>Ga0187884_10003216_pt1 | contig 12864 bp, 9 predicted proteins | sample June2016WEW_20_4_FD_132983 | JGI IMG/M metagenome (GOLD analysis project Ga0187884, IMG submission 132983) | Peatland microbial communities from SPRUCE experiment site at the Marcell Experimental Forest, Minnesota, USA - June2016WEW_20_40 | ecosystem: Environmental > Terrestrial > Soil >...
AGTGACCGGGCCTCACGGCAAGGTCGGTATCAAACCGACGATCTTCGACCCAGCTCACGACCTGGCGCAGAGGAACTACTCGATCAAAGCGAGTGTCGCCGGCAAGGACTACTTCATTCCGGTCCTTGGACGCGAGGCATACGGCGGCAAGGCCAATGCTCACGACCTGATGGGCTACTCGGCGAACAAGTGGGAGAACGAGCTGCGCAACGTGTTGCAGACCGCCAACGATGTGAACGAGGGTTTCGGCACCAAGGTTCCCTTCGAGGACGTACTCGCCAACTATGTTCAGAAGGTCCGGGAATCCTATGGCGTCGGCAAGGAAGGCGTTTGGAGAGCCCCCACGATTGATCCCTTGGGGTTCGAGGGCCGGGCGACTGCGCGTGCGTCAACGCTGCGCTACACCGATGGGTCCGTCAACCCCTTCGAGATCGGGGTCGGCAAAGAGTACCTGGACCTGATGTCCAAGGAACACGCCGAGATCCTGCGAGGCGGTGGCCGCGTGCAGGCTGTTTCAGTTCGTCATCCGATCAACGCTGTGGTTATGGCCGAGGTGCGCTACGATCCGAATCTCAACGGATCGTGGCAGGTTGGCGCCGATCCGGTGATGCAGCGCATGATGCGCATGGACGCCGACGGCGACCGGTTGTCATTCCACATGGCAAACACCCAGGCCGTGAAATGGGCCGAGGACGTTGCCGATCCTGCTGTTCTCCAAGGCGAGCGCGCGGCGGAGTATGCCCGCTGGCAAAGGTTCTCAGAACAGATCAACAATCCGGAAAGCCTGCAAGGCAGGCTCGGAGCCTTCCGCCGCGTCTTTGAAGGCGACGAACTGAACCCTCGTGAATACGTGAAGGGTTCGATGACGGACGTGTTCTCCAACGTCAGGAAGTTTGCAGGCAGGGATCTTCGTAAAGCCATCCAGGCGCGCACCGCGGCAGCCGACGTGGGCATGCTGTCGAACACGTTCGACTTGCTCGAAACATCCATGGCCCACAACGATCTCTTTCGAGATCCATTTGAGAAGCTCATCACCCACGAGTTCTCCTACGACATCGTGCGCGAGGCATCGATCGCCGCGGCAAAGCTGAAGGGCGGCGGGGCCTACCAGGACCTGACTACCCTGATGGCCTGGAACAATTCCCTGCGCTCGGCACTCAATGACCGCAGTGAAAAGGGCATGAACCGGTTCATCACCGCCATGACGGAAGGCGCTCAGAACTTCGGCAAAGAGATCGCAGTCAATGATGCCCAGAAGGCATTCTTCAAGATCGCCGACGCTGCTGCGGAGATCAATCCCTACCTTGCGTTCGCTCAGCAGCGCCGCGATCTGCTGGAGAAGATGTGGCGCGGCCACGACGCCAAGGTTGGCGAGATCCAGCGAATCATGACGGTGACGGGTGAGAACGCCGCGGAGTACGCCAAGCGCGACATCGTCACCTTGTTCAACAACCAGGTGCCGGCTGTCCAGGCGTTCGCCCACCGTGGCGCTAGTGATCTCTCTGCTGCCACTCTGGGCGCAGAGAACGCGCGCACGGCCGCCGGGAAGTTTGCTGAGAAGACAGGTCAGGCCGCCGAAGGCGTCCTCAATCAGGCGGCACGCTCCGTTGAGGAAGTGGTTCAGTCAGCGCGGGGAACCGGAGCCATGAAAGCTCTTGGTGTCGGCGCGGCTGTTGCAGTCGGAGCTGGCATTCTGTTTGGGTCGTTGCGCAGCCCGCGCAAAGGTCAGGCCCTCGCACCTCCTTCCGGGAATCGCTTCCGGCCTGAAGAGAAGATCGGCGTGGATGGACACGTTCCAGGAGAGCCCGAGCCTGGAGTTATGGCACCTGCCAACCCGCCGCGTAGAATCAGACCCGCTCCGAGCGGTGTACGCACCGCGGTCGTTGCGCCAATCGGCCGCACGACAGAGCTTGAAGTCCACATGCAGGCGGATGATCGCGGGCGAGCTGCAGAAGCCTCGAAGATAGCGACCCGTCTGGCAACTCCAGCAGGCAATTCCCACGTCTCGATCACCTACCGCGATACCACGCGCCTTGACAGCTTGCGGACCAAAGAACGTATCCGCGAGGCAATGGACGAGAGATAACCATGAGCATCATTACCCCTGAAAAGGATTACAGCACGAACAACCCACTCGATGCGGGCTACTTCCGCATCGGGTTTGTCACCCTGCAGATTCCTCCGCAGGACATAGTGACCTCGCGTGTTGTGAATAACGAGAAGATCACGCCTCTCCGCGGTATGAACGAGATGTTCCAGAAGACAGGCCAGGCTCGCTGGGATGTGACGGTAAGCTGGACCGCCCTGTTGAATGACGCCGACACCGTGACGCGGTATCAGCAGTGGGAAGATCTGCGCAACGTCGTGGCCATCTTCAAAGCCGCACCCTTCGTCGAAGTGGAATCCCCACATCTGCGCCAGATGCTGGCCGCGCACGATCCTGAGTTCTCAACCAAGCGCCTCTCGATGGGCCTGCGCCAGCTTCGCGTCGACAACCATCCCGATGTCATCGATGCTCTCAAGGTCACCTTGACGATGACCTACTTCAACTGCCTGCCCTACACCCAGGACTTTGGATACCAGGGCGATTCGGGACAGGGGGTGAGCGCCTATCAGTCCCAGAAGTTCAAGAAGTACATCTCGCAGTGGCGCCAGATCAACATGGAGCGGGCCTTCCGTTATCCAGGCGATCCGATCTGTCCTTTGTGGCTGACCCAGAATCCCGGCGAACTGGCTCTCAAGTGGAGGACCTACCTCCCCATCCAGTCGGGGCAGCTGCCTGACTACGCGGGCCAGCTCAACGCACCGGCAACGATCGGCGGGACCGTCGTGCCGCCCAACATCACTCCGAAGAAACCGCGGGGAAAGATCTCGCTGCCTCCCGCGATCATGCAGATCATTCAGCAGATCGCGCCTCAATTCAATGTCGATCCTTCGATCATGGAGGCTGTCTGCTGGCACGAGAGCGGCGGCAATCCCAATGCGAAGAATCCGAACTCGACCGCCAAGGGACTCTTCCAGCTTCTGGACGGAACTGCCAAAACCCTCGGAGTCACGAACTCATACGATCCGACACAGAACACCACAGGCGCGTGCAAGTACATGTCGTCGCTGAAGAACCAGTTCGGATCGTATGAGCTGGCGCTGGCGGCGTACGCAGTGGGCCCAGCTTATGTGAAGTGCTATTTGAACGGCACAACCATGACTCTCCGGAATGGAACCGTCATCAATCCTGGCAAACAGGTAACAGGCGGAATTCCTCCGACAGGGATGCCTGCCGGTGCCGACGCACCAGGCTACGTTTCAGCAGTCATGGGCGCCGCGCAGTCGGCCTTTGGATACAACGGAACTGCAACATCGACGGCTCAGACGGCCCAGGCCGCTGCCGCCCCGGCAACCAACGCATCGACGCCGGCGAGCTCGGGATCGAATCCAACGACCACGACGACCTCAAGCACCGAAGCTGCTTTTGAAGCGCAGGTGACCAGCCTGGTGTCGCAAGGCTGGAGTGTCGATCACCGGGCGGACCCTGGAGGCGTCGGCATTCTCTTCCTCTACAAGGAGAATGAACTCCGCATTGCTCCTCAAGATTCCACATCGGACGGCGTGCAGCCGGGCATCTGGCCGGAAGGCCTCTCGGTGCTCTTCGTCAACAACCTAGCACAGATTCCGCTGGCCGGCTTCCAGTATCCGACCTACCAGCACGTTGGACCCTGCAGTTCGCTGGTGCAGGTGTCGTTCGGGTCACAAGGCACGCGTGAAAATCCCAACACCGACGAGCCGATCCACAACGGATTGATGACGCTCACCACGATGGCGCACATGCTGGAACAGCAATATCAGCGGCTGCGCACGCAGTTCCGTTCCATCGCTTCCGTCCATAGGATGCACGCTGTCTATGTTGAGAACCAGGTTCTCAACATGCTCGGGATCTTCGGTCTGATGCTGGACCAGGTGACAACTGAAACCGTACCTGATTCTTCGGACATGGCAATGGCCCAGCTCACAGGCTGCCAGTACGAGAACAAGTTCGAGGAGCTCACCTCCTACAAAGTCAACGCGATCGACGGCGTCTACATGACGGCCCTGCAGCAGACGGTCTTGCAAGGAGACACGCTGGCCCAGGCTGCGACGGTCGCATCTCCGGACGAACGGGCACTGCTGGGGGCAGCATTCACTTACCGTCAGGACATGGTCAGCTCCAACGAGACTGATATGTGTGCCAGGCTGCTCAACGCTGCGGAAAATCCTTCGGACTCATCTCCATTTGGGTTTATGAATGGAGCCCAATCCTTCTTTGTTAGCGAGACCGATGCGAATGCCTTGACGAACGAGTTCATGGGAAAGGCTTCCAGCTACCCAGTGGCCGCGGCGCGCGTGAAGCAGCTGCAGCAGTCGGGCAACACAACACAGTGGACGATGGCCGATTACCTGATGTTCAAGTCGTGCGCCTATGACGCAGCGGGAACCAGCGCCATCTACTCGCTCGTGTCGAGCATCGACCAGGGTCTCGCGGCCGACACTGATCTGAATCGACAGAGCATGGTTAGCGACGTTTACGTTCGTCTCTTTCCCTACTTTGCCGAGAACGATCCCAGCCTTCGCAATGCTCTGAACCAGATCATGCAGAGTCCCACGCTTGGCGCGGGCATCAAGAACTCCGTCTCGGCCAGCGACCCTGCTCTTTCAAACACTGATCACGGGGCTTACCGCGACATGGGCTTGAACAGCCAGGTTCTCGACGGCGAGGACTTCAATCCCGGGATGTATTTCACCAGCGACAAGACATCCTACTTGGCCAAGACGAAGACGGCTCTCGGGAACATCGCGGCGCAGATCGCATCCGGTTCCAGCCAGCTGAATAGTGACAGCAACGGTTACCAGGTCCCCGCCGGAACGATTCCGCTTTCCGTCACGACATCGATCCCCGGCAACATGGACTCGATCATGAAGATGATCAACGTCCCCGGGTACAGCATGACGGAGGCTTTCCCGACCTTCAAGCTGTTCTTCATGGAGGACGCCAACAGCGGTATATATTACGCATTCGACAACTTCTACAGCTACAGCGCGGTGATCGACATCGAAGTGCAGCGGCCGACCAACAAGCCGGCGACCCTTCGCATGAAGCTGATGAACCTCACGCACCTGCTGAGCCACAAGCTGTACGACGCCTCGCTCGCCGGCAAGTGGGAAACCTCGCTTGATCGCTTCGCCATCAACACCGGCGGGACAGCAGCGGCAACCGGTTCGGATGTTCCCACCAAGGGATTCGTTGGCCGGACCGGCATTGGCGGAGCACCCTATCAGGTCATGGGCAAGGACAACACGGAAGGCTACACCGGCGGCGACATGGCCAATCGCCGGATTCCCCTTCAATACTTTCCTCTCCAGACCGGCAGCAAGATCCAACTCCGTGTGGGATTCTCCAACAACCCGGACAAGTTGACGCCGGTTTTCTGCGGCGAGGTCACAGAGATCGAAGGCAACGAGATCCTCACAGTCACGGCCCAGAGCTTCCTGCTTGAGCTGGCTACCCTGAGCGGCGACAAGATGAACTCGAACTCCTGGTTCCAGCTGGGATCGCTGCTGCAAAACACCGTCAATGTCCTCATCCCGGGATCGGGCGGAGGCATGTCGAAGGGACCGGCGTATGGAGGCATCACGATCTTCGGCGATTCGGGAGATGTGGGCACGGTCATTTGGATGATGCTCAAGAACTCCGGGGCCAAGCACTTTGGCCACTGGCAGGTGAACAGTCCGGCGAACTCGCTGCTCAAGGGCTTCTCATGGAAGGAGCTGGCAGCCGCTCCGGCCGGTGCCGCCGCCGGCGCCGTCGGCTTGGACAATGTGTCCGCGGCGCTTCAGAATGTCTACGATCGGTGCGACGAGAACATCATGGTCGACACGGCCGTCCAGTACGACGGCACATCAGTCAGCACGGATCCCAAAACCCACTCTCAATCTCGAAGCTGGATGGACTCCCGGAAGTACCCCTGGGCGCCGGCGTCCTACTACGTCGACTCCAAGACAACGATGACGGTGTGGGATCTCATTCAGGACATCTCCAGGCGCTATCCGGAATACCTGCTGCTCGAGAAGTGGTACGGCTTCCCCTACAGCTGCGACGCCACGCTGGTTTACGGCCATCCCTTTGATTGGTACACCGCCCGGCCGCGCATGCTTGGCGACACCGAGCGGGTGCGCGCACTGAACCAGAACAAGTCGGCTTACACGCAATGGTGGAATGCCAGCGGCAAGCAGATGTTCCTCGATGTCATGGGCGATAGCACCATGCCTGTCACCGTTGGTCTTTACAAGAACCAGCTGCTTCAGCAGGCGAGCACAAGTCCATCAGGGCTCTCCGCGGCCCTTCAATCGCTGTTGACGATCGCGGTGGACGGCTTCGACACGGGTTCGCAGACAGCCAACGACTGGCTGGCTCTGCCTGGCAAGCTCATCTACACCATCATCCCTGGCGAAAGAGAGGCTCTCCGGAATCTCCAGAAGAAGATCAATGCTGTGCAGAGCGCGTACTACGCATCCGTTCTGGCAGGCGACCAGCAGTCAACCGACTTTCTGAAGCCGGTGCGCCGCTACCACTTCATCGATCACCAGTCCATTGTGCATAACGGGATGAGGGTGAATGACAAGATATACAACCTCATTCGCATCGGCGATCCGGACAAGAATGGCAAGAGCTATCCGATTCCGGCTAACGCCAGCATTCCTCCCAACCATATCCGCGCGCTCGATGTCACCGATCAGATCAACGATCCCAAGCAGAACGTGATCGACCAGTCCCTCTCCGGCAACACCGGGCTGATCATGGCCTACGCCCAGAGCTTCCTCCGGGAAGAGCTGGGCAAGATGTACCGGGGCGAGATCGTGTTGCGGTGCATCCCCGAGATCGAGCCGCAGGACATTCTCCTCATCACGGACCCGTCCACAGGAATGGTTGGGCCCGTCGAGGTGGAGACTGTCACGCATGTGATGAACCTCGAGTCGGGTTTCATCACCATCATCAAGCCGCGTGCGATCGTCTGCATCAACGAAGCGGCGTCCGCCAACTTCTTCCGGATGCTCATGATGGCTATGGGCACCGTGATTCCTGAGATCCACCGGTTGAGCAATCTCTCTGTCTACTCGTGGATGGAAGGTGCAGCGGTGGCCACAACCACAGCGGCCGGCGCTGGCGCCGTGGTGGCCGGGCTGAGCTACGTCGGCGGCGCAATGGCTACAGCAGCAGAAGGCACCGGCCTGGTGGCAGTTGCCGCAGGTGCGACGGCTGAGTGGGCGGCGGCCGGGGCGGCCTTCCTCTGTGGCCCTCCTGGCTGGATCATCCTGGGCCTCTGCGCGATCGCGGCAGTCGGCGCGGCCGTCTGGTGGTTCACTGACAGCACAGCCAAGCTGAACCCGGTGGTGATCTGTCCCTGCACCAAGTTCGGCAGGCCCTGGGTCGGCGGGATCGAAGGCTGGTCCATCAACGACCTGGTGGGCGTGGTCAACAACAAGGCCATGCAGTTCCTCGCCGACGAGATCTTCCCGCTGATCGATGCCTGGAAGGCGTTCCACGGCTACCCGGTCCAGATTCCGCCTACTCCACAGCCCTCCTGGAGCCTGTCGGCTCCATAAACGCTCACTTCAAGAAGAATTGCTTCCGGATGGACCGTAATCCGCCCGGAACGATGCCACTCCCTCGGGAAATCCTTGCCACAAGCCGACATTCAGGGAGTAATCTTGGGAAGAATCTGTAACGAGCAGAAGTTACTACCGTGCCACGGACACAAAACTAGTATTTTCAACAACGTACAAGACAAGGCGGCTCGCCTAAGTTGTTCTTGTCGGTACGCACACCCCGAACAATCGACGTATCGCAAAACGTATCACGCACAACCGGCTTCGGAAACACCCTCCAAACAGTCACTCAACGCCTTTTCGTGTACCAATTGGTGTCCATTTGGTGCACATATCGCTATAGAATGACATGATGGTGAAGAAGACCTCAGAAGGAGAAAGGCTCAATATTCGCATGTCTTCCATGTTGCACGCGTACCTAGGGGATCTCTCAGATCTGGGGTTGCACGGCGATACACGTTCTGACGTTGCGAGAACCCTCCTGGCGCGTGAAGTGGAACGGCTCATCAAAGAGGGCTTCCTAAAACTTCGCTCCCCCGGTTCGGACGGAGGAGCAAATGCAGGCTAACCAATTAGAATTCTTCTTCACCCCAAGGAGGGACCAATGAGCACCGAAATCGATCGGGAAGATGTTCTCCTTCTTATCTTCGATGCATACGAGCGGCTATTTCACAAAGCCGCTTTTAACGGGGTCACTCGTCTCGAAAAGCTCGTTTTTCTATTGGCGGAAGAGGCGGGGCTAAAAGATATCGGCCAAATGTTTGCATTTCGTGCTTACAAGTTTGGACCGTACTCCAAGGGAGTTTATGATGCCGCCGACTTTCTCCAATCGGCAGATCTCGTCGACGTCGAGGTGAAGCCCTACTACTCGTATTACTTGGCCGAAGAAGAAAAGGAGCTTCATCGGGATATTGATACGGATGATGATGAATCGGGCGAGCCGACTCCCTCAGGCCACGAAAAGCTCTTCACGCTTACGAAAAACGGCAAAACCCTAGCAGGCAAACTTCGGTCTATTTGGGAGAACGAGTATCCCCAGACCCTCGTCAAGATCGATCAGATTGTGAGTCGCTACGGTTCTCTGCCGCTAAATCAGATCATCCGTTATGTTTACCGACGCTATCCAAAAATGGCAGAAAACAGTATTCATCCCGAGGCAGGAAGGCTCGCTCAGCAAGCATGAACTGGCATGACATCGTTCTGTGGTACGGCCCCGCTTTTGCGTGGATTGTGCTGTGGACTCAATTTGTCACTCTGCGCTTCTATGACAAGAATGAGTCCTTGTTCAAGGATTTTATCAACAGTGGAGCCCTAGACCTGGCCCTAAGCAGTATCGATGCCCAAAAACTTGTGCCCGCGCTCGCTAGACTATGTGATGCAGTCGCGGAGGCGAAGGCCCTCAAGACGCCCGAGGAACTGAATCTCCTGGTAACAGAAGATATTCTTGGCGAGGTCGACTTCCTTCCCCATCTCGCCGGAGCTGAATCCGCTCTTAGGGAAGGAAAAACGATGCAGGATTTCCTAGAACGATTGCAGCAGCAAGCGGCGGCACTATGGAAACTGGGACTGCTGCACTCGTTAGCTGTTGTATTCCTACCAGCCGGTCTTCTGATACCCCCATTGATCCTACGCAGAGCCACAGCAGGCTTACTAGCTTTGGTGATTTCCGTAACGTTTATCCTCATCGTCATGGGTGTCGTTCGCTATCAGCAGATGCGGGACAAATTGATACACGGGCTGTCCGTCAATCGAAAGGCTTTGTGATGCCAGTTCAACTTCCTCCTGAAACCGAACTCCTCTCTCCCGTCTTGGCTCTCTTTGAACTGCCGGGGTACCAGACTGTGCTAGAAGCCAAACTGAGCAGGAAGCGAATCGATGTACTCATGGTGCCAAATGAAGAAGGGCCGTGGATCTCGATCGAGCTAAAAGTGAGGGATTGGAAAAAAGCTCTATGGCAAGCTGCCATCAACACGCAGTTATCGGATCGCTCCTACGTTGCCTTGTGGCATACCAGAATCCGCTCTGCGCTTGAGCGAGAGAGTTTGTTCAGATCCTATCGAGTTGGAATAATCTCGGTCTCTGAAGCGGGCGCTGAAATTGTATTAGAGCCGGCGATCTCAGCAATATCAACGCGTTCATGGCAACAGAAGCTAATCCTAGAGGAGCTTGTGGGCGTGAAAGGAAAGGAGGAGCATCTTGACACACTATCTCTTTTACCAGCATAACGTGCAGCGCTTCTTCATCACGCACATCGAGAAATTTGACGGCATCCTTGTTCCTTTCTCGATCGCGGCGTCGTTCCCCGCTGGCACCTACGGATTTCTTCGCGCACTCCTCGGCAAGGATCAAACCAAACGCTTCGGATTAGATCCGCGTAGCGCACTATTCCAGCAGGGATGGAATCGATCAAATATACGGGAGCCACACCGCAAGATGGCTGCCATTTTCGGTGAGCCGTTCACCACAGTTGGTTTGCTGCGTGCGCTAACTCCACAAGATTTGCCCGCGGCGAGGATCAACGAACTCACCAGGTCGTGTATACAGTATCAACTGGACTTCAAGGTCCAGAAAGACCAGCAAAGAAAGCTCGAGAAATATCGCAAGCTTCTAGGGATCGATACTGTTCCTGAGATCACGAACCCTCAGCATTTCATCCCCCCCTACTTTCGCTTTAGCGATGTCGGTGACGAGTGGTACGAAATCAGCATGAACTGTACAGAACAGGCAACGACTATCGTGCCTGCCAATGAACTTTGCCCAATCGTGCATTTTGCCAAATGGCCTACAACGAATGAATGGCAAACTGTAGCAGCCCGTCTGAAGAAAGCGGGGATATCGTCCTTGTTTATGTATCCCAACAACTTCAAGGAACACGAGGCAAAGGAAGAGGATCTTCAAAAGTATGTCGAATCTACCACCTCCATCGCTGGTGCGGAGATAACTGCCATTGCACTGCATGGAGGGTATCTATCAATTCTCATGGAGAAAAAAGGATTATCGGGATTTGGTAACGGAGTGGGTTACGGCGAATGGAGAGATAGCGGATATCACCGCGGTGGCACTGCTGAAATTCGACTATACATTCCAAAGCTTCACCGCTTTCTCGATCCTGCAAGTGCTCAATCATTGATATCTGGCAATCCCGAGCATTTCACTGCTGATTCAGATCTTCTAAGTGAATACGCGTTGGCTAATAAACCTCTGACGTCCGTCTCTCTACAAGAAGCGCTCGATCATTTCATGGACTCTCGTCAAAGGGAGATTGAAACGGTACGGGACAACACTCTCTCGCATTTGACCCAGGAACTCCAGGACACAATTGAGGTCTTGAAGGACATCGGTCAACTGGAGGCGGAGACTTACGGTCCTTCACTGACCCGGTGGAGAAGTGTTCTTTCTAAAGCCTAGGATGTCCGACGCTAGCAGACTGATCAGAGCGTTAATTGAGGTTTGGTTGGTAACGACAAAACGCCGCAGGGTTCTGTAGCCACCAAGCACGCGCGTGCAACCGCGCCATTCATCGCAACTTGCGCATATCAGGGGAATCCTTGTCGTGGGATTTAATGCTCGAAACCCTGGTCCCGGGCGGCTGTCGGCTCCTCCAACCGCCGAACCTTTGGTGGAAGGACATGGGTTCCTATACTAGAGAGAAATGAAGCCCGATACCAGCACCTCCAATCCGGTTCATCTGGCGATCGTGAGCCCGTGTGCGTCCTGCCAGAACCAACTGACAGTTAGTCAGAACGGGATGCCGGCCTGCCCGCGGCGCGTCGCCCAGCAGAACATCCAGTACATGCAGAGTGCTGGTATCGATACGACTGGGGTTCAGCACCTGGCACTGTACGGAACCGAAGGCACTCCGCAAGCGGGAAACGGTTCCTATCTTAACCCTGTCTATTCAGACAACTTGCACGCCATTCTCATTTGGATTGCTCTTCTTGAGGACAACGGCGGCGTGTTGGACCCTCAGGGAAATCAGCTCTGTCCGAACCTCCTCGACCCCAGCTTCAACACCTCCTACATCCAGTGCCATTCGCTCCCTGTTACGACCCGTGACAACGAAGCGGTCTATTTCCAGAAGGGGGCGTTCGCTGCGAACGACCAGCTGGAAGTGACCCTTTCGGCACGGCAACAGATGACGACGGACGGTAGCGCGCTGCCGGTCTTGATTGATGGCTTTGCCCAGAAGGTCAACTTCATCTTCAACCACCCGAGGACGCCCCTGAATAAGGACCTCTGTCCCGCAGGAACGTAATGTCCAGCCAGCCTCTCGTCTACGATCTGGAAAACCAGGACGGCACCTACGAACTCCAGCCGAAGTCGCTGTATGCCGGGGACTCTTACCAGGGCCAGCCATCCGTTGCCGTCACCGAGGATGAAATCATCCTGGCCGGCGATTCGAACAACGTCATCCGGGTAGATCCGGACTTCGGCGTTCTGCTTTCCGGGAACCTGAGCCTGTCGGCAATGCCTCAGCAGGTCTCCTTCGGAGGCGGCTACTGGCGTCTTAATCCTCTGCTGCTTACCTGCCTTCCCTCCACAACTCCCACTCCCATTCCCACGCTGGTCAAGGACACCCCCAATCTTCTGGCCGGCGCAGACACGTTGTCTTCCTGCATGGATTTCCTGACCAGCAATTCGGACGCAGCTTAATGGCCGTCGACTTTCGATGGATGTCTCGGGGCGGTGTGCTGCTTGACAGCACCGGCGATGTGTCGTTCACACAAACGCCCTGGGAATGCCTGCGTTCGATGGTGAACTCGCGCCTCAAGGCGGCGTTCGATGGGTGGAAGCTCTATCAGATCGGTTCCGATCTTGAGAACGTGATCGGATCGACAGTCGCGGCCGAACTGGAAACCACGATTCAACGCCAAGTGGAATCGTCCCTGAGCCAGGATTTCCTGCCCATGGGTTCCTTTACGGTCAGCACTTTGCAGGTGGGCAACCAAACCTACCAGGTCTTCGTTTTCATCCAGAACCAGTTGGTGGCAAGCACCACAGTCAGCACTCCGGCGGGCACATAATCCAATGATCCAGACACCCAGTACGGCATCGACCTACCAGGCCAACATTCTGGCGGCGCTTCAGGGGACAGGCATCACGAACACGTCGCCCGGCGCCAAGGCGCGCGCCTTCACCGACGCGGTCGGCGACCAGATCGGCCAGTCCGAGTCCAACAGCTTCACGTCGATCGCACAGACGCTGCTCCCCTACGCGACCGGATCC
>Ga0187884_10003220_pt1 | contig 12855 bp, 9 predicted proteins | sample June2016WEW_20_4_FD_132983 | JGI IMG/M metagenome (GOLD analysis project Ga0187884, IMG submission 132983) | Peatland microbial communities from SPRUCE experiment site at the Marcell Experimental Forest, Minnesota, USA - June2016WEW_20_40 | ecosystem: Environmental > Terrestrial > Soil >...
ACCGCCGCCAAAGCCGTGATCGATTTCATTGAAGAGCAGGACCTGCTCACCAACTGCGCCCAGACCGGCGCCTACCTGCACGGCCGCCTGGCCGAGCTGAAAGATAAGTACGAGATCGTGGGCGATGTGCGTGGCATGGGCCTGATGGCCGCGCTCGAGCTGGTGACCGACCGCCAGAGCAAAACCCCCGCGCCCGCCGAAACCGCCCTGGCTCTTGAAGCCGCCCGCGAGAACCGCCTGATTCTCGGCAAGGGCGGCATGTACGGCAACGTGCTGCGGATTTCCCCGCCCATGAACGTGGGCCGCGGCGACGTCGACCGGTTCATCCAGCTTCTGGACAAGAGCCTGGCGGCGTGTAGCAGCGCGGTGGCCGGGAGCGCGCGATGAGCGATGCGTCGGCCGTTTCGCGCCCGGCGTTGCCCGTTCCGCGCAATCTGGAGCAGTTCCCCGAGCTCCATCCGCCTCTCGACGATCAATCGGCCATCGCCGAAGCCAACCGCTGCTTATTCTGTTTTGACGCCCCCTGCACCGGCGCCTGCCCCACCCACATCGATGTGCCGCGATTCATCAAGAAGATCGCTACCGGCAACCTGCGCGGCTCGGCCATGACCATTCTCGATTCCAACATTCTGGGACTGAGCTGCTCTCGCGTCTGCCCGGTGGACGTGCTCTGCGAAGGCTCCTGCGTGCTGCACCGCTACAACAAAAAGCCCATCGAGATCGGCCGGCTGCAGCGCTACGCCATGGACGCCTTCTACGCCGCTGGCCTCCGCCTCCCGGTTCGTCCGCTCACCGGGACGCGAAAGGTGGCATGCGTGGGCGGCGGCCCGGCATCCCTCGCCTGCGCCGCGGAGTTGCGCCGCCAGGGCCATCCGGTCACCGTATTCGACAACCGCGCCTTGCCCGGCGGATTGAACACCTACGGCGTCGCCGAATACAAACTGCGGCCGTCCGACAGCCTGAAAGAGGTGGAAACGGTTCGCTCGCTCGGAGTCGAATTCCGCCAGGCCGACGTCGGAGTTTCGATTTCGCTGGAGGCGATCGAAAAGGAGTTTGCGCTGATCTTTCTGGGCATGGGATTGGGCGCCATGGAGCGCCTGGACGTTCCCGGCGAGGACCTGCGCGGCGTCATCGACGCCCTGCACTTCATCGAGCGCTACAAAACCGCGGGGGATTTTGTCGTCGGCAAGAAAGTGGTGGTGATCGGAGCGGGAAATACCGCCATCGACGCCGCCAACGCCGCCCGGCGCCTGGGCGCCGAGGAAGTCCACATTTTCTATCGCCGCACCGAGCGCGAAATGCCCGCCTTCGGTTTCGAGTTCGCCCACGCGAAACTCGAGGGCGTGCGTTTCCACTGGCTGGCGCAGCCCATTGAAATTCTCGGCCGCGATGGCCGCGTTACCGGCGTCAAATTTCAGGAGACCCGCCTCTCGGGCGCCGATAGCGGCGGCCGGCGCAAGGTCTTGCAGGTTCCCGGCGTCTTTTTTGAATGCGCCTGCGATATGCTGATTCCCGCTCTCGGCCAATCGCGCCTCACCGGGCTGCTGGAAAAGAAGCCGGGAATCGACCTGTCCAAAGGCGTAATCGTGGTGGAACGGACCACCGGCCAAACCGGCAATCCCCGCTATTATGCCGGCGGCGATTGCGTCAACGGCGGCCGCGAAGTGGTCGACGCGGTTGCGGACGGCAAGCGCGCGGCCCTCGCCATGCTGACGGCGCTCGCCGGCATGGAGGCTCACCATGGCTGATCTCACCACCAATTTCGCCGGAATCCGCTGCCCCAATCCCTTTTGGCTGGCTTCCGGACCGCCTACCAATTGCGGCGAGCAGGTCATGCGCGCCTTCGACGCCGGCTGGGGCGGCGCCGTCTGGAAGACCATCGGCGAGCCCATCGTCAACGTGTCTTCGCGCTATTCCTCGGTGGATTGGGCCGGCCAGCGCATGATGGGGCTGAACAACATCGAGCTCATCACCGACCGGCCGATTGACGTCAACCTGCGCGAAATCGCCGAGGTCAAGAAGCGCTATCCGAAGCATGCCGTGCTCGCTTCCTTGATGGTGGAATCGAAACGCGAAGCCTGGCACGACATCGTCAAACGCAGCGAAGACGCCGGCGCCGATGGCCTCGAGCTCAACTTCGGCTGTCCGCACGGCATGAGCGAGCGCGGCATGGGCGCCGCCGTGGGCCAGGTGCCCGAGTACACTTCGATGATCACCGAGTGGGTGAAGGAAGTCGCGCACACCCCCGTGCTGGTCAAACTCACTCCCAATATCACCGATATCCGCGCCGTGGCGCGCGCCGCCAAACGCGGCGGGGCCGACGCCCTGAGCGCCATCAACACCATCAACTCCATCACCGGCATCGATCTCGACACGTTCATACCGCGGCCGGACGTGGGCGGGCTCTCCTCCCACGGAGGCTACTGCGGTCCGGCGGTGAAACCCATCGCCTTACACTTCGTCGAGCAGGTGGCCTCGGACGCGGAGGTCCGCCTGCCGATTTCCGGCATCGGCGGCATCAACGGCTGGCGCGAAGCGGCTGAGTTCATGCTGCTCGGCTGCGCTACCGTCCAGGTTTGCACCGCCGCCATGCACTACGGCTACCGCATCGTCGAAGACATGCTCGACGGCCTCTCCAACTGGATGGACGAAAAAGGCTTCCGGGTCATCGACGATTTCCGCGGCCGAACCCTTTCGAAGATCACCGAGTGGAAGCACCTCGACCTCAACTACAAGATCGTGGCCCGCATCCACGCCGACAAATGCATCGGTTGCGAGCTGTGCTACGTCGCCTGCTGGGATGGCGCGCACCAGTGCATTCACCTGGACGCGGCCCACTATGCGCATCTCAAACCGGCGGATGTGGAAGCCTTCAGCCGGTCGCGCATCGCCGTCACGCCCATTGCCAAATTGGGAGACAAATCGGCGGCGGCCCACGACGCGCCCGCCACGCCGCCCGAACGCGTCCCCCACGTGGATGAAGAGGAATGCGTGGGCTGCAACCTGTGCTGGCTGGTTTGCCCTGCCCCCGGTTCCATCACCATGGAAAAAGTCCCGATCGGCAAGGAGTCTGAATCCTAGCACCAGCGGAGCCAATCCCATGCGTAACGGTTCTGCATCTGCCCCGACGATTTTCGTGGCGCACGCACTCGTGCGTGCCGCGTCGAGACTCATCTCGACGCCCGTGCTCCAGCAGGAAAATCCCGCGTCTTGGTTGCGGCTCCGCTGCTCTGTGGGGCAGACCATCGTTTTTCGTGGTCTGCCCGGCCTGAAGATTTTTCTTGTGGGGCAGGTTGGCAACCTGCCGGCCGATTGTCAATCGGCCGTGCTTCAAAGCGCAATCCCTCCCGGAGTCTCTTAACCATGCCCACCACCCTGATTCGCAACGGCACCGTCGTCACCGCCGCCGAAACCCGTCCCGCCGACGTCCTCATCGAAGGCGAGCGCATCGAAGAAGTTCGCGCCGGCATCCCGGAAGCCGCCGCCGATAAAATCATCGACGCCGCCGGCCTGTACGTCCTTCCCGGTGGCATCGACGCCCATACCCACCTGGACATGCCCTTCGGCGGCACCACCTCCTCCGACGATTTCCTCACCGGCACGCGCGCCGCCGCGTTCGGTGGCACCACCAGCCTGGTGGATTTCGCCATTCAGGCCCGTGGCACCCGCATGCGCGACGCCCTCGATACCTGGTGGAAGAAAGCCGAAGGGAAGGCCGTCATCGATTACGGCCTGCACATGATCGTGACCGATCTCGGCGGCGCCGGCCTCGAGGATATGGACGACATGGTCCGCGAAGGCGTGGCCAGCTTCAAGCTCTTCATGGCCTATCCCAACGTGCTGATGGTGGACGACGCCACTATCTTCAAGGCCCTCTCGCAAACCGCCAAGAACGGCGCGCTCATCTGCATGCACGCCGAAAACGGCAGCGTCATCGACGTGATCATCGCCCGCGCCCTGGCCGAAGGAAAAACCGCTCCCATCTATCACGCTCTCACCCGCCCGCCCCGCGCCGAGGCCGAAGCCGTTCACCGCGCCATCGCCATGGCCGAAATCGCCGGTACGCCGGTCTACATCGTCCACCTATCGTCGGAAGACGCGCTGAACGAAGTGCGCGAGGCCCGCGACCGCGGCGTGCCCGCCTTCGCCGAAACCTGCCCCCAGTATCTGCTGCTCTCCATCGAGGAGCTCGAACGCCCCAATTTCGAAGGCGCCAAGTACGTCTTCACCCCGCCCCTCCGCCCCAAGCAACATCAGCCCAAGCTCTGGGACGGTTTGAAAGACGATCACCTCCAGGTGGTCTCCACAGACCATTGCCCCTTCTGCTTCGCCGACCAAAAAATTCTGGGCAAGGACGATTTCACCAAAATCCCCAACGGCGGTCCGGGCATCGAAAATCGCCTGCAGTTGATCTATCACCACGGCGTAGGCGCCGGCAAAATCTCCCTCAACCGCTTCGTCGAGATCACCTCCACCACCCCCGCCCGCATTTTCGGCATGTATCCCAGAAAAGGCGAAATCGCCCCCGGCAGCGATGCCGACCTCGTCCTCTGGGACCCGGCAGCCCTCTACACCATCAGCGCCAAAACCCACCACATGCGGGTAGATTATTCGATGTTCGAAGGCTACCAGGTAAAAGGCAACGCCCGCACCGTAATTTCACGGGGCGAGGTAATCGTCGATAACGGCGAGTTCCGAGGCAACCCCGGCCGCGGCCAATACCTGAAGCGCACCGCCCGCGGTGGCGCGTGGAAGTGACATGGACCACCGCATGTCAGGTGCCGCGAAGACTCCCCGTGGAGCAGACTCTCAGTCTGCCACGCCGGGACTCGTCCTTGCGCCTGTGCCGCATTGAACCGCCACGCTCCCCGCGAGCTTAGAGGAGACAACCCGCGTTTTTTGGTTACGGCTATGGTGCCCCGTGGGGCAGGCCGACAGCCCACCGGCCGATTGGCAATCGGCCGCCATCTCGGCATGGGCTTCCTGGCCTGCGTCTGACCGCCCGGTGGGCCTTCTCGCCGCGAAGACCCCGCCCTCGGGGGGGCCGGCGACCCTCCACAGCGAAGCCGGTAAACGCCCACCGCAGGTTAAAATAGAAAGCGCCATGAAGTTCCTGGTCAGCGTCTACCAAGACGAAGACGGCGTATACATCGCCGAGTGCCCCTCGATTCCTGGCTGTGTCAGTCAAGGCCAGACAGAATCCGAGGCTGAGGTGAACATCGCCGATGCAGTTCGGGAATGCTTGGCGGCGCGGGCTGAACTCGGTATACCTCTGACCGTAGCCACACGCGAGGTCGAAGTGACGGTCTGATGCCGGCTCTCCCCCTGTTTCGACCACGCGAGGTTGTTCGCGCGTTCGAACGTTTGGGTTGGCAGGTCGCAAGGCAACACGGCAGCCAGATCGTATTGGACGAGGGCGGCGAAGAGCACGAAATGGAGATCGTCAAGAAGACGCTGCGGCTGCCGGAACAGCCCCAGAAATAATCAAATGCCGAATCCAAAAAGGATGACAGTAGGCGAATGGCAGAAGCGGCTTGCCGATACCTTCACCGTAAACGGACTGGTCGGAGGCAGCCTACTGACGATCCACGATTCCGAGGATGCTGCCAGCAATTATCTCGTCGGCACGTTTCGCGGCCAGAACGTCCTACTGGATTCCTTCCAGAGCTTTTTCATCGACACACTCATGTTGACCAATCGGCAGATTGCGTCCGGAGGATGGCCGAAGAACCGCATCAACTACCCAGTGGCAGTGGTAGCCTTCTTCAACCTGTTTCGCCGCTTTCGGGCTTGCGAGATCCTGTATATAAAGGGGTATCCCCTCGACGCCTATGCGCTTATGCGTGACATCAAGGACAGGGCCTTCATGCTGGCCGGCGTCGCCCGCAATATGGTTACATTTTCGGGGATCATTGGGGCACCCGCCAGCTGTGTTACTGATCCGAAGGAATACAAAAAACAGAGCACGAAAAACCGCAAAGATGCGGAGCATCGGGTCATGCATGGATTGATGGGCACGACCTCCGGCCTATCCACCGATGTTCAGGAAGACCTGAAGCGGTGGGATGATTTCTTCCATTTGGAAATGCACGGCGCCTCAGTGTCTCTTAGTCAGGAACTCGGGGAAATTACCAAGGGGAAGACCCTGCAAATAGGGCCGTCGGTCGTTCAAGATGCGTATGTGATGTATATCAATCGCTCATCCGAGCTGGGATGGATGATCACGCGCCTGCTGCCCTTCCTTCAGGTGTCGGAGGATGCCTTCGGGAAGGATTGGCAGCACAAACGGCAAGTGCTCGATGATTCATTCCGCTACATGTTGGAGGGATTCGGTAATCTGGGGAAGAGACTGGGGGTGTCATTCACTACTATGATTGATGCCAAGTTCCTCTTTAAACAACCGTTCTATTATTTCGAAGCGGACGGATCGGCATAGGGCTGCATCCCCTTACACCGCCCGCCTCGGCGCCTCCAGCGGCGCGGGCGGTGATCGCCGGCGACAGCGGCCCCTCAACAACGCGTGTCGCGCGGGTAACACGCAAAAGGGGAACTACAGCTCGCCATAGATCGCGACACACCGGGGCCTTCACGCCGCCCCCAACAGCGCCTTTTCCACCGCCTCCGGGAAACGATCGATAACCATCAGATAAGCGCGGACAGCGCTCGGCGGTTTCGCCCGGCCAAGCTCCCAATCCTGCAATGTGCGAGTACTGAATCCAAAGCGGCGAGCAAACTGAGACTGCGATAGGCCCGACTTCGCGCGAATCGCCTTCACATCTACCGGCCCCGGCACGTCGTACGCGTATTCTCGCAGAGAGACCTCGCCCCGAACGTGCGCGGCGGCCTCCTTCAAGCCCTCCACAACGTCCTTCCCTACGCGACTGAGCTTCTCAGGTGCGCGCTTACTCACCCGCTTGCTTCTTGGCATCCTTCAAACCCTCCACGAACATTCTCGCCGCCTTCCGGTCCGCGGCAGTCATGTCCGATTGATCGTTCTTGGCGTAGATCGAAAGCAGGTACACCTCAGGGTCCAATACCTCCGCGGTATTCTGATCGACCATTCGCCAGTAGTAGTAAATAGCGAGCAGCCGCCGCACTTGCCTTGCGTATCGGCTCGGGCGAAAACCCGGACCTCACCGTTCAATCATACGGGATTCCCGTATAACTGTCAATCGGAGTACCCTCGCTAATCCGCATTTCGCGCCCGCGCCAGCTACTCTCACGCTCCGGAGAACAGCAAATGCGGCACGGCTTTGATGAACGCTCCTTGATGCCCGTAGCCCTGTCTTTGCTTTTTGGGATTCGCCTCCAGCACGTGTAAAGCGCATAATGGATCGGCAGGCCACATGGCACGAAACCCAAAAGTCTTTTGTAGCCATCGCTGGAAAGACAAGCCCCGGGTGAAGGAGGTCGCCCTCCAGCTTGCCGCGGCCGGCATCGATCCCTGGGTAGATGAATGGGAGATCAGGCCCGGCGACGATTTTGTGGCCTTGATCAACCGGGGATTGGAATCCTGCGATGCCGGCTTGATTTTCTTTTCGAACGAAGTCGAAGGCGGCAAGTGGGTCCAGGCCGAGATCGGCGCCCTCACGGTCCAGGCGGTGGAAGATGGAAAACCGTTGATTCCGGTGCTGCTGGATCCTGGCGTGCCCATTCCGCCCTTGCTCAGGCCCCGTTCGCGTTTGGGCTCGGGTCAGATCGAACAACTGATCGATGCCATCTACGGCCGCACCGGTAAGCCGGCGGTCGCGCCGCCCCGCGTTGAAGTTACGCGGCGCCGTTTCATCGTCCGGCTGCGCAAAGCGGGGGCCGGCCAGGTCGCCGTGGCCGCGGAGGCCGACGGCAAGCCGCTGGCGGACGAAGAACCGGTGCGGCTTGGTCCCGGCTTCCATTACTCGTATTCCGAGTTTCTCCACGCGCTGCCGGCGGACAGCCGGCAAGCAAGCCTCGAAGAGGTGGCGGCGCAGCGCGAACGCGACCTCCGCCAGTTGGGCCGCGTCGTGGGACGTGTGATCTTTCCCGGCGCAGTGGACCGGGCGCTCGATGATTTGCTCAATCAGGTGGCCTCCGCCGGGGAACAACTCGAGCTGGCCATCGAGACCGCGGATGTGGAGTTGGTCTCGATTCCGTTCGAGGCAGCCAGCCTGTCGAACGGCCGCGTGCCGGCGCTGGAACCTGGCGTGACCATGTCCCGGCGGCTGGCGGGCTGTTCCGCAACCGCGCCGAAGCCGCGGCCGGGCCCGCTGAAGATCCTGGTGGCCGTCGGCGCGCCGGACGAGGACAAGACACCCAATACGGTGCTGGACTACGAACGCGAGCTGCAGAGCATCCTGGATGCCGTCGAGGAGGCCCAGCGCTTCGGCAACGCGGCAGTACGAATCCTCGAAGTGGGCAGTCTGGAAGAGATCCAGCGCGCGCTGGAACAAGAGGCCTATCACGTCCTGCATCTCTCCGGCCACGGCCGCGCCGGAACGATTGAGCTGGAGGACGAAGACGGCGCGCCAGTGCCGGCCACCGCGGCACAACTGGCGGATGCGGTGCGGGAATCGGGGCGTCCGGCGCCGCTCGTGTTTCTGGCTTCCTGCCACAGCGGGGGAGGGGACACGGAAACCGCCGGGCTCGCGCAGGAACTGCTCCGTAAGGGCGTCCCGGCCGTGATCGCGATGCAATCCGCCGTGTCGGATAGCTACGCTACCCAACTGGCCAAGGCCCTTTACGACGGCCTGAGCAAGGGCGAGCGCCCGCTCGCGAGCGTGGCGCTGGCGCACGCCCGGCGCGAGCTGGAGCGGGAGCGGCGCAAGACCCTGGAGCGGGGTGAGCGCGAGCCGGGCCTGGCGCTGGCGGAGTATGCCACCCCATCGCTATTCCTGGCGGCGAACGAGGAACCCTTGTTCGACCGCGCCCTCCCACTGGAGCCGCTGAAGGCGCCCACGCGAATGCCGGGCGGAGGCGTGGTGCCCAGGCTCACCGCCGACGAGCTCATCGGGCGCCGGCGCGAGCTGCGGCGGCTGTTGCGTGTGCTCAAGGACGACCCGCGCGTCCTGGCCGCCATCGGGCGCAAGGCGGGGTATCAGCTTACCGGCATCGGCGGCGCGGGCAAAAGCGCGCTGGCGGGCCGGGCCATCGCGCGCATGGAGGATGCCGGGTGGCTTGCGGCCGAGGTGAGCGGCCAATGGACCCTGTCCCAAGTGGCCACGGCGGTAGGAGTGGCGCTGATGGGGCACCCGCAACTGGCGGACGCGGGTCGCGCTCTCATCGATCCGGCCACGGACGAACGGGCGCAGATCGATCTCCTGGGCCGCCTGCTTGCCCAGGCGCCGCTCCTGCTGGTGCTGGACAATTTCGAAGATAACCTGCAGGTGGGTGGCGCGGCTTACCTCGATGCCGCCACCGAACAGGTGATGGAACGCCTTTGCCAGGCGGCCGGGCGGGGCAAGCTGTTGATCACGTCCCGCTACCCGGCCCCGCGCAGCGAGGATTGGCTGGCGACCGAGCAACTCGGCCCCCTCTCGGCGGCGGAGACGCGGAAACTATGCCTCCGCCTGCCGGCGCTGCGGCGGCAGGCGCCCGAGGATCTGCAGACGGTTTATCGGGCCGTCGGCGGCCATCCGCGGGCCTTGGAGTACCTGAACGCCATCCTGAATCCCGGCCAGGCACGAATGCCCGATGTCGCCAGGCGGCTCCGCGAGAAGGCCAAAGAGCTCAATCTGGACCTCCAGGATTCGGGGCTGACGCTGGAACGTGCCGTCCGGGTCACGCTGGAGGTTGCCGCCAGGGACATCCTGCTCGACGAGCTATTGGAGCTTGTCGGGGAGGACCGTGAGGTTTTGTTCCAAGTCTCGGTGTTTCCCATGCCGGTGCCCGAGGCGGCAGCGGCATCCTGCCTGAAAATGGACCACGGCGAAGCGGCGCCGGTCTTCGAACGCCTGGGGCAGTCCTCGTTGGTGACTCGGCTCCATGACGAGCAAGTTTGGGTGCACCGCTGGACTGCCGAGAGCCTGCGAAGCCGCATGGGCGAGGAGAGGCTCCGCCAGTGCTGCCGGAGGGGAGGGGCGTACCTCGAGGCACGGGGTGCGGAATCGCGTTCGTTGGATGACCATCTCGCGGCAGTACGGCTCTTCCTGACCGCGGCTGAGTACGGCCGGGCCACGGAGATCGGTGAAGGAATTTTGGACTTTCTCCGGCGATTCGGGCGCGTGGCGGATCGCGCCATGCTGGCGCGGGAATTGGCGCATGGTGTTCCCCAGGACCATGAACGCCACTTCGTTTTTTTGGGTGTCGAAGCCGACGCCCTGTTGGCATTGGGGTTGACCCGCGAAGCCCTCCAGCGCTGGCAAGGGGTTCTGCAGACCCTGGAGAGGCGATCCCAGGAACACCCGGAGCGGGCCGACTACCTGCGGGACCTGTCGGTCTCCTACAACAAGGTGGGCGATCTGATGGGCCGCCTGGGCGAGGGCGAGCAGGCCCGCCAGTTCTACCGGAAGGATCTGGAGATTGCCGAGCGGCTGGTTCGCCTGGAGCCGGAGCGGGCCGACTACCTGAGCGACCTGTCGGTCTCCTATAGCAAGATGGGCGATCTGATGGGCCGCCTGGGCGAGGGCGAGCAGGCCCGCCAGTTCTACCAAAAGGCGCTGGAGATTGCCGAGCGGCTGGTGCGCCAGGAGCCGGAGCGGGCCGACTACCTGCGCGACCTGTCGGTCTCCTACAACAAGATGGGCTATCTGATGGGCACCCTGGGCGAGGGCGAGCAGGCCCGCCAGTTCTTCCAAAAGGCGCTGGAGCTTCGCGAGCGGCTGGTGCGCCAGGAGCCGGAGCGGGCCGACTACCTGCGCGACTTGTCGGTTTCCTACGATCGAATGGGCGATCTGATGGGCAGCCTGGGCGAGGGCGAGCAGGCCCGCCAGTTCTACCGGAAGGCGCTGGAGATTGCCGAGCGGCTGGTGCGCCAGGAGCCGGATCGGGCCGACTACCTGCGCGACCTGGGGGTCTCCTACAACAGGATGGGCGATCTGATGGGCAGCCTGGGCGAGGGCGAGCAGGCCCGCCAGTTCTACCAAAAGGCGCTGGAGATTGCCGAGCGGCTGGTGCGCCAGGAGCCGGAGCGGGCCGACTACCTGCGCGACCTGTCGGTTTCCTACAACAAGATGGGCGATCTGATGGGCCGCCTGGGCGAGGATGAGCAGGCCCGCCAGTTCTACCGGAAGGATCTGGAGATTGCCGAGCGGCTGGTGCGCCAGGAGCCGGAGCGGGCCGACTACCAAACGGACCTGGTCGTATCGTTGGTTCGCTCCGGTACGCGCGAGTCGCTCGAAAAAGCGCTCGCGATCCTCCGCCGGCTGAGGCAGGAAGGCAAGCTGTCCGCTCAGCAATCCGAATGGGTAAGCCGCCTGGAGCAGGCCCTGTCGTGATCCCGGCCCAGCGCTTCGGGCCGCCTCCCGCGGAAGAAACCGGGACAGTAACCGCTGCGCCCAGGCGTCCAGAGCAGGGCGGGCCGCATCTAGCCCACATTTCTCACAGGCGGCTCGTGGGTGTGGCGCACGCACTCTTGCGTGCCGTGTCGAGACTCTTCCCGACACGTGTTTGGAGTAGTGACACAGCGTCGAAACAAGGCGTCGGCAGGAGTGCCGACGCGGCACGCAAGAGTGCATGCGCCACGCGGTCGCCTTCGATAGCCTGTGAGAAATGCGGGCTAGCCCAGCGCAATTCCAGGGCAACAGGTGCCGTCCCCGGTCGCAACACCTTTTCGATCACAAAAGTCGGCCCCGCCCCGCAAAATACCTTCAAGGCACTCGCAATAAAGGGGTTAGAACACCATAATCGCACCGCACTGCGGGCTCGCCTGGCCAAGAACGAAAAGGCGCATGTTAGGGTTATGTGAGGGGCCGGTCCTAACCGGTCAGGTTCGCATTTCAGAGGGTTATCCAGATTGACTTCGTCTGGCAACGCCGGTTTGGTTTGCGCATTTTTTTATCGAGGGGATGGGGATGCTGAGGCCGGAAATCATCCTTGCGGGCGCAACAAGGCAGCCCGGTTTTTTGGTGCCTGGCGCAAATAAATGGGCATACCCGCTCTCGGGCATGCGCTGTGCATCCCCATAGCTGGGATCCCCTGTCGCCGCGGTTGTGACAAACAGCAACGGTTTTGATTTCATGGGCTTACCGTTCCCAATAGGCGTTACTCCACAAAAGCGGCGCCGTGGCAGAATCGTGGATTTTACCCAAAAATGCACGCTGCTCTGGTGGGGCAGGTTGGCAACCTGCGCGCCGATTGTCAATCGGCGCTACGCCGATGCGACCATCCAAGCCGAGCCTCGGTGGCCCTCCAAACATGCCGAAAATTGCATAAAATTGCACAATCCAGCCGAATGCCAAAATGAGGCTTCTGACTAATGCGCGCAACCGACCCCTCCCTCTACAACGACGACCTGGCGCCGATTCCCCTCTCGCGGCGCACCTGGGGAACCTACAATTATGCGTCCCTGTGGGTAGCCATGTCGGTCTGCATCCCGACGTATATGCTCGCTTCCGGCCTCATCGCCGGCGGCATGAGTTGGTGGCAGGCCATCGCAACCATCCTGCTGGGCAACCTCATCGTGCTCGTTCCCATGCTGCTCAACGCTCATGCCGGCGCGAAGTACGGAATCCCGTTTCCGGTGTTCGTGCGCGCTTCGTTTGGCGTGAAGGGCGCCAACGTTCCGGCCGTTCTGCGCGCCCTGGTAGCCTGCGGATGGTTCGGCATTCAGTCCTGGATCGGCGGCCAAGCCATCCACGCGATGCTGGTTGTGATTTGGCCCGGCGTCGAAGCGGCTCCGTGGTCCGTTTGGGCCTGCTTTCTCGGTTTCTGGGCGCTGAATAT
>Ga0187884_10003222_pt1 | contig 12849 bp, 7 predicted proteins | sample June2016WEW_20_4_FD_132983 | JGI IMG/M metagenome (GOLD analysis project Ga0187884, IMG submission 132983) | Peatland microbial communities from SPRUCE experiment site at the Marcell Experimental Forest, Minnesota, USA - June2016WEW_20_40 | ecosystem: Environmental > Terrestrial > Soil >...
ATAACCAACCAGCAGAGACCGCCAGACCGGCAAGTGGCATTCGCAATCCGCACCAAATCCCGGAATGGAAACTGGTTATCGGAGAATGAGACCGGGAGGGCGATTTACACAAAACTCGCCCTCCTTCATTGAGCGGATTGTGATTGTGGCGGAATAATGGTCTGCTCCACCTCCACGCCTTCGAATGCTTCAATCATCTGCCCCCGAAACCACCGGAATGAGGGGCGGCGCTTGGAGTAAAACAGGTGACTGGCCCGGCTCCGATGATAATCCGATGAGCCAAACCGTGGAATCGGCACAGAAAAACCGGGTGCATTCTCCAGCAACTCCGCCCAGTGGTGTTCCAGTTTCCTGTCGGCCGTGCTAAACCAAGCCTCGACGGGGGTGGCGACCCGGAGCAGATAATCGATGTGCCAGTGCGGCTCGGCGGTTGATGCCAGGTGATGGTGGATGCGGCCGCGAAGGCCCCCGGAACCGAATCCACTGCCCACGTAGGCGTAGAACCCGGGAACGATGTCGAATTGTCCCAGGCTGCCGACCTCCAGGCGTTTCATCTGCAGCACTTGGGCGATCAGGATGTAGGTGCCTTTGTCCTCGGGCAGGTCCATCGGTGTGAGGGATTCATGTTAGCTGCATCACGTTCATTTCTGGTCTTTGCCGGCCTCGATTTGGCCACCGGTTCAGGGAAAAGGCCAGCGGAATTGTGATCGCCCCGGCCCTCGAAACTGAGCTCAGGGCCGTGTCAGGGCTTGCGTGGGGTGTTATCATGGCCGGGTTATGGCGGTTGGACACGCGCCGACCGCTCTGAACTATGAGGAAAACGACCTGGCTAGGGGGGCTGTGGGCCACGGCTCTGACCGTGGGCGATATTGCCTCACCCCGGTTGGCGGCCGCGGCAGACGAACCTTTTGCCCTCGCCCGCCGGCAGATGGTGGCAGAACAGCTTTCTGGCCCCGGGCGCAATATCACCAACGCCCGGGTGCTGAGGGCGATGGGCAAAGTGCCGCGTCATGAGTTTGTGCCCGAGCCCTTGCGCTCCCTGGCCTACCGGGATTGCCCACTGCCCATCGGCGACGGCCAGACCATCTCCCAACCCTACATCGTCGCCTTCATGACCGAGCAACTTGAGCCTAAGCCGACCGATCGCGTTCTGGAAATCGGCACCGGCTCCGGCTACCAGGCAGCCGTCCTCGCCGAACTGGTGGCAAAGGTCTATACGGTCGAGATCATTGACGACCTGGCCAGACGGGCGGCCGGCGACCTCAAGCGCCTGGGTTACACCAATGTGCAGGTGCGCGCGGGTGACGGCTACAAAGGCTGGCCCGAGGCTGCGCCCTTTGATGCGGTCATAGTCACATGCGCCCCGGAGAAAGTGCCCCAACCCTTAATCGAGCAGCTCAAAGACGGTGGCCGGATGATTATTCCTGTCGGGCCGAGATGGAGCCAGGAGTTGGTGCTCTTACGCAAGAACGGCGAGAGGCTCGAGCGGCGGGCGGTCCTGCCGGTTCGCTTTGTGCCGATGACAGGCCAGGCCCAGGGAGCCGAACCCGAGGGCGCAAAGCCGAAGGCCGGAAAACCCTGAACCGGGGCCGCCTCCCTGGCGAGGGATAGCGCAGCGAGCCGGGAGGAGAGACCCGGCTGTTCACTTTTGCTTCGCGAAGGACTATAGACGCAGACTAAGGCTAGTCCAGGGAAGCCATCGCCGCCTCGGCGCGCAGCTTGTTCATCAGGCGATCGCTCTGCTCAGCCTCGGCAACCCAACGGTAGAACGGCCCGAGGACTTCATCTTGAGCGTGTGCCTGGGCAGCCTTTACGGCCTCAGCCTGGACGTAGTCCAACCTCCCATCCAATGCACCTTGATTATACAGTCGGACCTGTGGCCCGGACGCAGCGTAAAGCGCTGAGCGCATTTTCTCGGCCGTTTTTCCTCCGAAGGCCTGCGCGCGGCTCAGTAGCGCCCGCGTCAATGCGGGAAACCGGAATACGACCAAAGAGCCTTCGAATCTGATGATCGAGGCTAACCAAAGCAAATCCTCCTCCGATGAAGCGACCTCAATGTCCCGCTGCATCCAACTCGTCCAGAGCGGGGGGCCGTCGAATGCAACAGCCTGGAACAACCACACCCACCAATGGACGTTTGCTTCACGGCGACAAGAAGCTTTGTGCCAGAGGTCCTCGCAGATGCGCGCAAAATCCTGTTCGCTCGCGAGGCCGGGGATCCGGAATCTGCTTCGAAAATCGGTCGGGACCGGGTGGTAATCGTCGGGAGCCTCGCGAGAGTTCGCTTGGGCGATGCGTCTGCAGACGAGCTCATAGATCTCTCTCGGATACGTTTTGATCAGCGCATCCCATTTTAGTCCGTAACGGTCGAAATCGAGCTTCGGCACATCCACCAAGTCCAACAGGACGCGCCGAACGATTGGTTGTGGCATGACGAGCTTCCGCCCCGGATTGGGTACAAGCACATCGAGTATTTGCCAAAGCATACGAGGTGCAACCTCTTGCAGAGGCAGGCTCTCCAGAATTCGAAGCGCGAGTGGAAAATGTGCTTCTCCGCTGCACTGTACAAAGTGGATCAGAAAGGTTGCGTCTTCGACAGAAGCCTTTGCGTTCGCTGCCTTTTCCAGCACCATGCTTTGTTCACTCTCGCTCAGGGGTTCGTTCTGCCGGGCCTGGAGGGTCAAGGCTCTAATTACCGAGGAACTGACGCTTGGCACGGGGCTCTGGATACCCCGCCGATACAATTCGATCCTCTTGGTATCCCCGACTTGCAACTTACCGGCGACGAGCGCTGGCCAGGCGCACAACAGCGGAGTGTCCGCTTTCATTTCAACGATGCCTTCGGCCAGCCCTCTAGCCAGAACAGGCGAGGTCTCGGCCAGTGTGGAAAAGATCGACTCGGCCGAAGGCTGGTTGTCTGCCCGGACCAGCTCATCCGTCAGTTGCGAGAGAAAGTCGCACAATGCAGCCGGGGTGGGGTAGGACGCAGCAAGTTCAAGGGCAGCCTGGCGGGCCATCTCGTTCCACTGGCCCTCAGCTCTCTCCGCTTTTTCGGGGGCCTTGGTTGGGTCGAGCGCTTCCGTGAATTCATCCGTGGCTGTCGATAAGAGAATCACTGCCGTACGGAGGCGCAGGTCATTGGGGATACTAGCCAGAGCGCGGCGGCACTCTTCCGCGAAAGCCGGGTCCTCCTCAGACATGAGAACCTGCCTGAGAGTTCGTCGCACTTGATATCGAATCGCAACGCCAGGGTGCCCTGCGAGGCACTTCTCGAACAGAGCCAAGGCCTTTAGCCGTTCGGGACGCCATCGTTCACGGAACTCGGCCGGGGCCACCCCAGACCACGCGTATGCCTCGTTCGCTGGCCAGACAGCCAGCTCGAGTGCCGATAATGCGTCCAACACCGCGAGCCCGGATCCGCGTTGGATCACCGAGGCCAGGACGCCAAGGGCCAGCTCACGGACGGGCCGCGTATCCTTGACTGGGAGAGCCTGGCGGCAGAAGTGAACCGTTCGCCCCTCACGCCGCGTGAACTGGACGATGCGCTCAAAGCAGGGACCAACAAGCGCCCGAAGAACAGGCACTTTCGCCTCCAGTACCTTCAACGCATCCTGCCCTTGCAACCGTTTCTTGAGCCATTCAAGAGCGTCGAGCGTAATACTGACGTGCTTCTCCGGCTCGAACTTGATGACTTCTGCGATGACGGCCCACGGGTGGTTTCGATTTGAACCGCCGCTGTCCACCCATTTTCTCGCAGAGCCAAGTTCCCACAGGAGATCAAGTGCCGCATGGCGATGCTGCTGGTAGTACTTGGCCACCGGCTTTAGCAGGGCAGGCACTTGATCGATCACGTGATCGTACGAATCGCGCTCGCGAAAGGCAAACAACGGCGGTAAAGCGTCCGCCGGAGCAGTCTTCGACGCGACTGCTCGCCTCGCGAGGTCCAAGCTCTCAGCGGGAAGATAAACGCCGAAGCTGCTCCAGTGTTGAAGCATCTCAGCGCGTTTACGAAAACGCGCCGCTTCGAACCTGGCATGCTCCTGGTCAACGAGCGTCTTGAGCAGGTTGTCATCGGAGACGCCGTTTAGCCGCGCAATCCACGTGGCCTCCGAGAGATTGCGCAACAATGCTGGGCCGCACTGGCCGAATTCCTGCGATACCGTCCGCGCGAAGGCCGGCATTCTCGTCTTGGGCTCGTAGCAGGTGTCATAGACCAGAAAATCTGCAAAGAGGTCGGGCACAATGCGCAGTCCATCGTCGCGCCCAGCGAGCAGCTCACTTTGCCGCAGCCAATTCAGGTGGCTTTCCACCCAAACCGCCGTGCATCCCAGAGCACGGGCCGCGGTCTCGGCGAATTGTGGCCCGACGGCGACCGGGGCGAGCATAGCAAGGAGCCGGATGAGCCAACGGACGGTATCGCGGTCGCCTTCGGGAATGATCTCGAAGTTCTTCTTCTCGAACTCCCGGAAAACGTGCCCGCGAAATTCCTCGTCACTCGACCATTTTCCCCACTGGAGGCGGCCTTTGCGGAGTAACTCGCCGGCAATGACGGTGAGGAATGAACAGTCCGCGGTCAACCTCGCCAACTCCGCGACCTGGTCTGCCGCCGCCTCCTGGCCGAGCGCCTCGGCGGCAAGCGTTTTGACGTCAGACCCCCTCAGAGCAGGAAGAGAGAGTTGTGGCGCAGTACTGTTCGCCAGGCCGGTCTCATAGAGTTTGTGCGCGAGCGATTCCAGGCCTTGCGGCCGCGTAGCGAGCAGGATTTTGGCGCTTGCATCCTCGCGCGCCAGGGTCAGGAGTTGCAGCGGCACCTGTTCGGTGCGATGGGCGTCGTCCACGAAGATGAGGCGGCGCTCAGGGGCGCCTAGAAAGTCAAACACCAGTTCACCGCACCGGTGCGGGTTCAGAAAGAGTATCTGGGTTTCCGGCGATTCGACGGCCAGCTTCCGGCAAAGCTCCCAGAGCAGCCGGCTCTTTCCAGCGCCCCCTTTTGCGGTGACGACCTGGACCTTTTGGGCGCCCGAAACGAAGCCGCGCAATGCCTCCAGTTCCTTTTCCCGCCCCACGAGTTTCCAGTCGTGGCGGAACAGTTTGTCGGCCCCGAGAAAAGGCTCGAAGAACTTCTCCGGCGGAATCAGGGCCGCGGTCGTAAACGGCACGAATCGTTTCAACTCCTCCGGCGGAAGGAAAAAAAGGACCTGGGCGTGCTTTGAAGGATGCACCCGCAGGTGGAATTCAGCGCATATCCTGTCAAGATTCCAGAAGGTCCAGTTGGGATGCTTCTTCATCTCGTCTTGGACCTCTTCATGCGGGTCGCAGGCGACCACCAGGAAATAGTGGTTGGCCTGGTATTTCGAGGCCGCCTCCTGGATAGCCTTGCGCGTCTGGCCTGGATTCCAGCTTTTGTGCCGCTTGCACTGAAAAACCCACTCTTCGCCGCCCTCCACAACTGCCCGCAAGTCAATTCCCTTGTCTCCTCGCCCACGACCACTCGCATAAGTTGCGGCGGAGATCACGCGCTTGGTTATCTCCTGGCCGTTGCGCGCAATGGTCAACCGCACGTCCGCGCACAAGAAGTGCAAGAAGAACTTCTCGAACAGCTCAGGCTCGAGGTCGGACAACCGCAGGCGCAGATGCTCATCCAAGTATTTCCATTTTCCGCTCACCATTTCCTTGCAATGTAGAACCGATGACTCTAATCTGCAAGACAAATGCAATTTCAGTCGCAGATCCCTCGGGCGGCGATGGTTGCCCGCATCAAAAACGGGCTGGCCAACTCCTCCATAACCGCTTTGCTTGGACCTCGGCAGTGCGGAAAGACCTGGCTGGCGACCCCGTTCGCCAGTTGCCCGGAGAATCATTTCGACCTCCACAAACTCCTGGATCGCGCCAGGCTGGAGGACAGCAATTTCCGGGTGCTCGACGGCTTGGAAGGGGTGGTTGTCATTGACGAGGCCCAGGACAAACCGGAGCTGTTCCTCAAACTCCGCGTCCTGGCGGACCGTCCGCAGAGCCAGACTCGCTTCCTCCTCACCGGCAGTGCCTCGCCCGGTCTGGTCAAAGGGGTTTCAGAGAGCCTTGCCGGCCGTGTTCGGCTGCTCCCCCTCAGCGGGTTCAATGTTGGCGAAGTTAGTTGGGAGAACAGGCAGAAGCTCTGGCTGCGGGGCGGATTCCCGCGGTCCTATTTGCATGAGATCGAGGAGGAGTCGCTGAATTGGCGGCTGGACTACATCGAGCAGTTTCTGAGGCGGGATTTGCCGCTGCTGGCCGAGACGCACATGACGGACGAACAACGGCGCCGGTTGCTCCAGCTTATTGCCCACAAGCATGGACAATACTGGAACCATTCCGAGGCGGCCGAGATCATCAGCGTGAGTTACAAAACGATCCAGCGGCATATCGAGATACTGAAGGGCGCCTACATCCTGCGGGAGCTGCCGCCCTTCCATGCCAACCTCCAGAAACGCCTTCGCAAGGCCCCGAAGCTCTACCTTCGCGACAGCGGATTGCTGCACGCATTGTTGCTGATTCAAGAGCACTCGAAGCTGTCCGCACATCCTGCTTTGGGTCCTTCCTGGGAGGGGTTCTGCATTGAGCAGATCGTGAATCTCACCGGCGCCCGAGAGCAGGAATGCTTCACCTGGTCGGTGCAGAGCGGGCCCGAAGTGGATTTGGTTCTAACCACGAGGAATGGCCTCTTCGGATTCGAGTGCAAAGCCTCTGACGCCCCCAGGCTGACGAACTCAATGATTACGGCCGTCAAGGACCTGGAGCTGACGAAATTGTACGTCATTTACCCCGGCGAAATCGATTATTCCTTAGGCGACAGAATTGACGTGGTTGGCTTCAACAATCTGCCGCAGATTCTTCCGCTGCCTTGAGACGCGGCCAGCCTCATTTCTTTGCCTCCTGCCTGATGACTTTCAGGTCGTGCCCTTTGAGCGTGAACTGGAGCTTGCCGCCGTGCAATTCGGGCCTCGTGCCCGGCTCGGTATCGGTGGCTGCGCAGTCTTCCGTGAGGCCAAGCGCCTTGAGATCCACATTCAGCGTCACCGGCAGGTCCTCCCGGGCATAATTGACCACCACCACGACTGCCTCCCTGCGCGGCGCGCTATAGACAATCGTCGGCGCCTGGGCTTGGCCGGCGGCCACCGGCTGGGGACGGTCTTCCCAATACTTTCGCATTTCGGTGGGACTGGAAATTGTAATTCGCCGTCTGGACAAAATCCTCGGCCGCCTGCTTCCCGTAGGGCTGGAAACAGCTCGAGCCACGCTCGATGGCGCTCTGCTTGTCCGCGTCGCTCAACTGGCCGAGGCTTCCTTTCTCGAGCGCCTCCCACAGGGACATGTCCTGGCCGGCGGGATAAACCGAGCCGCAGTCGCCCAACGCAAGCCAGTTGATATCCGTGCCGAGCAAGTGGTAGTTGCCGCGCAGATAGCGGTATCGCCACCAGTTCGGGTTTTGTCCCGGCCATCTTCATGTCAATGGGCGTTTTACCAGAAGCAGCGGTGGTGGGACAGCGCGAACCTCCGTTGCCCGAACCCAGGCCTGCCGGCGGGTTGCACTTGCGCGTGGGGACCCGTCCGGCTTACCCTCCGGCTCGCTGTGAACCGCGAAATCCCCATCCACGCCGCACTGGCTTCTCTCACCTTGATGCTCCTGGCCCTCTGCCCTGCTTTGGCGCAGCCGGATGCGGCCCGCCAACGGCTCGGCGTGCCGGAGGATTTCCCCCGGTTCATCGTAGCCGGGCACGAGCCGCAGATGCAATCCCTGCGCGCGCTCTATTGGCTGCACTACCAGCCCGCCGGGCCGTTGATCCCGCTATGGGATGAGTGGATGCCCATGGCCACCCTCTGGCCGGCGCGCGGCTCGGGGGCCGAGTTGGGGGAAATGCGCGGGCGGTGGGCCAGGGCGCTGGCGGGCCGGGCCATCAACGCCGAGGGCTACGTCAGCAGTCAACAGCACGATGGCCTGGCCCACGCGGAGGGGTGGCCTTTCCCCCTCTGGACGCAGGCCGGGGGCGTCGGGTGGCACTTCCGCGGGACGGGTGTCGCGGGCTACGACGCGCCCCGCGCCACGCCTGAGCGTTGGGTGCTCACCGGCGCCAAGGCGGGCGAGGTCAACGACAAAGGCTGGGTCATCGAGTTGACGGAGCCTAAAGCCCTGGCGCAAACCCCTGCCTTCGACATGCCCGCGCGCAGCGGCCCCTGGCTGCGACTGAACTGGTGGGCTGAGGGTCTCGAACGGGCCAACTGCTATGTCGAATGGACGACCCGGGAGAAAAGTGAGTTCGGCCCGGAGCGAAGATTTTACTTCTCCCCCGCCACGCTCGAAGGCCAGGGGCGCAGTTCTCTGCCTATGGGCGGCAACGGCGGGCGGCTCGACTTGGAGCGCCTCGAGACGCGCACGATGCTCCCCGTCTTCCGCCTGCCCGGCTGGACGGGCACCATCACGGGCCTGCGCATCGGCTTCGACAACCCGGGTCCGGCCAAGGTCGTCATCAAGTCCTTCCACACCGCCTGCGACAGCCGCCATTCGATCAACAACCCGAACTTCATTCGCGGCCTGCACGACTATTTCGCGTGGTCGCGGGACCTGGCTTTGCTCCGCGGCCAAATCGCCCGCGCGCGGACCGCGATGCGGTTCACGATGCGCGAGTTCGACACCCGCAAGCGCAACTGCATTTACACGACCTGGCCCGGCCACGAGGGACGCAGCGGGGTCCGCCGCAGGGCCGGCGGACAGAAAGAGATCGTCACCGGCGAAGGCATCGGCGGGAACTACTGGGACCTGCTCCCCTTCGGCGGTGAAGATGCCTTGGCGACCATTTATTACTACGACGCCCTGCTGGACTTGGCCGATCTCGAGGAGCGCATCGCCGCTCACCCCGAATGGGGCGTCCCCACCGCCGCCGATGCGTTCGACCCGGCCGACCTCCGGCAGCACGCTCAAGCGGTGAAGGACTACGGCGCCAAACGGTTCTGGAACTCTCAGACCGGACGATTCGGCACGGTGGACCTCGATGGCCTCATGCACGACTACGGCTGGACGTTCCTCAACAACGAGGCTGTCTATTACGATTTCGCCACCCCCGAGCAGGCCCGAAGCATTCGCGATTGGATCAGCGGCCGCCGGGTTGTCGAAGGGGACACTTCCACCGGCGCGGACATCTATCACTGGCGCTTCGGCCCGCGCGCCAGCACCCGGCGCAACCTGGATTACTATTTCTGGGCCTGGTCAAACCCCGAGAGCATCCCTTGGGGTTACCAGGTGCAGGACGGCGGCGCGGTGTTGGGCTTTTCCTACCATGACCTGATGTGCCGCCTCAAAGTGGACGGACCCGACGACGCCTGGAAGCGCCTCCAGGAAATCCTCGCCTGGTTCGACGAGACGCAGGCCCAAGGCGGCTACCGCGCCTACTATGGCAAAGACCCGGCGCGCGGCACGATGCAGGGCGGCAACGTTCCCGGCGGGCTGGGGCTGGACCGGGAATTCTTCGAGAGCATCCTGGTCCCGCAAGTGATGCTCTACGGTTTCCTCGGCTTCGAGCCTACGCCCTGCGGATTCAAGATCCACCCGCGGTTGCCCAGGGATTGGCCGGAGGCAATGGTCACGCGGGTGCATCTGCACGACGTGGTGCTGGACCTGGCAGCCAAGGCAGACGGGAAGATCGTCATCCGCGCCGATCGCCCGTCCGATTTGCCCGTGCTCATCGAGCTGCCCCCGGGAAATTGGCAGACCAAAGCACCCGGCGCGCAGGCCGAGGGCAACCGCATCATCCTGCCGCTGGCGGCGGATGCTATCGAACTCTCACCGGCGCGCTGACTTCTCCCATGCAGTGTCCCAAGCTGGAGGGTCCCCAGTCTCTCGTGTATTACTCGGGAGTTAGGAGGATAGGACACAATCCAGATAGCCGCGAAAATGCACAAGAGACGCAAAAACCCTGCTTTTTTGCGCTTTTTGCGCTTTTTCGCGGCTATTCCATTCGCGGTCCCTGTCGTCCATCCCACGGACCAGTCAGTATGACCCCGATTATCGCACCGATTTTCCTATCGGAGATAATCCCTGCCGCTATTATCGACGGTAGGCGTGTGCCACACATGAAGTTCTTGGTTGCGAATTATGAAGACCTCGATAACGACCAGACTCGGCAAATGGCTCTTGTTGACTTGGCTTGGCGCCTCTGCCTGGGATTGCTCGGCGCAAGGCCAACCGCTTGTCGGCACCGCGCCGCTGACAATGGAAGGCGACATCGCTTCGAACCTCGTCGCGGGCGCCGATCGATTCTTGTTGCGCAAGCTCGATGAATCGGCGGCGGGGCGCCCGCAGTTCTGGCACAGGGATTTCTCCTCCTGGCAGGCTTATGAGCAGTCCCTCGCTGCCAACCGGGACCGCTTGGCGCGCATCCTGGGCGTGCGCGACCCGCGAGTCGGCAAAGTGGAGCTTGAGCTGATCGCCACTCCAAGCAGGCAGGCCCTCCGTGGGCGCGGACAGGACTATGAGGTGTTTGTTGTGCGTTGGCCTGCCTTCGGGGACGTCACTGGCGAAGGATTGCTGCTCACGCCGGTCAATCGCGCGCCCGTTGCAAATGTCGTGGCCATCCCCGACGCCGGCCAGACCCCCGAGCAACTGGCCGGACTGGCCGAGGGCATTGCGCCCGAGAGCCAATTCGCGCGGCGTCTGGCCGAGAGCGGATGCCGGGTCATCGTTCCCGTATTGATCAACCGAGACATAGACCCGCAAGCGTTGCTCTCGTATCGAGAATTCATTTATCGCCCGGCCTTCGAACTGGGCCGGCACCTAATCGGTTACGAGATCCAAAAAGTGCTGGCGGCCATAGACGGGATGGCCGGCCAAAGCCCGAATCCCGGCGTGAAGACCGGCGTGCTCGGCTGGGGCGAAGGCGGCCTGCTGGCGGTTTACTCCGCCGCGCTGGACACGCGAATCACCGCGGCGTGCGTCAGCGGATACTTCGGCGACCGCCTCAAGATCTGGCAGCAACCAGTGGACCGCAACGTCTTTGGTCTGCTCGAGGAATTCGGGGATGCGGAGGTGGCGGCGATGATTGCTCCCCGCAGCCTCATCATCGAAGCCGCCCGAGGGCCGGAGGAGACACTCCGCGGCGGCGGCGGGTGGGAAGCACCGCAACGCTTTAACGGCGCGCCGGCAGTCCTGGTGTCTCCCAAGCTGAACGAGGTTCGGTCGGAATTCGAGCGCGCCCGCGCGCTGACGGCTGCACTGAAACCGGCGCCGCAGTTGGAGTTGGCCCTCAGTGGCGACACCGGGGCCGGGCCGTTTGGGGGTGAAGGGGCTTTGAGCGCGTTTTTGACCGCCCTGGCCGCCCAGGCCCGCCTGGCGCCGCAAGGTCCGACGCCTGAGAATCTGTGGCCTGACTTTGGCCCGGGAGCGCGCCAAGCCCGGCAGTTGCACGAACTGGATCGCCATAACCAGCGGCTCCTGGCCGAGAGCCCATACACGCGCCAGAAATTCATGGCCAATCTCGACACCACGTCGCCGCAACAATTCCGCCAGAGCGCCGAGGGTTATCGCCATGCCTTTTACGACGAGGTGATCGGGCGTTTCGACCAACCCCTGCTGCCGGCGAATCCCCGTTCACGAGTGAAGTATGACCGGCCTAAGTGGACCGGCTACGAGGTCGTGCTCGACGTCTTTCCGGACGTGATCGCTTACGGGGTTCTTCTGCTGCCCAAAGATCTCAAGCCCGGCGAACGACGGCCAGTCGTGGTTTGCCAGCACGGCCTCGAGGGCCGGCCGGAGGACACGATCACCGGGGATTCCAGGGCCTATCACGATTTCGCCGCCAGATTGTGCGAGCAGGGCTTCATCACGTTCGCGCCGCAAAACCTGTATCTCTTCCGCGACCGCTTTCGCACCCTGCAGCGCAAGGCCAATCCGCTGGGCAAGACCTTGTATTCGCTCATCGTGCCGCAGCATCAGCAGATCACCGACTGGCTCAAGGCGCAGCCGTTCGTTGACCCGGCGCGGATTGGCTTTTACGGCCTGAGCTACGGCGGCAAGACCGCCATGCGCGTGCCGGCCCTGGTAACAAACTACTGTCTGTCTATCTGTTCGGGCGACTTTAATGACTGGGTATGGAAATGCGCGTCCACCCTCAGTCCTTATAGTTATGTCCGCATGCCCGAATATGAAATCTTCGAGTTCGACCTCGGCAGCACCTTCAATTATGCCGAGATGGCTGCCTTGATTGCCCCGCGCCCCTTCATGGTGGAACGCGGACATTTGGACGGGGTTGCGCCGGACGAAACCGTGGCGTACGAATTCGCCAAGGTGCGCTATCTCTATGAGGCGCGCCTGGGGCTTCGCGACCAGTGCGCCCTCGAGTGGTTCACCGGCCCCCACACGATTCACGGCCAGGGAACTTTTGACTTTTTGCGCCGGTATCTGGATTGGCCAGTCGGCCGCATCCCGCCGCCCTGAACTTCGGAGGCCTTGCCCGCCAACGGCGTGCAGGCAAATCAGCCCAGCAAAGCGAGGAACGAGCGCCGCGGTCCCTTTAGCCTTCAGCCTTTAGCCTTCAGCCTTTAGCCTTTCCCAGCGCCGCGGTCCCTTTGCCTTTAGCCTTTAGCCTTTAGCCTTTAGCCTTTCCCAGCGCCCCCCTGGGTCACGCCCCCACCATAGTTCCCCCCCTCTCCCATCCGATGGGAGAGGGGCCTGGAGTTTGGAGATTTTTTGTTCGACTTGCGTGAATCACGGCGCTGATACCGGGCGTTAAAGGGCAACCCGGAGGGTTGCAAGACAGTGGCCGGAGGTCGCCGAGGGCAACAGGGGGCGACCTCCGGGCAGCGAACAAAAACTTGAGTTCACCC
>Ga0187884_10003225_pt1 | contig 12840 bp, 10 predicted proteins | sample June2016WEW_20_4_FD_132983 | JGI IMG/M metagenome (GOLD analysis project Ga0187884, IMG submission 132983) | Peatland microbial communities from SPRUCE experiment site at the Marcell Experimental Forest, Minnesota, USA - June2016WEW_20_40 | ecosystem: Environmental > Terrestrial > Soil >...
CTGGTCCGGTAATCTGGACAGCAGAACGACAACCTCAACCACAGAATCACGACTGAAGGACTGAATATGCCGTGTTTTTCAGCACTCCCGTACCTCCACCACACCTAATTTGGACAGCAGTGAGGTGAGGCAAGTAATCATATGGCCACCTTTGCGCATCTCCCGGATGAAAATCTGTATGGAATGCGCGGTCTTGAGCGCTGCGACAATAGCAACACTATGCTCCGCAATAACGGTGTGGAGGATGTTGCCGCTGGTGCGCAGGGTGATGGCGGCGCGCCGTTGTTCTTCACGACGCGCTATGGAGTGTTGATAGATTCGGACGGCGGCTCATTTTTTACCCAGGAAGACAACGTCCAGTTCAGTTGGAACTCGCGGAAGGATGTCGAGTATTTCGTCATTGCCGGGCCGCCAGTCGAAACCATGTCCGCAGTCGCAACTTTGACCGGACGGTCACCTATGCCTCCGAAATGGACTCTCGGCTTTCTCAACAGCCAGTGGGGATCGGATGAAGAGGAGATCAAACGACTTACTGCTACTTATTCCCAGAAACACATACCAATCGATGCTTTCATTCTGGATTATGACTGGAAGGCATGGGGCGAGGATAACTATGGTGAGTGGCGCTGGAACAGCACCTCGGGACCGGGAAATTTAGCACCGGATAAATTCCCGAACGGCGCGAGTGGAGAACTAGCCAAGGAGTTGCGTAGTCAGGGCATTAAACTGGCTGGAATCCTGAAACCGAAAATTCTAGTTTACAAATACGGCAGTACAACCGACATGCACGAAGCCGCCGCGTATGCGGAAGCGCATGGATTATGGTACCCAGGCGAACCAAAGTTGAAGGAGACTCCGACGCCCCACGATTTGGACTTTGGCAATCCCGAGACTCGTTCCTGGTACTGGAAACATCTGGAGCCGGCTTTCGACGCGGGCATGGTTGCATGGTGGAATGACGAGGCGGACCACACCTATGTCAATTGGCCAGACAGTGGCGGGGTAATGGATTTTAACAACTTCCAGTTCTTGAACATGGGAAGGGCGCTCTACGATGGTCAGCGCGCACACTCCGATCTGCGCGTCTGGTCGATCAATCGCAACTACTGGTCTGTCGCGGAGTAAACGTTACTAGCATGATTGGCATCTAAGCAATCATGCCAACCCATGATGTGGTGCTGAGTGAAGAGCAGCGTGTTGAGCTGAGCAGCATTGTCCGGTCCCGTTCTCTGCCAGCCGGGTATGTGTTTCGTGCCCGGCTGCTTCTCATGCTGGCCGAGGGTGCATCTTTCAGCACCATCAAGCAGCAACTGCGGACTACGGCGCCGACCATCAGCCGCTGGAAGGCGCGTTTCCTTAATTCTGGCATCGATGGACTGGACACTCGTCATCCCGGCCAGTCGGCCACAGTGCTGACAGCGGCCTTGCGAGCCAGGATCCTGTCGGCTACGCGTAAGAAGCCCGGCGACGGATCGACGCACTGGAGTTGCCGTAAGCTGGTAGCGGTTCTGGGTGTCAGCAAAGACGCCGTGCACCGCACCTGGAAAGAAGCCGGTTTGAAGCCGCATCGGCTGGAGCGTTACATGGCCAGCGACGATCCTGATTTTGAATCCAAGGCTGCCGATATCATCGGGCTGTACATGAATCCGCCCCGGCATGCAGCGGTGTTCTGCGTGGATGAAAAGACCGCCATTCAGGCGCTGGATCGGCTGGATCCGGTTCTGCCTCTCTCTCCCGGACGTGCCGAACGCCACGGCTTCGAATACTTCCGTCACGGAACACTCTCCCTCTATGCAGCCCTGGACACCGCCACCGGCCGGGTTCACGGCAAGACTACGGCTCGCCACACCAGCCGCGACTTCGTCGCCTTCCTCAAGGAGGTTGTCTCGCTGTGTCCCAGGCACAAGCAGATTCACATCATCCTCGACAATCTGTCGGCTCACAAAACCACCTTGGTCCGCGAATTCCTGGAGCAGAATCCGCGCGTTCACTTCCACTTCACACCCACCTACTCGTCCTGGCTCAACCAAATCGAACTCTGGTTCGCCAGGATCGAACGGGATGTGATCGCACGGGGCATCTTCACCTCGGTCACTGATTTGGCTCACAAGTTGCGCCGATACATCAATGCCTACTCCGCCTATGCCCGACCCTTTCAGTGGAAGTACTCAGACCCTACCCGCCGGATTCGTAATAACGAAATCACTGCGACAGGCCACTACTATCTTGGGGCGCTGCGCTATGATTATGCGGAATGGTCAGGAGATATTCAGACGGGCTTTCAGAGTATGCAGAACGAGCGCATGCGCATGTTGTCAACGCTCAATATTGGCGAGCCGCACTGGAGCATGGATACCGGAGGGTTCATGGGCGGGCAGCCTTCGCCGCAGAACTACGCGCGGTGGATGGAGTTTGCCGCTTTTGTGCCGGTTGATCGTGTGCATGGCGACTTCAAAGCGAAGCGTCAGCCATGGGTTTATGGGCCCAAGGCCGAAGCCGCCGCAACGCGCGCTCTTCGCCTGCGGTATGAATTGCTACCGTACATCTACTCCTACGAACGCGTTACGACGGAGACCGGTATCGGTATTGTGCGCCCGCTCTTCTGGATGTTTCCCAACGACCCCAAGGTCGCAAATGAAGGTTCGTCCTGGATGTTCGGCGATGCGTTTCTTGTATCGCCAGTCGTCACGCGCGGAGCATCCACGCAAGCAATCTATCTGCCTGCGGGTATGTGGCACGACTATTTCCGAGGAACCCAATTCAAAGGCGGCCAGACGATTAGCTACAAGGTCGATCCGCAAACCTGGCAGGATATTCCTCTCTTCGTGCGTGACGGGGCGATTATAGCTTCGCAACCTGCGCAAGATTACTTAGATCAGCATCCAGTTACCGAGGTCAGCCTTAATGTATTTCCTACTCGTACGGCAGCCGAATTCACGTATTACGACGATGACGGTACAACGTACGCCTATGAGCATGAGGCGTATTACCGCCAGCCGATTCATGTATTGAATGCCGGGGCTTTGACGAAACTTCAATTCGAGACGCCAACGGGGTCCTTCGAACCGGCACTGCGTTCCTGTGTTGTGAGAGTTCATGGACGCAATGCGCAATCGGTGCTGATGGCTGGAAAGCCTATCCCCAAGAAGCTGACAGAGGCGCAATTGATGGAGACCGACGAGAGCGGCTGGACAAACGGTCACGATCGATTTGGTCTGGTCACGGTCATCCGCGTTCCGGCTCGGCGCGCCGTGAATCTCGTTCTGCGTTAACGGTTCATGGTGCGAGCAACTGCATCTCAAGTGCCCGGCATCGCGTCTGGATTTCCGGATAGTTTGCAGAAGAGAAAGAACTGGAATCGTCGGGAGTTCTCGTTGGCTCCCGGTTCAACTCGGGTGGGTTAGTCGTTGGATTTCTCTATGTCAATGCTCGATTCTGAACACCTCCTCGACCTGCGAATCGCGAACACCATACAAAACACTGTTCAGGTTGACCGTCGCATCACTATATTGGACCCATAGTTCGATCTTTTGACCCACCTCAATATCGACCGCCGCGTTCCTATCGATCTCCAGCAAGCCGTGCTCAGCATGAAGTGTGCCGAGATGGATGCCAGGCATGTTTTTAATGGTGGGCAGGCCACGTTCACTGCTTACCGTTTTCAAGCCGCAATCGATCACCGCTCGCCCCTGTTGAGGCTTGCTGATAACCGTCGCCAGCATGGTGAGAGCAGGTTGAAATGGCGAATCACGCTTTACATAAAGAGTGTCCATCAATAGATAGGAGCCAGCCTGAATCTCTGTGATGCCTGGATATGCTCCCGATACGGAAAATGTGCCGGTTCCTCCGGTAGAAACAATTTCTACTTGAAGTCCAGCAGACCCAATGAGCTGTGCTGTCTCGACGAGCACTTGGCTTCCCTGGCGAACCATTCTGTCACGCTCTTCGCTTGGCGGGAGTGCCTGAAGATGGCCATCGTATCCCATGATCCCTCGAAGTCTAAGCCCCTGCTCGACAGCAAACTTCGCCAGTTCCATTGCGTCTGCACCGGGTGGAACACCGCACCGTTTCAATCCAATGTCGATATCTACTACAAACTCAACCTGCACCTTTCGATCTCGCGCCGCGCGCGCGAGGTCTCTCGCTCCAGTGATGCTGTCGATGGCGACGATGACAGACGCATGTTTTGACAAATCGGCAATCTGCATAGGCTTTATGGCGCCAACGATCTCATTGGCGATGAGAGTGCTGTCTATCCCGTGATGGACCAATATCTCCGCTTCACGAACCGTTGCACAGGTCATCCCGACGGCGCCTGCGTTGATTTGTTGCAAAGCAAGCTGGGGTATTTTATGGTTCTTGAAGTGAGGGCGCAGCTTAGCCGGCTTGTCCGCAAAGAAAGTGGCCATCCGGTTCAGGTTGGTTTCCATCGCGTCAAGGTCCACCAGCAAAGCCGGTGTATTAATCTCATCTAGTCTCACAGAATGTCCCTGCCTTGCGAAAGTTGCGATCGAACTGCTATGAGAGAAGCTTCCCGTTAAGCCTTGCTTCGATATCTGACCCACTGGAAACGTCCTCGTAGGGCAACACCATCTTCACCTTTCAGCCTTCGCGGAGAGCTGCTTCCATTGCAATGTTTGCCGAAGGTACATCCTCCGCTTAATTCAGCACAATCAACGACGCGCTGGACCAACCGGCGCCGGCGCCCCGAATGGCCTCGAATATTTCATTCAGCAGATCTCTCGCTCATTCATTGCTAGACGGGTCCAGTTGGATCATTATTGTGCGGAACCATTTGGTGTGCGCTGCGAGTACAAAGAAGCCAACAACCAACCATATGCCTCCCGCCAGCTTCGCAGGATTTCCCAGCCCCATCCATATGACAGAGCAGAACAAGAAACCAAATACCGGCAACAGAATATCCGTCAGGAAACTGCGCGAGCTTCGATCGGGTGCATGTATCCAGAATCTCCAAACCACTGCCGCGTTCACTCCCATGAAGCCCAGAAAGGCGCCAAAATTGAGAAGTTCCGCCGTCAACTCGTAACTCAGGACCTCGGCTCCCGCAAAAGCCAGAATGCCGAGCAGAATGATGTTCAGATCGGGCGTGTTCTTAACGGGATGAAGCCGCGCAAAGATGCGCTTTGGAATCACGTCTTCGCGGCCCATTCCGAAGAGCAACCGTGCTGCCGCAACCTGTGAAGTCATTCCGGCGCCTATGTTCGCAACGACCAGCAAGACGGCCGTAGCCCGCAACAATTTCAATCCACCAACCCGTCCGGTTACGTCAATGAACGCGGTCTCGATGTTCTTATAGGTGCCGTAGTCCGGCCAAGTCAGATGCGCCAGATAGACAAGCAGCCCGCCAAACAGGCCAGTAAAGACACAGACTGAAACGGCCGCCAGCATGACATTCTTCCGCGGATTCTTCACTTCTTCCGCGAGAGTTGTCACAGCGTCGAATCCGAGGTAGGTCAGTGCCGCAAAAGATGTTGCGCCGGCGATTGCGCGGGCGTTGAAAGTGGCTGGATTGTAAAGTGGTTGGGTAGAAATAAGCCCTGTGATGCCTTGACGAACGACGAGATATCTGATCGCTAGGACAATAAACGTGATCAGCACGGCGAACATGAATATCAATAGTACTTGGTTGGCGCGCGCTGTCGATCGAATTCCCCTGAGGTTGAGTAAAGTAATCCCGCCGGCAAAAAATGCGGCACATACAGGAAACGGAAGAAGCGGAAGAGCCCGTTGCAGGGAGAGCGCGCCATAGATGACGCAGAACAACGGGATTAGTATGTAGTCGAGCATCATTGCCCATCCGGCCAGAAACCCCAGATAGGGGTGAATGCCACGGCCGACGTAGGTGTATGCCGATCCCGCGGACGGATACTGAGCGGCCATTCTTCCATAACTGATAGCTGTTAACACCATGGCAACCATGGCTGCCAGAATGGTGACAACAACATGGCCACGAGATTTCACTTCCGCCAATCCAAAAACGGTCGCCGGAGCGCTCGGGGTAACGGCCACAATACCGTAGAAAATTAGATCCCAAAGCGATAGGACGCGCCTGAGGTGCGGGGGCTTGATGTCGGGGCATATTTCGTTTGACGATGGGCTCATTCCGATTCTCTTCGGAGGTTCCGCTTCCGGCCATCCCACAGCGGGAATCCGTCGCAGTCAACCCCAAGAGTCTCCATCTGTCCATATTCGTATTCGGTCACATGAATCCGGCGTTGTCCGGGCAGAGCAAAGGCCACGTTGGTGGGCAGCTTTCCCTGGGTTGGAATTCGCTTCACGACCTCTCCATCTCTTCCCAACACCGTTACATCGCCTTGCCCGAACACCGCAACATACAAAAGTCCATTCTGATCAAAGGCCATTCCGTCCGGACCTTTCCACCCTGACGGCGCATCGGCCCGGATTACATTTCCAAACAGCTCGCGGGGAGCCGAAATCTTGCCGTCGTCCCAGCGGTAGCGATAGATATTCCCGGTCAGGGTTTCGTTCAAATAGATCAATTCGTCAGGGCCAACCGCGATTCCGTTGGTGAATTTTATTCCTTGATCTATTTTTTCTACAACACCTGTTTCCGGATCGATGCGATAGAGTCGTCCGTCGTAGTGCAGATCCATATAGTCCGGACGAATTTGGTTGTTTGGAGCGAAGTCGTCGGTAAAAATGCCCGAGTCCGTTAGATAGATAGCGCCATCAGGGCCAAAGCAGAGGTCGTTCGGAAACAGAAAGGGTTCACCGTCCGCCTCCGTTGCAACCACCTCGCACTTACCCTCCATTGTTAGACGAAGTAACGATGGCGTCTTAGACTCGGCGACCCATATCACTCCATCCGAATCGACAGCCAGACCATTTGGCAGCCCGGTCTTTTTGATTACCAACCGGGTTTGTCCATCCGCGCTCAGATGGCTGACGCAGCCACGCTCTGAGCCCCCTTCCACAATCAACCAAGTGCCGTCAGGCAGTGCCACAGGGCCTTCCGGGTCGCGAAGATCACGGGCAAAGATCATTGATTCCTCCTGTACATATCACACCTCTGCGGTCTGTCTACCGTCCACACACGACACTGGCCCAGTCATGAATGAAGCATCGTCCGAGACAAGGGAAAAAGTTAGGCACTCGCAATTTCTTCCGGCTGGCCAACGCAGAGCCCAGGCGAAACGCGTTCGCAAGGCGTACCATTGCTTTTGAGCTTCGTCGAGAACTCCCAACTCGTCATGCCGGAATAGTGTCCGGCGATCAAAGTATACTCATAATCCGGCGAAGGCAGGCTGTATAGATATAAGAATTCCAGTAATGAGTCTTGAAAAACTATGGCTGGTTCGCGCAGGGCTTGAAATCCTTGAAATTCAATATAAAATCCCTTCAATAATCAGAGATTCAATGAGCACGGGCGCGGATACTGACAGAGATGGCCGGGCCGCGCATCCCGGACAGTGAATCTCGGGTTGGAGCGATGGTTCACGGGAAGTGTCAACGTCAGAGAAAGCGGATGGATGGGCTCGATGAGACTCGCAGGAAAAGTGATCGTTATTACTGGGGCCGCTGCTGGTCTGGGGCGTGCTGTGACTACGCGATTTGCGCGGGAAGGTGCAAAACTGGTGGCTGCCGACATTAATGATCGCGATGGGAACGCGTTGATCGAGGAACTGCGGAAGCATGGGGCCGAAGCCAGCTTTGTGCATACCGATATTTCAGAGGAATGTGCAGTTCAGAAGCTCTTCGAGACCGCACTGACCCAATATGGGAGAGTGGATGTGTTGTATGCAAATGCGGGTGTGTTGCGCTCTGACTTTGATGCGCGGGCTCACGAACTTACCGCAGAGGTCTGGGACGACATTATACGGATCAATCTGCGCGGATCCTTTCTTTGCGCAAAATACGCACTCACTTGCATGTTGCGGCAGGGCGGCGGTTCCATCATCCATTTGGGTTCGCCGACCGGGATCGTGGGCTGCGCCCCCAAGCTTACCGCTTACAGCGCAAGCAAAGCGGGAATCTTTGGGTTGGTCCGGGCGATGGCAGCTGCCTATGCCCGTGACAACATCCGGGTGAATTCGATCATTCCAGGGACGATGGAAACACCCATGAATAACTATTTGCTCTCTGACGACAAGATGCGGGAACAGTTTCGGGAAGCGGTCCCCATGGGGCGATTGGGAACGCCGGAGGATATTGAAGGCCTTGCGACATTCCTCGCATCGGACGAGTCCGCCTATTGCACAGGTGGCTTTTATGCGTGCGACGGAGGGCTGACCGCGGTTTAATCTCGTGTTGATGCCGGACTGGCCGGTCTCGCTGCAGTGGCGATCAGAGCGGTCTGCATCGACAAGAAGCAGCGTCCTTCAAGACGCAGCCTCGCCGAATCACGGCATTGAATTCGACAGAAGCGAAGATAGCCTCGGATCATCCAGCATCTCATCGTCATTCGAAAAGCATCCAGCGAGTTGTCAGAAACCTCCTTGTGGCCTGCCCGATCCTAATCGGATCCGCGCGCCGCTTGATCTTCCGAAAGGAGAGGGAGATCGTTTTATAAAGGGTTCACAGAGGAGTCGTTGCGTAAATGCGGGTCATTCGTATTGATCTGGGCAAGAGCGTTTTCCACCTTGTAGGGATGGACCAGCACTAATAGGGAGTGGCCAGAAAGGGACTTTCGCAAATTCAGATGATGGTCTATACGGCGAAGCTTTCATGATGCTGAATCGATATGGAGGCGTGCAGCGGCCCGGCCAGGTCAGCCGATGCTTCGCTGACTTCCACGCGGAATAGTCCTGACGCCTTCGACACCTTCCACTGGCTCAGCATGAACAAGGCTTCAACTGGTGCGCGTGTGCTGAACTCGGTCGAAGGCAGCTCCGTGCCGTTACTCAAGACCGCGGCAGGGAAGAGAGTGATGACAAGTGATCCGCCAGGGGACATGTCTGGAAGGGGAACAATCCTCTCAATGAGAATTGGGATGTGAGCAGAGTCACCTATGCACTCGCAGTGGGTGTGCTGACTGCTCTGCCGGCAAGCGCGACCGCACCGCACGCAGTGGAGATTGACTTGAATCAGACGACGACCATCTCCGCGTGGCGCACCAGAGACGGCGCGGTTCACACCCTTGGTTGAGGATCTGTAGGAGGGCTTGCTGGCTTACGTCGATATGTCGGCTCATTCCACTTTCGCGTTGCCGCGTTCGTAGGGAGATAAGTGGAAGGATGTCGGGATCGGTCACGTATTCCGGCCGGAGAGCGAAAAGCTGCGCATCGATCCTCCCCAGGCAGCATCCGTCCTGCTCGAAGCCGGGAGAAAACTCCAAAAGGGACAGGCATGAATAAGAGTGGAAGAGAGGAAGCGCACACGGAGATTTTAGAGTCACAAGACGAATCATTTCCTGTAGGAGCCCAACTGACGCGGCGCACGATCCTGGGCGAGGTCACGGCGCTGGTCGCGGGCACGGTTATCGGCGGCAGCCTTAGCAGGCGGCCGTTAGTCGCGATGGCGCAGATCAATGACCAGACAGAGCGTCCGACGCCAGCGGACGAAGCGCAGGTATCGATTCTGGTGAATCAGGTTGGCTACGATGTGGACACTGAAAAGACTCTCGTGCTGCAAGTGCTCGATTTGCAGAGCCAACAACCCACGCCTGCATTCCAGTTGGTCGATGAGGCGGGACGGGTTGTATTCACCGGCAAACTGGTCTCCCGTGGGCGGGTGAACGGCAGCACTCCGGGTGACTGGGGAGCTCGCTACTGGTCGGGCGACTTCAGCGGGTTCAAGGCCGTGGGCAAATATTGGGCCCAGCTAGAGGTCGGGTCAGAAAAGCACACTTCCTTTCCGTTTCGTATCGGCCACGATGTGATCTTCGCTGAGACGCTAGTGTCGGCGGCGCATTTTTTCTGGTTTCAACGCTGTGGCATTGCCGTGCCCGGGCTCCACGCGGCGTGCCACATGGACGACGCTAGAATCGCGGAGGCGATGGGAGGCGGTCATCGCGATGCCACTGGGGGATGGCATGACGCCGGCGATCTCAATAAATACGCAACCGTCTCGTGCCGCACGGTCTATGCCCTGCTTACGGCAGCCAGAGGCGGCTCGAAGCGCGGGCTGGCGGAAGAATCAAGGAAAGAGATACAGGACGAGGGACTTTGGGGCGCGGCGTGGCTCCACAAAATGTGGCAGCCCGGCAAAGGCATCATTTATCAGGAGGTCTGGAACAGCTACGACTATTGGGGCAGGCCCGACAAAGAAACCGACAACTTGACGGGAACGGCCGACGACAGGCCATTTCGCGGCGAAGGGCCGAGCGCGATGACGGCCGCCGCACTGGCGGCGGCGGCACGCGCAACCGGCAAGCGCGAGTACCTCGAGGCTGCCGAAGACCTCTGGCGCGGAGCCGTGAAATCCGGGTCGAATTATCCGGAAGATGTATGGGTCAGGACTTCAGGTGGCTTCCCCGAGCATAGGGATGATGTCGCAGGCAGACTAGTCCGCCGCACCGCCGACTTGCTGCTGGCGGATTTAGAACTTGGGGACTTGACCGGAGAGCGCCGCTACTTTGAGAACGCTCAGTCCTGCGTCGAATCCCTTGTGCATGAGCAGGAAGCGGATGGGCTGTGGCCGTCCGATACTTATTCACGGATGGCGCTTCAAGGCGTTCCTCCCGCGGCGCTGGCGCTCTATATTCGTGCGCATCCCGGCACAAGAGCGGCTGACAAAGCTATCAAAGCACTTCATCTGTGGTTGGAGAGGAACATACGGCTTACCGACAATCCGTTTGGCCTGATTCCCTGGGCAGAAGGTGTCTTTTTGAACCCGGATATTGGACCATGGTGTTATGTCGGACAGAACAGCCAGTATCTATCCAATGCGTGGGCAATGTATCTGGCCGCTCCTCTGCTCAAGGAAAAGCGAGCGGGCCGATTGGCTGACCGTCAACTCGATTGGGTACTGGGATCGAATCCATACAATCTGTGCATGATGGAGGGCAAGGGGAGCTTTAACCCGCCATTCTATCTCCATCGTTGGGCTCCGAACGAGCCGCGCGGCGCCGTTCCTGGCGCGATTCCCAATGGATTTTGCAGGCAACAAGCAGGTCAAGACAGTCCATGGTTCGATCTGCACAGGCCGCCGCGGACCGTTTCTTACCACACGTCAGAGCCCTGGGAGCCTCATAACGCGTTTTATATTCTTGCCGTTTCCGTCCGCTCGCAGAAATGACCGCCTATCTCAACAAGTTCCTACAGCGTGTTCCATAAATAAGTTCGGCCTCAGATGAGGTACCAACCTGCGAGGCGGATGAACTGTTGGGCTCCTTTCATGAAGAGGCGGCAGAAACTGTTGGCCGATGAGCAGCGGAGATTGATCGCGCCATTGCTTTCCGAGCCACGGCGCAGTCGGGACAACCGGGGCGTCCCTGGGCGTCGAACCGAGCGTGTTTTGAAGGCATCCTGTGTTGCAACCTGGGCGGCATGGAGATTGCTGCCCGAGGAATTTCCCTCTCACTCGAACCGCTGGCGGTAGACTGAACAACGCTCCGGTCTCCAAGATCTTGCTGGAGACCGTCACTTGAGTTACAGCTGCGCTACATTAACAATTTCGCTGGCCCAAATGACCGGGCAGTCCACAGATGCTTTGGGTTCCTGCACCCGCTTCCGATTTCGCAATCTGAATCTCACAACCTGCGGGACACTCATTCTTGACACTGTCGCTGATCGGGCATAGTATTATGGGTAACGATATCCGTGGAAAACGGCGTGAAGCCTAGTGGGCTTGATGACGCGTTTGATGAACCGTGAAGTCGGAGAGTAATGCACCATGTCCAATGGAGTCTTGGTTGGAGTTGACATCGGCGGTACGAAGACAGCCGTCGCACTCTCTTCGCAGCCACCAACAATCCTGAAACGGCTTGAATTCCCTACGAACATGGAATACGGCCCCGAGCCGATCCTGGCGCGAATTGTAGAGGCCATTCACGAAGCTCTCTCCTCTCAGCACTTGGAAGCGGCTGATCTGAGGGGCATTGGAGTAAGCTGCGGTAGCCCATTAGATTCCACCAAAGGCGTTATACAACAGCCTCCCAACCTTCCGACGTGGAAGAATGTCCCCATCAAATCCATCCTTGAGAGTGAGTTTGGGGTCAAGTGCTTTCTCGAAAATGACGCGAATGCTGGAGCTCTGGCCGAGCACAGATTTGGCGCCGCTCAGGGAACTCGAAGCATGATCTTCCTGACCATGGGCACTGGGATCGGAGCCGGCCTCATCCTGAACGGCCAACTCTACCGCGGTGCATCCTACTTGGCGGGTGAGATCGGTCATGTCCGGCTTACGGGCTCCGGACCGATTGGCCACAACAAGGCCGGAACAGTTGAGGGTTGGGCCAGCGGAGCCGGCATGGCCAGAGCGGCGACGGATGCTGTCCAGGCAGCGGTTGCAAGCGGGGAACAGACTCTGCTTGCCGAACTCAATGGCAAGAACGGTCACCGTCTCTCAGCCCGCGAGATCTGGGATGCAGCGCAATCCGGAGATGACCTCGCCAGGGGCATCGTTTCCACAACCGGAGAGAGACTGGGCGAGGCACTGGCAATTCTCATCGATTTGCTTAACCCGGAGTGCATCGTTGTTGGAGGCTTAGCCCTGCGCATGGGCGAAGCATTGCTGGGACCGGCGCGCGCGGTTGTCATGCAAGAAGCGCTGGCCCTCTCGGCAAGCATATGCAGGATCACTGCTGTCCAAATTAGGTGTGGTGGAGGTACGGGAGTGCTGAAAAACACGGCATATTCAGTCCTTCAGTCGTGATTCTGTGGTTGAGGTTGTCGTTCTGCTGTCCAGATTACCGGACCA
>Ga0187884_10003229_pt1 | contig 12831 bp, 9 predicted proteins | sample June2016WEW_20_4_FD_132983 | JGI IMG/M metagenome (GOLD analysis project Ga0187884, IMG submission 132983) | Peatland microbial communities from SPRUCE experiment site at the Marcell Experimental Forest, Minnesota, USA - June2016WEW_20_40 | ecosystem: Environmental > Terrestrial > Soil >...
AAGATTTCGGCTTTCTTGCTCAAGGCAGTGTGGGCAGCCACGGCTTTGCTGGAAATCGGAATTGCGCCGGTGGTGCGGAGATGCTCCGGGAAGACAAACTTGAGCAGACCGCCTTCCAACCGCAGCAGAGCAACCTCGGCATACTGAACGTGGAACACCTTCGCCAGGACCATGCTGATGTCTTGAGGCGTGACGCCTTCCCCCAGCACAGATCCTAGGGGCAGCAGGTTTTCGGGGAGAATAATCTCTTCTTCGATGGCCGCGTTTTCAGGCTTATGGGTCATAGTCGAACTCGAAAAGCTTAATTTGAAAGCCGCATCCAGTCTCGCACTTTGAACGCCAGACGAGGCTCGTAATGACATCCTACAACCCCTTTGGATTCAGCAAAGTAGCTTCGGGCCATGACCTTTCGCGGCAGGTCGGTTCGCCAGAAACTTGCAGGCAAATTGACAATTTTTGTCAGCGAATTGGGTCGTACTTGCCGAATCGAGGAAACGTCAGGCAGTCGAGCCCGACTTCACGGGAGCGTCTTTCCTTTCTACTTCTAAGTTATTACACTGCTTGGCTATGAGTGTTCCGCCACAACCCAATGTCAAGCTGACCAATGCCCCCGACTATCGGGAATCCTATGCCAACAGTGTGCAGATGCGAGTGAATGTATGGGACTTCTTCCTCGTATTCGGGACGGTGCAACAGCAGACCGAAGCCCAAGTCGAACTGCGCAACTTTCAGGGTATCTATCTGAGCCCGCAACAGGCCAAGGCTTTGCTCGGACTGCTGCAGCAGAACGTCAACGGCTACGAGACCGCCTTCGGCGAAATCAAACTGGACCCCCGGATGAGCCCGGGGGGACAGGTGCACTAAAGTCACTCTGCATCCGGATTTAGAGAGCGACGGATGAGTTCGGGCTAAGCGAAACCACGGTTTGGCTGTGGCCCGTGTTCGTCCTCGATCGGTTGGAGATCGACGCTCCGCAAGGACCTGCAGGAGGAATACTCTGAAAGACTACCCATCGGGCCAGCGCGGGAGGGTGCTGTGGACCGAAAGTTATCCCGCCCTAGTGTTCGCGGTCATCTTTGTATTGATTTTTCTGCTGCATGTGCCGTTGCTGCGGCTGCCCTACTTCTGGGACGAGGCGGGCTATTACGTTCCGGCCGCGCGCGACATCCTGTTAACGGCGAGCTTCATTCCGCACTCCACGGTCTCGAACGCACATCCACCGCTGGTGATGGCTTGGCTGGCGCTCTGGTGGAAGGTGGTGGGATACGCTCCTCCTGTGACGCGGACCGCCATGCTCTTGCTCGCTGCTTTTTCACTTCTGGGTATATTTCGGCTGACTGAGCGCGTGGCGAACACAAAGGTTGCGATTGGGGCCACGCTGTGCACGGCGGTATATCCGGTATTCTTCGCGCAAAGCTCTCTGGCTCAAGTGGATCTGGCGGCCGCGGGGCTTATTTTCTGGGGCCTCTCCGCTTACGTGCAAGATGATTTGATTGGGATGGGAGTTTGGTTCGCGCTCGCCGCGTTGGCGAAGGAGACCGCGATTCTAGCGCCGGTTGCGCTTGCGGGCTGGGAGATGATCGGCCTGATTGTGGGCAAAGGTTTCCTGCGCAAGTTGTGGCTGAATGACGAGGTCCCCCAGGGGCTAAAGCCCGCATCCTCACTCAAGGTACAGGGCACGGCTCAAAGCCGTGCCCATCCCGAGCTCGCTCAGCGCGCCAGCCGCAGTGTGACGCTCCGCATCGCTTCCCTGCTGATTCCTGCGTTGCCGCTTGTGCTTTGGTACGCGTACCACTACGCGCATACCGGATACGTTTTCGGCAACCCGGAGTTTTTCCGCTACAACGTAGCCGCGACGCTAAGCCCGACGCGCTTTTTTCTGGCGCTGGCCATGCGATTGTGGCAAGTCAGCGGCTACCTTCATCTGTGGGTTTTGACGCTGGCGACGCTGCTTGCGATGTGGATGCTGCCGCCTGAAAGCGATTCGGGATCGGAGCGGCCAAGGATCAGCCTACCGGTGCAGATGGTTTTCTACGTCGTCGTACTCACTTATGTTGTGGCGATGGCCTTAATCGGCGGCGCAGTGCTGGCGCGCTATATGCTTCCAGCGGTTCCTCTGATCATCATCGTCTGCGTCTCGACCCTTTGGCGCCGATTGAGTTTTTGGCGTGCAGCGATAGCTTGTGTGGCGCTGGCATTTGTGGCGGCGTGGTTCTGGAATCCTCCTTACGGATTTTCGCCGGAAGATAACCTCGCTTACCGGGACTGCATTGTCCTGCATGAAGATGGCGAACAGTTTCTGGAGGCCCGTTATCCCATGGCGGGCGTGCTGACGGCCTGGCCCGCTTCGGATGAGTTGACCCGGCCCTGGCTCGGCTACGTTACGCGGCCGATGCGCGTGGTGCGCATTGAAGACTTCTCTCTGGACGAAGTCCTGTCGGCGGCTGATTTTCGCTCGGACGTTTCTGGGTCCAACTATGAAGTCGCTCTGGTATTTTCGACGAAGTACGAACCGGGTCCTGCGTCATGGGATCACTGGCGCACCTGGACGGAATGGAAGACGCGTTTTTTCGGCTTTCATCGCGACCTGCCGCCAGCCGCCGCGGCTCAGATTCTAGGCGGCCACATCGTATTTTCAGAACAGCGAAAAGGACAGTGGATCGCCGTGATCGAGATGGAGCGCATCGAAGAGGCAACGCTGCCGGCGCCCCGATCGCGGTTCCAGGCTCTTTTTTTGCAACCTACTTCCCGATCGCGCTCAATACCGCATCGTTGATGCCATACACCGTGCCATCGCTGCCGATGAGCGTGGGAGTGTAGGCTTCGCCGATTCCGCCGGAAAGAGTGATCCTCTCGGACAGTTTGTTGGTCGCCAGGTCCCAGCGATAGAGTTTGCCGTCTTCACTGTTTGCCATCACTGACTTTGTGAACGGATCGACCGCCGCGGAATTAATGCACCATTCCCGAACGGCACCAGGAAAAGTTGGGAAGTCGGGATCGGGAGTAACCCCGAGTTTGGTGATGACCTCTTTCATCACCTTCGTGGCGGGAATCACTGGATCTTTCTGGGTTGCGTTGGGGTCGAGGATTGCGATCCGATTGTGTCCGTCCCCGGTGTTGATCCCCGCATAGTTGTTGTACTTCGTCATCAGGAGATAAGTCGACTTGCCGTGATAGCTGGGGACCAGAGCGGCATCGACGATCGACGCAGTATCGTCCCAGCCGAAGCTACCGGGAATTTTCAGCTGTGAGAGATCGCTGTTGAAATGCAGCATCCAGCCGCGATCATTGTGGCTGGGAAAAGGATTCTCCAGCACGCCGAAGTACACGTCGCCATCGGGGCCGACGGTGGGAGCGGCGCTGCTTTCGTCGGTGAAGGTGGCGTCCAGTCCGGACCAGGGATCCAATAGACGAACGCTGTTGATGACGGCGAGCGTGGTGCTGTTGAGAGCGACGAGGTATCCGTATCCGAAGTCCTGAGTGTCGACCGCGACGTATACAGTGCTGCCATCGCTCGACAGAGCGGGAGCACAGCTCATGGCAACTTTTGTGACCGCCGGATCGGAGCTAATCGCAGCCGCCGAGACCCAGGTGGCTTTGCCGTCCGGTGAAATACGAGCCAACCCGCTTTGCAGGGCGATCGGCGTAGAGCCGAGAATCAGGAACCCGAAAAAAAGATTTCCATTGGCGTCGGTGGTCAGCGGAGTGTTGATCTGCACGTTCTGCTGGTAAACCGTAGGATCGGCTGCGTAGTTTTTCTGCCCATAGAAATAAAGATGCCGGACGTTGCCGGTTGCCGAATCGGGATTTTCCCGCACCAACACGCGGCCAGCGATATCAGGGACGAAAAGCTGATTGCCAAAGAGTGTGGGACCAAGGCCCGGGATGAACCCGGCGCTGGGCGCTTGATAGCCGGTCTTCTGGGTCCAGAGCAGGCTGCCGGTTGTCCCGTTATGAGCCTCTACGCGAAAGCTGTTCGCGCCTGTCTTCACCGGCACAATCACCGTGTTCGCCGCCGTGACCAACGGCGAACCGTAGTGAATAAAGATCTCGCCTGTCGGAGGATCGAGATCGACCGGCACATGCCAATGAATTGTGTTTAGCGGTTGCGAAGCCACGGAAGAAACCGCGGTGTGCTGGGCGTCATGAGCGTGAGTTGCCCAGACACCGACTTGCGAAGCCGCATTTCGTGGGAAAAGTACGCAAGTTAAGCTGATTAATAACGCGACAACACTCACGCGAGACCTTACCAACTTGGCCAGATGGTTCATATCGTTTCCTCTCGTTCTTGCGCTCGGACCTAACGGGACAGCGTGACACTACAAGGGGTATAAGAACAAGTTGTTAAGAAAATGTAAAAGGAATGTCATCTTTGGGACGGACGGCGGTTCGCTCTCAGCCCTGCATCAGGTAGCAGGAGTGCGTTTTGATGACCAACCACACTTCCATGCCCGGCGTGAGATGGAGGGTATCTCTGGCAGCGAGGGTCACGTGCACTTCCATCTCAACGCCACAGTCCACTCGCGCAGAAACAATCACATCGCGCTGCTGCAACGAGACCAGGCGGCCTGGAATTACATTGCGCGCACTCAGGCCGGTGGGGAGTGTGATTGCCAATAGGATGTCACCGGCGCGGATTCCGACCCGCAGCCGCGAACCTGCTTCCGTGCGCACCAGAGGAGTCTCGATCTCCACAAAACTCCCTGGTTTGTCTCCCACCAACTTACAGGTTAGAGTGCCGCGATCCGGGTGGACAGACTCCACAATGGCATCGAAGATATTTTCGAAGCCGGCCAACTGCGCCACGGTCTCCTGAAGCGGAGCGCGCAGGACTTCATGCGGCGTGCCCTGCGCGATGATCCGGCCCCGGTCCATCACGAGCACACGTTCGCCCAGAGCCGTCACGTCCTCGCGGCTGTGCGTAACATACAGAATGGGGATGCGGTGAAGCTGATTCCAGCGGCGGAGATCGTCGATGATTCTTGCCTTGGTCGAGGCGTCCAGAGCGGCGAGAGGTTCGTCGAGGAGAAGGATACACGGGTCGGTTACGAGAGCTCGGGCCAGAGCAACGCGCTGGCGTTCTCCGCCAGAGATTTTCGCTGGGAGTTGCTGATGTAGGTGCTCGATGCGGAACTCCTGCAGCATCGCAGCGACGCGTTCTTTTCTCGCCGACCTGGGCAGATGCGCCAAACCATAGGCCGTATTCTGTTCGACCGTCAGATGAGGAAAGAGTGCCAGATCCTGCAAGACGTATCCAATGCCGCGCTTAGCAACAGGAACGCAAACGGGAGGGTTTCCGTCGAACAGGACGCGCTCACCCACGGAAATCCGTCCGGCGTCGGGAGCAGCCAATCCGGCAACGCAATCGAGCAATGTAGTTTTCCCCGCGCCCGACGGGCCGAACAGAATGGTGAATCCGGGCGCGGCGTTGAAGTCCACGTCGAGGGCGAACTCGCGCTCCGTAGAAGTGAAGCGCTTACGGATGCGTGCGGTCAGCGCTGGATTTGCGGATGCGGTTGCGGCGTTTGGTTCCGCGGTCGTGGACATTGAGGTTTGTTATTCGGTCGGGGCTACGGGCCAGGTTTTCTGCTTTGGCGTTCTCCGGTGCACTCCATATACCACGGTGAGGACGACGAAGCAGAAGACTAGCAGCAGCAAGGCCATCCCGTTAGCTGCGGCATAGTTGGAAGCCTCAACCTGATCGTAGATGCTGATGGAGACGGTACGGGTCACGCCGGGAATATTGCCTCCGATCATGAGCACCACGCCAAATTCGCCCATGGTGTGAGCGAAAGCCAAGGCTACACCTGTAACCAATCCGGGAACAGAGAGCGGAACGACGACGCGGAAAAAAGTGCGTAACGGAGAAGCGCCCAGCGTCGCGGAGGCCGCGAGCAGTTTGCGATCCACCGACGAGAAAGAGGCGGCAAAGGGCTGCACCGCGAACGGCAAACTATAAAGGATGGAGCCGATCACCAGTCCAGTAAAGGTGAACGCCAGAGTGTGCCCGGTAATGGACTGCCACCATTGTCCCAGCGGGCTGCGGGAGCCGAGAGCAACCAGCAGATAGAAGCCGAGCACCGTCGGCGGAAGCACGATCGGCAAAGCGACCAGAGCTTCCACCAGAAATTTCCAGCGCCAGCGCGAGAAGGCGATCCAGTAGGCGACAGGCAAGCCCACTAGAAAAAGAATAGCGGAGACTAAGCATGCCAGTTCTACGGTCAGACGGAATGCTTGCCAGTCGATATACATTTTATTTCGCCATCTTTATTTAGCGGTTCCCTGCTTCGGTTCGGGCAAGGTAAAACCATAGCGCTGCAGCACGGTCGCTACTTCCGCGGTCTTCATATAGTCCAGGAACGCCACCGCGTCTTGTTTGTGAGGTGAGCGCGAGATTACGACCACGCCCTGATCCAGCGGAGGGTAAGCCTCGGCGGGAACGATCCAGTATTTTCCCTTGCCCTGCATGGCAGGCGCCGCGGCGTGAGCTAATGCGACGAAACCAACCTGCGCATTACCGGATTCGACAAACTGGGCCGCTTGCGAAATATTTTCTCCGAGCACCAAGCGGTCGCTGACCTTTTCATACAGGCCATAGTGCTTCAGCGCGGCAACGGCTGCGCGGCCGTAGGGAGCATGCTGCGGGTTACCGATGGAAATTTTTTTCACGGATGGATCGAGCAGAACATCCATGCCCTTCTGTTCCAGATCGAGCGGCGAATCCCTGGGCACCCACAGCACCAATCGTCCCACGGCATAACGATACAAGGTTGCGCCGTCCGCCTGACCACCGGCGATCAACTGGCGCGGGTAATCCATGTCGGCGGAAAAGAAGACGTCGAAGGGCGCGCCGTTCTGAATCTGCTGCGTCAATGCCCCGGAGGCGCCGAAGGAAAGCTTCACTGCGATTCCCGTGCGTTTCTCGTAGGCGGTCGCAAGTTCCTGCAAAGCGGAGCTTAAGTCTGCAGCGGCGGCAACATTGATCTCGCGATCCGCAGCCTTAACCCGGGGGATTGAAAGCCAACCCGCCGATACCGCCAAAGCAATCAAGCTGAGCGAAATCAGACGACGCATCCACATCGAAGCACCTCGAAGCGTTTCTAATCGATACGAGAATCCGAGGAGATTGTACAGGTACTCCACTGCCAGCTCACAGCCGACCTTTTGATCTGCGCGCGACTGCGCCGTGATTCCCAAAATAGCTTCCCAAAATGGGTTTCAGGTGGTCTTTATTCACGTTTGTAGTTGCTTGGCGCTGTAGGGCACTCCGATACTGGCCTCATTGATGGAAGATTATGACTTGCTCCAGGCTCTCTTATGTAGTTCGTACTTCCCTGCTTGCATTTTTGATCATTTCGTTGAGGCCGATCACGCTGGCGCAGGGTGCCAAGAAACCGCTGCCTGAAACCCCGATCCGAGATGCTGACGCGGATCACGAAGAGGAGCGCTCCGAGTGGTTCCTGCATGGTCGTGTCGTGCCGGGGAAATCATCTGCTGAATTGCGTCACCGCGCATATCAAAGCAAGATGCAGGCTCGCGCGGTCCGAGTGGCACGCGCTCATGCCGGACAGGCTGCGTCGCAGGCGGATCTATCGTCGGGTGGATGGACGCCTTTGGGTCCGGTGCCACTCGCTTCCGACGCCACGGGTAGCGGCTTTCAGGATTATCACCAGGTTTCCGGCCGGGCGACTGCGATTGCAATTGATCCGGCGGACGGTAGCGGCAATACGGTTTATATCGGCGGGGCGCAGGGGGGAGTGTGGAAGTCGACGAATGCGGCCACGAGCAGCGCCAACAACGCTACCTGGACGCCGCTCACCGACGATCAGGCGACGCTGTCGATCGGTTCGATCGCGATTCAGCCGGGGAATTCGAATCCCAGCCAGAGTGTGGTTCTGGTTGGAACGGGCGAAGCCGACAACTCCGCGGACTCTTATTTCGGCCTAGGATTTCTGAGGTCCACCAACGGCGGAAGTACGTGGGCGCCACTGATCTTGACCGCGAATGGCGGAACACTCTCTTTCAGCGGCTTGGGTGCGACCCGTATGGCTTTCAGCACCGCCAATGGACAGAACAACACGGTGGTAGCGGCCACGGCGGCAACCGGGGAAGGCATCACCGCGGGAGCTCTGACGAGCAATACTTATCGCGGACTGTACACCTCCACCGACGCCGGACAAACCTGGACCTACGATGCACTCTTTTCCGGAGGTGCGAGCCAGGCGACCTCGGCAACGTCGGTGGCTTACAACGCCGCTGCGGGACTATTTTTCGCGGCATTGCGCTATCACGGCTTTTACTCTTCCCCCGACGGCCTGACGTGGACGGCTCTGGCCAATCAGCCAGGCGCTCCGGGACTCTTGAGTGCAACAGACTGCCCGCAGAGCTACGTGACGACGTGTCCAATCTATCGGGGGGAAATCACCGTGGTGCCGGGACGAAATGAAATGTATGTGTGGTTTGTTTCGGCGGACGCGAACGGTAATCCCGTGGATCAAGGAATCTGGCAGAGCACGACCTCCGGCGCGTCGTGGACCCAAATCAGCGACAGCGCCATCCTCAACTGTGGCGATTCCAATGGCTGCGGCGTGGAGCAGGGATTTTACAATCTGGAACTGGCGGCTGTTCCGAACTGCCCCAGCAACGCCCAGAACTGCGCAACCAATACAGACCTATACGCCGGCGCGATCAATCTTTATAAGTGTTCCATTAATTCGGGCAACCCAACGTGCGTCAACCCGACCTTCCTGAATCTCACGCACGTTTATGGTTGCGATCCGCTGGGCGCGCTGGCGCATGTGCATCCGGACCAGCACGCGCTGGCTTATACAATTCCGGGGTCGGGCGCAGACCTGATGTATTTCGCCAATGACGGCGGCATCTACCGCGCGTTGAACGGATTCGCGGGGCTCTTGAGCGGGTCGTGCTCCGGCACGAATCAATTCGACGATCTGAATCAAAACCTGGGCTCGATGACCCAGTTCGTCAGCTTCTCGCAACATGTGAGCGATCCCAACACGATTTTGGGCGGCACGCAGGACAATGGCTCACCGGCCACGGCGACGGCTACGACCAGCACGGGGTGGGGAAACGTCTTGAGCGGCGATGGCGGGTACAACGCAATCGACCCCAACACCGGCCACTGGTTCGCGTCAAACCCGGACACCGGATCGGGGAGCCTGGCCATTCAGGAATGTCCCTCCGGCGTGAATTGCACCGACAGCCTCTTTAATGTGGTCGTGAGCAGCGGCGATGTCGGTGGCGACGACGGATCATTTTACTTCCCCTACATTCTCGATCCGCAATCAACGAGGAGCATGCTGGTCGGCACTTGTCGAGTATGGAGCGGGCCGCGATCGGGCGGGCCATTTACCCCGTTCAGCCTTAATTTCGATACGCTGGGTATCGGCACCTGCGCCGGCACCGAGGTGGATGCAGTTCGCGCATTGGCAGCCGGGGGTCCCGAGAACGCCAACGGTTCAGAAGTAATCTATGCAACTACCGACGGGCTTGGGCCAAACGATTTATCAACGCCGATCGGCGGGAATGTCTGGGTCACCACGAATGCGCTCGCGGTCGCAGGCACAGTTTCTACGTTTGCGAATGTCACGACCAATGGCCCCAGCGGCGGCAGCATCAATCCCAACCAGTTCCCAATTTCGGGCGTCGCTATTGATACTTCGGATGCAACCGGCAACACGGCTTACGTGACGGTAATGGGCTTTACCGGAGGCCCCGGGCACGTGTGGCAAACCACCAACGCCGGAACGACCTGGAGCGACTTCAGCGGGAGCGGCGCGAATGCGATTCCAGATTCTCCTGCCAACGCGGTCGTGATTGATCCTGTGGCCCACATGGTTTATGTGGGCACCGATGTGGGGGTTTTTCAGAGCTCCACGTCGGCTTCCGCATGGACCGAAGTAGGCCCGATACCTACCGCCTCATCAACCGGATTTCTGCCGAATGTAGCTGTGACGGCGCTTGCCCTTTTCAACTCCGGCGGGCAGAAACTGCTGCGCGCGTCCACGTATGGCCGGGGGGTGTGGCAGTTCAATTTACTGGCTAAGCCGGATTTCCAGATCGCAGTCTCGAATACTCCTTTGACGGTCTTTGTCAGCGAGAATGCTGTCTTCAACGGCACGCTGAGCGCAGTAAATGGATACAACAGCACGGTAGAATTGAGCTGTACCGCGGGTTCTTCGAGTCCGCCCAATCCCTGCGTACCGAGCCCGGCGACGCTCACGCCGACTCAGGACGGCGCGGCATTTTCAGTGAGCGCCGGCGCCGCCGGTGTGGCCGATTACTACTTCAACGTGCAAGGCGCTGGATTCGATCCCAACAGTACGACCCATGTTGCGCCGCTCACCTTGCATGTAGTGAATTGGAGCATGACTGCGCCTTCTCCGAGCAGCGTGAATGAACCTCGGGGCGCAACTTCCCCGCCGGTCAGTTTTCAAATTGCCGCGCAAGGGACGTTCAATCAGAGCGTAGGTTTGAGCTGCAGCTTCACTCCAAGCATCCCAGGAGCGACCTGCAATTTCACTCCGGGCGCAAGCTTCAATCTGAGTACCGGTTCCCCGATAAACGCGACGGCCACGGTAACCGTGCCGCTGGGAATCACCACTGGCTCCTACGGGGTCACCATTCAGGCGAGCACGGGGGGGCAACCCTAACCACTTCGTTCATTGCGAACGTCGTGCCAAACCCTACCTTCGCCCTCAGCCTGACCAACGCTTCTTTCCCCAACGTCAAAGCGGGCAGCACGGGAACAACTGGCTCGATTACGATTGCGTCTCAGGACGCGTTCACGGGCACGGTCAATCTGAGTTGTGTGTCGGCGTTCGGAAGCGGCAGTTGCAGCATCAGCCCGGCTTCGGTGACCGTCGCGCTCCCACCAGCGGCGCCAGCAACGGCCACTCTCACCATCAACGGGACCAGCTTCTCCGCCGGCAGTTACGAGATCGCCGTACAGGGCACGTCAGGTTCGATTACAAATTCTTTGGAAGTTCCCTTCGATGTCGGCGACTACGTAATCGCCGGCCCTGCAACGGTGACTGCCGTTCCCGTCGGCTCGGCCACGGCGAATCTTACTTTCACTTCGATCGACTCCTACAGCGGCACAGTCAGCGCAACTTGTGACGCTACAGCGCTGACAGGCGCACAATGCACACTCAGCCCGGTGAGCCCTATCGTGATCGGCAGCGGGGCTGTCGTTGCCGTGATCGCGACCATCACCGTTCCGAATGGCTCTGCTCCCGGCAGTTACAACATCAAGATCAATACTCAAGACGCCGCGGGCGAACCAAGCCACACATGGACAACCGCTCTCAGCGTGCAGGATTTTACGTTCAGTGCGGTGACGCCTGCCACAAATACCGCAGGCTCGGGGCAAACGGCCACCTACAATCTCAGCGTCATGCCGGTGGGAGCATTGTTTGCCAATGCTGTAAGTCTGTCCTGTTCGGGTGCTCCCGCGAACTCCACTTGCAGCGTAAGCCCCAGCTCCGTAACTCCGGGCAACAGCTCAGCGGCAGTGGTTGTGACGATCGCCACCACGGCCTCAACAGCGCAAGGCAACTATAGCCTCGTAGTTACCGGGATATCCGGCTTGGTCTCGCATTCGGTTCCATTTCCCTTGAACGTGACGAATCTTTTTCAACTGGCCGTCACGCAGCCCTTTCCCAGCGGCGTGGATGCCGGATCGCAGAACGTGGCGGCAAAAATCTCCGTGACGCCCGACTACAGCGGTTCGGTCAAGGCGACCTGCGATGCCGCGGCACTCTCGGGAACCCAATGTACGCTCACGCCTGCGAACCCCATCGCGATCAGCGGCTCTCCGGTGACGGTGACCGCCCTGATCAATATCCCCAGCAACGCCGTGCCGGGCACCTACAACATCGGCATTAATGTCGAGGACTCCGGCGGCGATCCCAGCCACTCGGCAACGATTCCGTTTACCGTAATCCAGGACTACAACATCGCCAACCTCTCGTCGGCAAGCCAGACCATCAGCGCCGGACAGTCCATCACCTACAACCTAAGCGTTTCGCCGGTGGGCGGGTCATACAGCAATCCGGTCACTCTCAGCTGCAAGGTCAGTCCGGCGCTCGCAGGATCAGCGTGCAGCTTCTCTCCTAACCCCGCGGAATTACAAAGTGGCCCAGCGGCGGTGGTCATGACGGTTAGCACACAGGCAGTGAGCGGACAGTTATGGCTTCCTCGGGCGAAGGCCGGTCCCTGGCTTTACGCGGTTTGGCTGGCTCTTGCGGCAATCGTGCTCTGGGGCGCGACGGGCAGGCGCCGCTGGAGTCCGGCGTTGCTGTTGGGATTCGTATTTTGCCTGATAATTTATTTACCTTCGTGTGGCGGGAGCGGTCAGAACGGAGGAACCAGCAACCCAAGCAACCCCCTTCAGGGCGCACCTGTAACGTATACGATCACGGTGACAGGCTCCCCTGCCAGTCTCAGCCAGCCTCCTCCATCTGTTACGCTCATCGTGCAGTAAATTGGGTCTGTTATGGCCGATGAGCGTTACAACGTCATCCTTGTGGGCGGAGGTATTGTCGGCCTGGCGGTGGCGCTCGAAATCACCCGACAATTCCCGCGGTTTCGCCTGCTGTTGCTGGAAAAAGAAGAGCGCGTGGGCCGGCATCAGAGCGGCCACAACAGTGGCGTGATCCATTCCGGCGTTTACTACAAACCGGGCTCGTTGAAAGCGAAGTTATGTGTAGCGGGCGCCGCCGCGATGGTGGAATTCTGCCGCGAACATGGGATCGCGCATCAGATTTGCGGCAAAGTGATTGTGGCTACTCACGAGGAGGAGTTCCCGCG
>Ga0187884_10003233_pt1 | contig 12813 bp, 9 predicted proteins | sample June2016WEW_20_4_FD_132983 | JGI IMG/M metagenome (GOLD analysis project Ga0187884, IMG submission 132983) | Peatland microbial communities from SPRUCE experiment site at the Marcell Experimental Forest, Minnesota, USA - June2016WEW_20_40 | ecosystem: Environmental > Terrestrial > Soil >...
CCCGCTCGAGCCGGCTGGGCGGCGCTTCGGCAATTTCGTTTAAGCGATATTCCGCTTTGGGGCGAACGATGGAGCTCGGGCGTTCGCGGCGAACGCTGGTGGCGGCGCCGCGGCGTAGCCTTCTTACCGGGGTCAAATGCCGAGGAATGGGCGGAGCACTCCGAGGACGTCATCAAGTTTGTCGTGATGAAGCCAGTGTCCTGCCCCCCACAATCGTCACCAAAAAGGCCTGTCTGAAATGTGCGAGAACACCCGCTGTTTCCGGATCAGGAAGAAAACTTTCCTTCCCGCGCAGCAATAACGTAGGGCAAGTGATGCGCGACCAAAGCGCGATGTGGTCATCCGGGGACAGCCGATACGGCACCCTGGCCCTCTTATATTCATCGAATTTCCAGCTGTAGCTACCGTCGGCGTTCCGTTTGACGCCGTGGCTGGCGAGAAGTAGCGCCTGCTCGGGGGTTATATTAGTCGCTTGTTGCGCGCCGAAATTCGCTCGGCCGCTTCGGCAACGCTGTAGAAATGGGGGTTTTTTCGTTCCGCAATCTTAGCGAGCTGCGTAACCCACTCCGTGATCCGTTCGTGGATCGGTGTTTGCGGGGACCCAGGCAGGACTGTCACACCGTCCAAGACCGCAAGATGCGATACTGTCCGGATACGTGCCCGCATACATTAGCCCGATCATCCCGCCCATCGAATGCCCGACAATTGCCGTTTGGTGCACTGACGCTGATCGCACCAAACGTGTCAGGTCGTACACGTAGTCGGACAGACTGTAGCTACTGCCTTTCGTCCGGTCCGAGTCTCCATGACCACGGAGATCGGGGGCCATAACGTGAAAGTGCGGTTGCAACGCGCGAGCAACCGCGTCCCAACTGCGGCAGTGGTCGCGGCCGCCATGGACGAGGATCAACGGCGGCGCCGCATTATTACCCCAGTCGGCATAATGCAACCGCAGGGCTTGGGATTCGTAGAAACGGTCTTTCGGACCGGCCGATGACGGCGGCGCGGGCGCGTCAATTGAAGGAGAACTGCTCATCACGTAGACGCGTCCGCCAGTTGCTGGAGATTCCTCGCATGGACCTTTTGCGATCAGAAGTCGCCATTTATTAGTCGGGACCCCCAGAAGGTCCCCGATCTATCGCCAACGATTGGCCACGCTGGCGCGCCAGGGGAGGGTTGACGCTACCAGGGGAGCGGGTCGCGGTGGCCGTGAGTTGCGAGGCGGCGAGGTCTTTGAGCGTGGCCTAAGAGTCACTCCGCCGTCCATCCACCGTCGAGAAGGAGGGACGCACCAGTCATCAACTCGGAAGCCGACGATGCGAGGAATACTATGGCGCCGGTCAGGTCCTCGACCTGGCCCAAACGGCCAAGCTTGATTTTGGTAAGCACTTCTCGATAAAATTCTTTATTTTCAAAGAATGGTCGAGTCATGGGAGTTTCAACGAATGTGGGGCTTAATGTATTGACACGTATCCCGTGCGGGCCGAGTTCGATCGCCATGGCCTTGGTCAACCCTTCAAGCGCATGCTTCGACGCGCAATAGACACTTCGCCTCGCGCTTCCGACATGCCCCATTTGCGATGAAACATTAATAATGGAGCCTTTTTGACCAGTCGCCACCAGACGCTGGGCGACAGTTTGAGCAACAAAGAAAGCAGCCCGAACATTGAGAGCGAAGACGGTATCGAAGTCCTCGATGCTTACTTCAACAAACGGAGCCGGACGGTTAGTTCCGGCGTTGTTGACCAGAATATCGAACGGGGCTGAGGCGCAAAGCACGGTCCGCACCGCTTCTAGATTCGTCACATCCAAGGCTAGCGCATGCGCAACTTGCCCTCGTGCGCAAATGGCGGCTGCGGCTCGTGAGACTTCCTCTACACCGCGTGCAGCGAGAGTCACCTCAGCACCGGCGTCGGCGAGCGCGGACGCGGCCGCCAGACCGATGCCTCGGCTTGCGCCAGTGATCAGTGCGCGCTTGCCGTCAAGCCGGAACGACGGCGTGGTGGGCAACTTCATATTTATTGTATGCTCACGTTCGTCGCTGGGCGTAGCGAATGTTACGGATTATCCGACGTTTACTGGCGCCGGAAGTTGGCGCAGTTCCCATTTAAAACTTCCACAACACGATCACTAGTACGAGGACCGCAAGAAAGACCGTTTCGGCGACGATCAGCGCGATCGCGCGTCCGCCTACCTCCGCCATCGCCTTGAGCGACGTTTTCATGCCCAGCGCGGCGATTGCCGTCACCAGGCACCAGCGCGAGACGCTTTTGAGCGCGGCGAGCATCGGTACCGGAATGACACCCATGCTGTTGACCACCACCAAGGCGGCAAAGACGACAAGGAAGCCTGGCAATTGGCGGCCGGCCTTGGTGCTGTTGCGGGCGCGGAAGAGGAAAGACAACGTCACCACCACGGGCAGCAGCATCGCCACGCGCAGCAGCTTGGTGAACGTAGCGACGTTGCCGGTCTCCTCGGAGACGCTGAAGCCGGCCCCAACCACCTGGGCAACGTCGTGGATAGTGCCGCCGAGGAAGACCCCTATCGCCGCATGATCGAGGTGGAAGAAGGCGATGATCACCGGATAGACGATCATCGCAATCGTGCTCAGTGCCGTGACGCCGATCACGGTGAAAACGGTGTCGCGCTCGTGGTTCTCGCCTTTCGGCAGGACCGACGAGATCGCTAGCGCCGCGGATGCGCCGCAGATCGCGACCGCACCGGCGGTCAAAATTCCGAACGCCCGGCTTAAGCCCGCAACGCGTGCGCCGAGCACACCGAACAGGATAGTGAGAGTGACCGCGCCGATCACCATGACGACGGGTGTCGGGCCGAGCTTCATGATCTCGACAATTGTGATCTGCGCCCCGAGGAGACCGATGGCGACGCGCAAGACGCGCTTGGAGGCGAACTCAATGCCGGCGACGCACGGCCCTTCCTGCGAAAGGAAATAAAACGCCATGCCGAGCAGGAGCGCGAACAGCATGACCGGCCCGCCGTAGTGCTCGGACAGGAAGGTCGCGGCCACGGCGATGATCAGGCTGACCAGCACACCCGGGAAATAGGTTTGCAGGGTGGCGGCCACTCCGAGGCTGCGGCTCACCAGTGTCGGCTTGGTTTCTGCGATTTCGTTCACTCTAAATCCGCCCCTGCCTTCTCACGAACATTCAACAGAATTGCGGCTATCCATCATGACTTGATAACCGAGTTCTGCGACATTCCACGCGTTCGAAAGTAAATACGTCCTGCAAATACCCTCGACGGGCGTGCAAACGTTTTCAGAGCATCGCTCTATTTCACAATTCTGATGTGATGCGATCATGCTTGCGCAAAGATCTGAGGCATTCTGATGAGAGCAGAATTGCCGCTTCGCAAGATGAGAGCGAGTCATTTAATGCTTTATCTCTTATGGAGTTCAGCCCGACGCTGAAGGACACTTTGGCGCTCCGCCACGAGCTGACGCAACAGATGCGTGTTGTCGGCGACGCTGCCCCGCCCCGGATCACGCCGGGCGAGGCCGCGTTCGACGATGACTCGGGCAGTCGCCTCCGCCACGTTTGGGTAAAGCGTTGGTGAAAGAGGTGACGGGAGGATGGATGATGGTCCGAGCGCGACATCGCTTATCTCAGCCGCTATGGCACGCGCCGCCGCAAGATAGACCTCGCGATCGAGCCGTCTCGCGCGGGTGTCTATTGCTGCGCGCATGAGAGCCGGAAACGCCAATACGTTATTGCACTGATTAGGATAGTCGAAACGGCCCGTAGCTACGATGGCCGCACCGGCAGCCATGGCTTCTTCCGGCATGATCTCGGGAATCGGGTTAGCCAGGGCGAAAATGATAGGATTAGGCTGCATGGTGCGGACCATGTCGCCACTGAGCTGCTCCGCAACCGATACGCCAATGAAGACATCCGCGCCGCGGACCGCGTCACCTATACCGCCCAGCCGCCGCTCGCGGTTGGAAACGGCAGCAATGGAGACGTGATGCGCGGGTGCTGCGACCTTACCAGCGCACAGGATGCCTGCGCGATCGTTGACTATGATTTCGCCGATCCCCATGCCGCACAGCAGGTCGAACGTCGCGGTGCCGGCAGCGCCCGCGCCGTTGATGACGACGCGCTGCTCGCGTGGCTCTCGATTGGTAACCTTGCAGGCGTTGATAAGCGCTGCTGCGATGACCGTCGCGGTGCCGTATTGGTCGTCGTGAATGGCGGGCACCGCCAGTCGAGTCTCAAGCGCGGACATCAACTCGAAGCAGCTTGGCGAGGCCACGTCTTCGATATTGTAGCCGCCGAAGCTCGGCTCCAGGGCGACTAGAATGTCGACCAGATCGAGGCTCTTCTCGACTGCGATACACAACGGAACCGCGTCGATGCCGGCCAGGAGTTTGAACATTGCCGCCTTGCCTTCCATCACCGGCACGGCTGCGCGCGGGCCGGCACGTCCCAATCCCAACACCGCTGTGCCGTCGGTTACGACGCCGATCATGTTGTCCTTAGTCGAGAGTTCGTGAAGAGCGTCGGGCCGAGCGATGATCTCCTGCACGGAATAAGCCACGCCCGGCGTGTACAGCGTCGCAATATCGTCGAGGCTCGCGACGTTGAACTTGGGAAGCACCTCAAGCTTCCCATGGCCGTAATAGGCTTGACTGCAGGCGGCCAAGGCGGCTTCGCGGTCCACGGAAGAAGTGCGGTGCAAGGCAAATCTCCATTGAGGACAATACTTCGGCGGTGACGTTTCGCGCTAGCGGCAACGCAGTGCCTACACTGTACAGACGGCTCCGCTATTTAACGACCAGTCGCTTTACCGTCCGCCGCGCCGCGTCGGCGCCCTCGCGGACAAGGATCTCGTAGAGAGGTATCTGTCCGAGTTGCGACCAGACGTAGTTCTTCAGCTGGTTGAAGGGACGTCCGGTCAAGTCGCGCTCCGTCAACCCATACTCGCCCCGTGCGAGCTCCTGGAGAAACGGATGGGTGAAAAGGTGCGCTGCACCCATCACATAAGGCCAATTCATGTCGGCGAGATGGGTCACCCATTGTTCGGCCGGCTGCGGCGCCAGTACCATCTCGTGCCCTTTGCGCTCGAGAAGACCGTAGTCGACCGGGTCAACCTGCGCCATTATCGCTGCCGCCTTGATGAAGTGTGCGACGCGATGGAGCCCGTGCCATTGACAGACGACTCGGCGTCCGTCCATTGACGCCTCGAGCGCCGATAACTGATGCGCTGCCGCCATCGCCATGACAATGCGCGCATCGTAGCGGCGATGCATGAGTTCCGCCGTAACGTAAATGCAGTGCGCGTGCCACGTATCGTCGTAGACCGTGCGCGGCTCCTCGAGCCAGGAACCGTCCGGCTGCCACTGATAAAGCCAAACCTTGGGATATTCGTGAACACACAAAGCCGCCGCCGGTAAGTCGCGATTGATCGGCAGGCCGAACATCTGTCGATAGTTGTTCGTATAGGCCTCAGCCATGCGGATATTGTAGGCAACAGTCACGGCGAGACCCCCGGGATGCGCATTGTAAAAATCATTGTGGCTCGACGGTGCCGTCAGATAGGTCTGCGGCTGCATATGCCCGCCCGGCCAGACATGCTCCGGTGAATCCTCCTTGTTGAAGAAGCCCAGCTTCACCATTTCCGCGAAGAGCCGTCGCCGGTCCGCCTCGGTCGGATACATCTCGAGGAACGTCACTTTTGGGGCAGCGATGCATTCGGTCATGAGCCGACGATATGCCGCGTCTTCTAGACTCGCTGCGACCTGCAACAGTTCGCTGTAGGCGGCTGTTGCCAGCCGCGATGCGTTGGCCATGGTGGAGGGCGTCATAGCCACGATCTCCGCCAGGGTGCGGGGCGGCGGGAGGTCGAGGTCCGTCGAGAACGAAGAGTATGTGAATTTGCCCGGCAAATCGGATGTTCGAGATGCCGCCGATCCTTTATTGCTGCCCATGCACTTTTCTCCTCTGCTTTTTCCCAAATCAGGATGCGAGTTGAAAGAAGACTCCCGTCTCCCGGCTGAGTAGATGGTGAGGTTCGGGCCTGAGCCCCACCCAAGCCCGGAGGTCGGCGTTCAACGGATGATTGGGCGGTATCACCGCGGTTAGCGTCACCTCACCCATCCGTAGTGCGATGATCGAGCGGTTGCCGAGATGCTCCACCCAGAGGATCTTGGCTCCGATCGGCGCGTCGTTTGTGGGGCCCGGCGCCACGATTACTCGCTCTGGCCGAACGCCGAAGGCAAGCCGTCGTGGCAGCTTCATCTGCCGCCAGCGCTGGCCCTCGCTCTCCTCGACCGGCAGGCTAAATCCTGTCCCGATCAGCGAGAGCCGCCCGTCGAACTCGCTCAAGTCGGCATCGATGATATTCATCGGCGGCGAGCCGATGAATTCAGCCACGAAACGGTTGACGGGTCGGTGGTAGACATCGTCGGGCGAGCCGATCTGCTGGATACGTCCCCCGTCGAGGACCGCCACACGATCCGACAGGCTCATGGCTTCGACCTGGTCGTGCGTTACGTAGATGATCGTCTGCGCGAGTTCGCGATGCAGCTTTTTGAATTCGATGCGGAGCCGGATACGGATGCTGGCGTCGAGATTGGTCAACGGCTCGTCGAGCATGAGCAGATCGCCTGGCTGGATAATCGCCCGCCCGATGGCGACCCGCTGCTGCTCACCTCCGGAAAACGTCCGCGGCAGTCGATTCAAGAGATGCTCGACCTTGAGCATCTGCCCGATCGACCGGACCCTCCGCTCGATGGCGTCGGCAGGTACATTCGCCGTGCGTAGCGGGAAAGCGATATTTTCATAGCCGGTCATCGTTGGGAACAACGCAATGTTCTGGAATAAAAGACTGATGTGCCGCTTATGCGGAGGGAGCAAGGTAAAGTCCCGGCCGCCGATGATCACTCGTCCGCCGTCGGCGCGATATAGGCCAGCGATCGTCTTGAGCAGCGTCGATTTGCCCGCATTGGTTCTGCCGACGACGCACAAGAATTCCCCGCGGCCGATGGCAAGACTAACGTCGTCCAGCGCCGTGATCTTGTTGAACACCTTTCGCAGCCGCTCCACCGCTACGGTGCTCATGCCGCGACCTCCAGCTGGCGGAATGGAACCACGCGCTCGCTCGTGCGATCGATCAGCAGTACCCGCCCCGTGGAGAAGCGCAGATGAAGCATCTCCCCGATCGACCGCGCGGCTGGCACCACCTCGATGCGAAGGAGATCGCCGGCGTATTCCGCATGCAGCACGTGTCTTGCACCGAAATTTTCCACGAACCGCAGCGGCGCCGGCACCGCCCCCGGTAACGCCTCGGCCACCAACTCGATATCGTGGGGGCGAACGCCCAGCCAGTGCCGCCCCGACGCGATGGGCACCGCTGAGGTATGGAGCACGGCCCCGCCCGGAAGCGCGATTGCCGTCGTAGCGACATCGGCGGTGACGTCGCAGGGAATCATGTTGAGCGGCGGGTCGCCGATGAATTCAGCAACGAATCGATTGGCCGGCCGGTAATAGATTTCGTGAGGGGTCGCCACCTGTACGATCTCACCGTCGCGCATGACCGCAACGCGGTCCGACATGCTGAGCGCTTCGGCCTGGTCGTGGGTCACGTAGAGCACGGTCTGCGCCAGCGACTTCTGGAGCTGCCGCAGCTCGCCCCGGAGCCGAGCTCGGATCTCCGCGTCGAGATTCGACATCGGCTCGTCGAGCAGCAGAAGCTCCGGTTCGGTCGCCAACGTACGCGCCAATGCGACGCGCTGCATCTCGCTCATGTTGAGGCTGCCGCCACGACGGTCGAGCAGATCGAATAGATCGAACTGGCGAGCCAGTTCATCGACAGCGTAACGCCGCTTGCCGCGCTTCAACCCCTTCACCTCGAGCCCGAAGGAGAGATTGGCGCGCACCGTGAGACTTGTGAACACCGCATAGTCCTGAAGCACCAAGCCGATGCGTCGTTGCTGCGGCGACAACTCGTTGACCCGGCTGCCGTCGATCAGAATGTCGCCCGCGTCGGGCGGGATAAAGCCGGCAATCATTCCCAAAGTCGTCGATTTGCCGCAGCCCGAGGGCCCCAGGAGGGAGAGAAACTCGCCCCGGCCGAGTGTGAGCGACAGATCGCGCACGGCATCGCGTCCGCTAAAGCGCTTGCTGATCCCGCTGAGCTTGAGCTTCGTCATCATGTGCTACCGCTTGATCGCCCCGAAGCTCAGCCCGCGCACCAGGTGACGCTGGATGATATAGCCGAAGAAGATGACGGGAAGAGTCGAGACCGTACCCATAGCCGCCTGTACGCCATAGAGCTTGCCCGAACTCGCAGAAACGTAGTTCGCGACCTGCAAAGTTACAGTCACGACATGCCCCGTCGTGAGTGTGAGCGCAAAGAGGAATTCCGACCAGTTGAGGATGAAGACAAAGAGCGCGGTCGCGAGGAGGCCCCCTCGGATCAGCGGAAAAGTCACCTTCAGAAACGCATGGAGTGGGCGCATTCCGTAGATCAGGGCGGCGCCCTCCAATTCCTCCGGCACCTCCTCGATGAAGCTGCGGATCATCCAAATGCTGAACGGCAAGGTGAAAGCGGTATAGGCGAGAATCAACCCGAAATAGGTATCCGACAGGCGTAGCATGGAGAACAGTATGACCATGGGCACCACGACGGCGATCGGCGGAAACATCCGCACCATGAGGAACTGGAAGGGATAGCTGTCGCCGCCGGTGTGGAAGCGAACGATCGAATAGGCGGCCAGCGTGCCGAACAGCACAGACAACACCGTCGCAGCGGTTGCGACCACCGCCGAATCGCCGAACGCTTTCCAGGCGCTGCCCGACACCTTGTAGCCGATAGCGCCCTGCTGCTTGGCGGCAAACTCCTGTGCCGCCTTCGGTGCGAAGACGATGCGGTAATTCTGCAACGTCGGCTGACTACTGATCCAGACCGGCGGAAACTTCTGCCATTCGTCAATTGGCTTAAAGGAGGTCGAGATAAGCCAGAAGATCGGAAAGAAGGCGATCACAATGGCAATACACACGGCAGTGCGCTTCAAACATCTCGCCCAAGCCTTGTCCTCGCCGAACATGTTCGTCTACCGGTGATGCCGCTTGAGCGGGCGGGACAAGGTGAAGCAGATCGCGACGACGACGATCAGAATCATCAGCGCCGCAGCCGCGATGTAACCGATGCGAAAATAGACGAAGGCGCCGTTGTACATGAACATCGAGATGGTCTCGGTCGCCGCGCCGGGGCCGCCCCGCGTCAGGATGTAGACCGGATCGAAGATCTTGAAGGTTTCGATGCTTCGCACGAGCAGCGCGATAATGATCACCGGCATCAGTAGCGGCAGCATGACACGCAAGAAAATCCGCGTCCGCGACGCGCCGAGCACATAGGCAGCGCGGATCTGGTTCTCGGGCAAATTCATCAAGCCGGTCAACACCAGCAGGAACATCAGCGGCGTCCATTGCCAGATCTCGGACAGCATAATGGGCAGCAACGCCCAGTTGGGATCCGCCAGCCAGGCAAATTCGAATGGACGTCCGATGATTATCGAGATCAGATAGTTGATCGGGCCGCGATCGTTGAACAGCATGAAGAAGGCATTGGCTGCATCTACCGGAACGATCATCATCGGCATGATAATGATGCTCACGGCTATCTTCCGCCATGCCCAGTCATCAAGGAACAGGAGCGCGAGGCCCATTGCCAGCAGGAATTCGACCGTCATGCATACGGTGACGACCAGCAGAGTCCGTACCACAGCGGCGACAAAGCGGGCATCGTGAAAAAGGTCGTAGTAATTCCAGAACCAGACAAATTCCGCCTGGTACCAGGGGATTCCCTGAGTCGGCTGCCAGTCCGTGAGGCTAAGCCACACTACGATCAACGTCGGCACCAGCACGACGGTCAGTACCGTCAGCTGAGCCGGAAGCGCGATTGCCACGTTGAACGGGACGAGCCTGCGATACCCTTTTCCCATCGCAAATCGTGGAGCCGCCGAGCTCCGAGCCTGTTCCACCATCTCTTGAGATCATCCGTGAAGGTGGGCGTCGGCGCTAGCCTAAGCCCATCGTCATTCCCGATATCAGACAAGTCGACCGCGGATTCCCTGCGGGTAGTTGCTCTTGAGGAATCGCCATTGCACGACTTGGCTTTGCTTGCCCATGCGGCGCGTGATGGTCTCCCATTTGCTGGCGACTTCGTCGAGTGCCTCCTTGGGCTTCTTTTCACCCACATCGGCCGCTTGCACATTGACGCGTAGGACGTCAAAATATTCACCTTGGCCGCGCAGATACAGGTCTGGAATGCTGTCGCGCATCGCCTGCTCGTGCACAGCGAGGAAGGGCGCAGAGTAATTCTGGATTATCTGCGGATCCTTGTAATGCACTTGGCGGAACGGATCAAAATAGCCGTCGACGTCGCGTACCGCCATGGTCGACATTGTCGGACTGCAAGCGTAGAGCGTGAACAGGTAAGCGATCTCAGGCTGCTTCGACACGCTTGAGACCACATAGTTCCAGCCCCAGTTGAAGTAGGGCGTCTTTAGGAGCTCTCCCTTGACGATGCCGCCCGGCATCGGTCCGAAGGCCATCTTGCCCTTGATTTTGGACTTGTTGCTGTTCAGGAACTTCTGGGTGCCGCCCCAGCCGATGTTGCAGAACTTGTCGCCCTGACCGAACGCTTCGAAATTCTCGAACAGACCATTGCTGCGCGCGCCCGGATAGAGGAATTTCGAGGCGGCAATCAATTCCTCGAGCGCCTTAACCCCGGCGTCGCTATTGATCTGCGGTTTCATGTTGTCGTCGAAGGGGTAATAACCTTTGGCGTGAAAGCGCACCCACCACTCCCAGGCGATGAAGAACTGCGTACGGTAGAGGGCGCCGCCGAAACGATTCTGGGCCGGGCGGTTGAAGAACGCCATCATCGCGTCGAGTTGCTCCCAGGTGTCGGGAACCTTCAGCTTGTAGCCGTGTTTGTCGGCGAACTTCTTGTTTTCCTCCGGATCGTCTAGCCAATCCTTGAGGTAGAACATGACATAGGCGTCTCCATCGGTCTCATATCCATAGAGGCTGCCCTTGTAGTAGTTGGCAATGGTATAGAGATAATCCTTCTGATAACCCTCGGGCTCGTATTTTTCCGCCAGCTCGTCGAGATTAACGAGAATCCCCGAGGTGACGAGATCGGGAATTCCGAAGCTGGCCGGCAGCGCGATATCGAAGGAACCGCTCTTGGAGACTGCCTCAAGCAGGACCTTCTGATTGATCTGATCGAGCGGCACTTCCACGTATTGGATGTCGATACCGGTGTCGGCCTTCCACTGGTCCGCAACCGGCTTTATATTGCCGAGCGATCCGGAGGGCTCGAGAATCGTGAGCGTCACCGGCTTTCCACCCGTGAGTTCCTTCGCGCGTTGCGCTGCCTCCACGTGGACATTCTCGAGCGAGAGCTTGGCGGCTAGGGCCGCTCGCGTGCCCATGACCAGCGATGGTGCGATCGCCAGCGCGGTGGTGCCGAGCGCAGTCTGCTTCAGGAAGCTGCGGCGGCTATGGTGATATTGTGTCATCGAAACCCTCCCTGTCTCATTGGTTTGTTCATCCGGCGGGACCCGCTCGGCCGTCGCTGTTCCCGCAACGCCGGAAAAAGGTTGCCGGCGGTTGCGTGAACCTACTCCGTGTTGCTAGGCGCGTAGCGACTGAACCGCGCTGTTGCGGTGAGTTCATGCGCCAGCATGCCCTCTGCCTGACAGAGACGAGCCATCGCCGGGGCGATGCGACGGCTCGCCTGAGGCGTTAGCCTCTGATAGGTGACAGTCTTGATGAATTTTCCAGCCCAAAGCCCGCCGGTGTAACGCGCAGCCTTGCCAGTCGGCAGCGTGTGATTGGTTCCCACGCCCTTATCGCCGTAAGCGACGGTGCTTTCCTCGCCGAGAAACAGACTGCCGTAATTGGTCAACCGCTCCAGATAGTAGTCATTTCGCTGGGTCATCACCTCAAGATGCTCGGGCGCGTATTCGTCGCTGATTGCGATTGCCTCGTCATCGTTGTCGACGACGACCACCTCGCCGTTGTTCTTCCACGCAGGACCCGCCAGTGCCGCCGTCGGCAAAGTATGAAGCTGCCGCTGAACTTCGCGGATGACGGCAAGGCCAAGCTTCTCAGATGTGGTGATGAGCCAGATCGGGCTGTCGGGACCGTGCTCTGCCTGGCCGAGAAGGTCGGTAGCGACAAGCGACGGATCGGCGGTCTCGTCGGCGATGACACAGATCTCCGTGGGGCCGGCAAGTAGATCGATACCCACCCGTCCAAACAATTGTCGTTTCGCCTCTGCGACGTATGGATTTCCAGGCCCAGTGATCATATCGACCGCAAGCATTCCGACGCATCCGTACGCCATTGCTGCCAAGGCCTGGACTCCGCCCAGTACGTAGATCTCGTCGGCGCCTGCCGTGTGCAGAGCGTAGAGCTGCGGCGGATAAATGCCGTCCGCGTCGCGTGGCGGCGCACAGGCAATCACATGACTTACCCCCGCCGCCCGTGCAGTGCCGATGCTCATGATCGCGGCCGAGATGAGCGGATATTTGCCGCCTGGGATGTAACAGCCGACATTTGCCACTGGGATCAGTCGTTGGCCCAGCCAGATGCCCGGTTCGATTTCAACTTCGAAGCTTTTCATGCTATCGCGCTGATGCCGCGCGAAGCCCGTGATTTTGTCGTAAGCGTATTTGAAATCATCCTTGAACGTCTCCGGCAGACGCGCGGTGGCCTGCCGAATCTCGTCGGCCGAGACGCGGAAGTCGGGCTTCGTCCAATGATCGAGGGTTTCCGCATA
>Ga0187884_10003236_pt1 | contig 12801 bp, 10 predicted proteins | sample June2016WEW_20_4_FD_132983 | JGI IMG/M metagenome (GOLD analysis project Ga0187884, IMG submission 132983) | Peatland microbial communities from SPRUCE experiment site at the Marcell Experimental Forest, Minnesota, USA - June2016WEW_20_40 | ecosystem: Environmental > Terrestrial > Soil >...
CCGAGTGAGCATTGGTGAGCCCACTCACGCTGCACTCCTCACGGAGTTGTTCGGCTCGGCGGATGCCGAACCTCCCTTTCGCGTGTCTTCGCCAGCTGCCGGGCGAGGCCCGGTCTTGTGCTCGGCTCCACACTTCACCGGGGCGCCAACTGCGCCCAGGCTCGCCGCTTTGGCGAGGTTGATGGCGGCGTTGTCGTCGCGCTGGTGCTCCGCCTTGCAGGCCTCGCAGCTCCAGTGCTGCGACCAGCCGATGTCTTGGACGTGGTTACAGACATGGCACGTCTTGGAGGAGGGAAAGAAGCGGTCGACCTCTACCAATGTGCTCCCACACCAGGCGCACTTGTAGCGCAGTTGCCGCCGCGGTTCCCCGAGGGCTGCGTCGGAGAGCCCCCGCCGGCGCGCTCGCGCGCCGGGGAGGCCCTTTTGTCGCAGCATCCCTGCCGCGTCCAGGTCCTCGACAACGATCACGCCGTGGGTCTTGGCGAGCTCGGCGGTGAGGTTGTGGATGGCGTGCTGCCGGACCGCCGCCACCTCGGCGTAAAAGCGGGTGAGCTTCCTTGCCGTTTCCCGGTAGCGTAAGGAGCCGGCTGCGCGCCGGGAGCGTTGGCGGTGGAGACGCCGGAGCTCGGTCAAGCGGCGCTCAAGGGCCTTCGGGTTGTCGACGACGGCGATCACCTGCTCTCAGGTGGTGCGAATCTAGGCGGCATCGAGGCGGGTGCTAAACGAGGTGAGCACCTCGGTCATGTCCCGGACAAGGTCGTCGTTGACCTTGGCCTCGTCGATCACGAAAAGGCGCCGCCCGCTCGCCTTAAAAGACGCGACGAGGTACTTCGAGCCGAACCTGGCAAAGCGAACACGGTGCTCGACCGGGACTGTCGTCACCTTCGGGTCCGAGACAAGCCCAAGAAACCTTCGACGCTTGCCGTTCGCGCGCCGGGACCGGGAGCGTGCTCGTCCGAAACCACCGATAGGCGGTCTGCGGATGGATGTCCTGTTGCCTCGCGCACTCACCAAGGTTCACGAACGATGATTCTTTCGTAGGGGTGTATCAAGATGATTCTTTCGTAGGGGTGTATCAACTGGTTGCAGCCCTCTCCGCGGCGCGGATCCTTGAGACCCGCAATCGGGGCGGCGCTCGCCACAGCTCGTCGCCTCGCGGCCCCGAAAGCGGCCCGGGCCATGCTCGCGCCGATCGCCGCCCTGCTCACAGGTAGGGCGTCCGCCCCTCGTCGACGTCCTGCCCACTTGAGGGACCCCTGGACGGCCCCACCCCCCGCATCTGCTCGAGCTGTCGCTGGGTGGACACCTGTTGAACGAAGAGCGTCGCTTGAATGCCCTGGAAAAGACCGGCGAGCCACCCGACGAGCTGGCCCTGGGCGACCCGGAGCTCCGCGTCGGTGGGCGGCGCGCCGTCGTCGAAGGGGATCGCGAGCCGGTCGAGCTCGGCTGCCAGCTCGGTTGAGAGCGTCGCTTCGAGTTGGCGAACGGATTCCTGGTAGATCTCTTTCATGCGCGTGCGGCTGGCGTCGTCGAGCGGGGCCATCCGGACCTCCTCGAGGAGCTGCTTTGCCATCGAGGCGATCCGCATCAGCTTGGCGGGTTGCGATACGAACTCCTCCTCCTCCACAGCGCCGGGCTGGGCAACTTCGACTGGTACGAGGGCGCGCGGGCCGGGCTGGGGTTGTTCGGAAGCTGACGGGTCATTGTCCATGGAACGATTCTGCCCTCAACTCGGACGCCGTGAACGCAAGGGCGTGATCCCACGAGCCGGTGCTTGTCAGCGCCACAGGTGATCGAGGTCGACCGTGATCGTCGCGGGAACCGCACCAATGCTCGCGACCCTCGGACGCGCAGGTGCCAGCTCTTGGACGTCCAGGGCTGCGAGGACCTCTTCGGAGAGGAACCGGCTCGCCGGAGCCAGGCAGTGCCGATCGTTGTGGGCCCGCCGGTGGATGGGCATCCGCAGCGGTGTGTACAGCGTGAGCAGGTCACGCGCCCGGGTCGTGGCGACATAGAACAGGCGCCGCTCCTCAGCCAGTCCATCCCCGGAGCCGAGCGCCATGTCCGAAGGAAAGGCACCGTCCACCAGGTGCGGGAGGTGCACGGCCAACCATTCGAGACCCTTGGCGGAATGCACCGTGGAGATGACCACGTAGTCCTCGTCGAGATGGGGCGGCCCGGCGATGTCCCCGGTCGCCACCGGAGGATCGAGAGTGATCTCGGCCAGCCATGCCGAGAGGTCGTCCATCGCTGAGGCCGCTGCACACAGGCGATCGAGATCCTCGACCTTCGCCGGGCCCTCGCTGTAACGGCTGAGGACGAGCGGGCGGAGGATCCGCAGGACCGCTGTCACCCGGTCAGAGGTGCCGACCTTCCCGCGGGCGGCATCCAGATCCTGCAGGGTCTGTGTCAGCGCCACGCGCGATCTCGCCGGAGCCGCGGCCACAGCCTCGCCCCAGTCGTAGGCGCTGGCGCCCGAGCCGGGTGCCAGGAGCCCGATCAGCATCCGGCCTCGGGCAGGGCCTATGCCCTCGTGCAGGCGCAACAGCCGGAACCAGGCCAGTTCATCGGCCGGGTTGTCGAGCAGGCGGACGGCGGCGGCGAAGTCCTTCACGTGCGCCGCCTCCACGAACCGAAGGCCGCCGTACTTGCGGTAAGGGACCCGGCGAGCCGTGAGCTCGAGCTCGATGAGGTCACTGTGATGAGCCGCGCGCACGAGTACCGCCTGGTCGCGCAGCCGCATCCCCTGTTCGTGGGCATCGAGGATGCGGTCGACGACGGCGCGGGCCTCACTCGGGGCGTCGTGGCACCGGACCAGGACCGGCCGGCGACCGCCCGGCCGTTCGCCGTGCAGTGTCAGGCGGACCCCCGCCTGTGCGGGCCGGACGATGTTGGCCAGGTTCAAGATGGGTTGCACGGACCGGAAGTTGCGCTCGAGCGGGATGACCGTCGCCCCCGGCAGGGTGCTCGCGAGCTGGTACAGGTACCGCGCGTCGGCACCCCGGAAACCATAGATCGCCTGCGCATCGTCGCCGACGACGGTGAGCCCGCGCCCGTCGGGCCTGAGGGCGCACACGATCTCGACCTGGAGCGCGTTCACGTCCTGGTACTCGTCGACGAGGACATGGTCGAACATCGCGGTCATGTGCGGCCCGAGCCGGTCGTCGGCGAGCGCAGCCCGCCACAAGAGCAACAGGTCGTCGAAGTCCACCTGGCCCTTCGCCCGCTTGCGGGAGATGTAAGCCCTGAACAAGCCGGCAATTGCTTCGGCGTGGGGCTCGCACCAGGGGAAAGCCGTCGCCAAGACCTCACTCAGGCGATGGCGGGTGTTCACGCACCTCGAGTACACCTCGACGAGGGTGGCCGAGCGCGGCACCCGCACGTTACCCGCGTCGAGGCCGTGCTCGTCCCGCAGCAGGTCCATGACGTCGGCGGCGTCCGCCGGGTCGAGGAGCGAGAAACCCGGTTGCAGCCCGAGCGGCTCGGCGAAACTGCTGATGAGCTGGTGCGCGACGGCGTGAAACGTGCCCCCACGAAGTCGTCGCGCCCACTCTCGGTGACCGCTCAGGGCAGCAGCCCGAGCGAGCATGTCGTCTGCAGCCCGCCGCGTGAAGGTGAGGAGCAGGATCCTCTCGGGGGCGGTCCCGCGCTCGAGCAATCGGGCCACCCGCGCCGTCAACGTGCGAGTCTTGCCGGTGCCGGCGCCGGCCACGATCACGAGCGGGTCGTCACCATGGACGACCGCGGCCAGCTGCGGCTCGTCGAGGTTGGCGTCCCATCCCGCGTCGGCGTACATATGTTCGATGCTAGCTGGCTCGGGGTGTGTCGAGCGAGAAACCCCAATCTGGCTGTCAGGACCGCTACCGTCGTGTCAGTGGGAGGAGATGTCTCAAGGATGACGCCCAGGTGCCGATAACTTTTCTCGTGGCCTCGAATGACCGCTACGACGACCGCGTCGCCCCGCGCTCGTCGAGTGCCACCACTGGACCGGTCGAGTCACGCGATCCCATTGAGTCTCCGGCACCTGGAGACACCTCCCAGGACGCGCCCGCCGCGGCGGTGGCGGCCCAGCCGAGTCTCGCCGCAAAACTCGCAGTCCCGATATTCGCCGGCCTGCTCGCTGTCGGTACGGCGATCCTTCTCATCTGGGGGCCGATCGCAGGACTCGGGCCCGTCCGGAGCCTGATTGCCCAGCCCCTTGTCGCGGCGCTTTTGACCATCACCTTCGTGGCCGTGACGCTCGGACCGGTGTCGGTCCACTACCGGGGCCAGACCTATCTGTTCGCACTGAGCGAAGTGCCGATGCTGCTGGGTCTCGTAATAGCGGCGCCTGCCGTCCTCGTCATCTGCCGCGTGCTCGCGGAGCTGTTCGTTCTCGGCGTGATCCGGCGACAATCCCCCGCCAAGCTCGCCTTCAACCTTGCCTCCGGTGCCGGGTCTTGTGTCGTCGCGATCCTCGTTTACCAGGCAATCCTCGGCCACTTCATCGCCACCGATGGCTCGCGTGTCGCGGTCCTCCCCATCGGGTGGGCAGCCGGGGCGTTGGCGCTCAGCGCGGCGTTCGTCTACGGCCACCTGGCCGTCAGCATCGTCGTGCGCCTTACCGGGCGCCCCCGGCAACGCAAGTACGGGTTCGAGTTCACGACAGTGGCTCTCGTGCTGATCTCGAGCATCGCCCTCGCCCTTGTCGTGCTCGACGCAGCCTGGTGGGACACCTGGGCAATGCTGCCGCTCGTTACCGTCGGCGCCCTGATCGTGTTCGCCTACCGAGGCTACCTGCGCCTCACGAATCGTTTCGGCGCGCTCCAACAGCTCTACGACTTCTCCAGGTCGGTGAGCGGCCCCTACCTCGAGACCACCGGAACTGCGTGGGCGGTGCTGGAGCAGGTGCAATCGGTGATGAGGTCGAACCGGGCGGAGCTGATCATCGTCGACGAATGGCCCGCGGTCCGGCACATCGCCTTGAGCGGCGAAGCCCGTTCAACAGTGGAAAGAACGATCGTCGACGACTCGTCGGTCATTGCCAGGGCCATCAACAAACAGCAGACGAGCCTGCTGTTGGGCACGGCCGGGAGCCACAAACGCGAAGCGGACGCCGACTCTCTCCTCGGTGAGTTCCGGGGTGCCCTCGTCGTGCCGCTCGCCAGCGGAGAAAGGACGCTCGGAGCACTCGTCGCGCTCGACCGCGATGAGGGCTTCGCTCCCTTCGACGAGGATGACCTGAGGCTCTTCGAGGCATTGGCAGCGCACGCGAGCACGACCATGGAGCGGGCCCAACTCGTCGAGGAGCTGCGCCTCGAGGCCGAGAGCAAGTGGCACCAGGCGACGCACGACCTCTTGACCGGGCTCCCCAACCGGACCTTGTTCCTCGATCGGGCGGCAAGCGCCCTTACCGACACGGGCAGGGCGGCGGTTGCTCTCTTGGACCTCGACCGCTTCAAGGAGGTCAACGACACCCTGGGCCACGACACGGGCGACCGGCTGCTGTGCGAGGTCGCCGAATGCCTGGTGCGCGCGAGCAGCGGCCGAGCGACTGTCGCCCGGCTCGGTGGCGACGAGTTCGCCCTCGTCGTGCCGGACATCATCGGGCCCGAAGAGGCTCTTGGCATCGTGCGGGACCTTCTCGCGGCGATATCCAAGCCGATGAATATCGACGGGATCACCCTCGCTGTCACCGCCACGACGGGCATCGCGCTCGCACCCGAGCACGGGGACAATGTCGCGACCCTGCTGCAACGGGCCGACATCGCCATGTACCACGCCAAGGACAAGCGGTCGGGCATCGAGTTGTACCTGCCCGAACACGACCAGAGCATGCAACGCAAGCTCCTCCTCGGAGGCCACCTCGCAGAGGCGCTGTCCAGCGGCAAACAGCTGAGTGTCATGTACCAGCCGATCGCCGGCATGGTCTCGGGTGAAGTCGTCCGTGTCGAGGCACTGGCGCGCTGGTTCCATCCCGTGCACGGCCAGGTCCCGGCCGACGAGTTCATCCATATCGCGGAACAGATGGGGCTGATAGGACAGATCACCGACTTCGTGCTGACCGAGGCTTGCGCCGAGGCGGCCCGCTGGCGCCAGGCCGGTCTCGATATCGGGTTGGCGATCAACATCTCCGGGCGCGACCTCTCGGACCGTTCTCTCGTCCGCAACGTCACCGCCCACTTGGGGGCGAACGGTCTCCCGGCGAGCTCGCTCACGCTCGAGATCACCGAGACCGAGGTCATGGCAGACATCGCCGAAGCGAGCGACGTGCTCGGCCAACTCGCCGACCTCGGGATACAGATCGCGGTCGACGACTACGGGACCGGGTATTCGTCGCTCGCCTACCTGCACCGCCTGCCCGCCAACGAGTTGAAGCTCGATCGGTCGTTCGTCGCCAACGTGGCCGCCGACCAGAGCAACTCGATCATCGTCCGTTCCTCCATCGCGATGGCACACTCGCTCGGCCTGTCGGTCGTGGCCGAGGGCGCCGAAGACGAGGTCACCTGCGCCATCCTCGCCGACGCAGGTTGCGACGCCGTCCAGGGCTACTACTTCTCGCCCCCGCTCGGCCAGGACGATCTCGTGCGGTGGTTTGCCACCAAGCCGCGTCTCAAGTTCTCACGCGAGCTCGCTTCCTCGCGACCGCTCCGCATCATTCCCGGGCGGCTGGAAGACGCCCACCAAGAGGGCAGGAAAGAGAACTCCCAGCTCAGAGGTTGAGCTCGCTGCCGCGCAACCGGGCGCGGCCAGCGCAGGGAGTCAGAAGGACCGTCATCGGAGGAGTTGAGCCCGCTCTTGCGCGCCACCCGGGCCGACGGCGAACCACACACAGCCCCGCCGAGTTTGACCCTTGCATCCTCGTTGACAGCGTGCTTAGTGTGACTGTTGTGCAGTAGCCCCCTGAACTGGGATGATTGAGTACGCGGGGGACTTGAGGGCACCGGTAGCTCGGTTTGTCGCCCTCGTATCCCCCGACCGTGGTCCCCTGCTTGTGAAGGGAGGTGGTCGACTTGGTCAGCCTTGGGCCCATCTGGGGCTGAGTCTTGCGGTTCTGACCGCTTGAACTCTTAGCTGGAGCCGCTGTTGTTTTGAGATCGCGGCGGCTCTTCTCATTTGTTATCGGAACGGCAGGCGGAATCCTTTAGCGGTACGGGATTGTCGCCTGCCGTTCCCCGCGCAAGGCCCTGCGGAGGAGGCATCGTCGAGGTCGCTGTCCCACTGGGACGGCCGACAGGCGCGTCGGGGCTCGATGATCGCAGCGCGGGTGCCAAATGCGAGCAATGATGAAAACGTGAGCTTCCCGCGGGGCGAGAGACCTGAGGCTGTGCCTCAGCGAACACCCCGCGTCGGCCGATCGTTGGGGCGACGATTCGACTACCTCTGGGCAACCTTCGCGGTATCGAGCCTCGGCGACGGCCTGGGATACGGAGCGGTTCCCCTCCTCGCTCTGTTCGTGAATCCGCATCCGCTCCCGGTGGCGTCTGTCGCGGCAGCCGATACGTTCCCGTGGCTCGTGCTGGCGCTGCCAGCAGGCGCGCTCGCGGACCGATTCGAGCGGGGCCGGCTGATGGCTGTGACCAACTTCGGACGCGCCCTCGTGCTCGTGACACTGGCACTGCTGGTCGCGAGCGGTCGCATCAATCTCCCGCTCCTGATCCTTCTCGTGTTCGTGAACGGGGGGGCGCGGGCCATCTACTACTCCGCCTCCCAAGCGACGGTGCCGGAGCTGGTCGAACCGCGCTCGTTCGCGCATGCGAACGGGTTCCTGAGCGGCACCGAGGCCGCCACCGAACACCTCGGCGGCCCGATCCTGGGAACCCTCGCTTTCGCCGTCGTCAGGACTCTGCCCTTCTTCGCCGACGCGTCGGCGGTCGGGGTTGCGGGCCTGTCGCTGCTGGGCTTTCGTACCGAGCGCCCGACTCGCGGCAGGGTTCACGGCTCGATCCTGGACGGCGCCAGGCACCTCCTGAAGGATCGGTCGCTGCGGCTTCTCGTGACGTTGCTCGCGGCGCTGGCCGCGCTGCAGGGGCTCGTCATGGGCGTGCTCGTCATCATCGCGACGGTCGACTGGGGCGTGCCCAAAGAGCTGTACGGGATGTTCCTGGCCGCGGGAGCTGTGGGCAACGTGCCGGGAGCCCTGCTCGCAGACAGCTTCGCGAGCCGGATGGGAAACATCCGGACACTCATCGCGAGCGCGCTCGTCTCGGGTCTCGCCTATCTGGTCATGGCATCGGCCAAGGGGTGGCTGCTCGCCGGCCTGGCCTTTGCCGTCGTCAGCTTCGCCGTCTACGCCGGGAGCGTCGTGGCGAACTCCCTGCGCCAGCGTCTCTCGCCCAGGGATTTGATGGGACGGATCGGTGCCGCGTGGCGCGGCGTCGTGTGGGGCGCGTTCCCGATCGGGTCGCTCATAGGGGGCGGTCTGGCGGTGCTGGGGGGCCTGCGCCTCCCGTTTTACATAGCGGGCGCGGCTCAGTGCGCCGTCGCGCTCGTCATCGCCCGCCCTCTCGCCCGCAGCCTCGCCGCGTCAGAGCGAGCCGCCGCCGTGGCCGATCAGGTGTCAGCCCCCAGCGGCACAGCCGTGCTGGCCTTGGCCGACGGGACCTACTCCGATGGCGGCCCGCCCCTCACCCCGTCGTGCGATGGTGAGCCCGCCACGGCGAGCCTCGCCAGCCAGGCTGTGCAGGCGTCGCCGAAACGCCGCCTGCACAGCCGTGCAGGTCACGGACCGCTCTACTGGGGACGTTCGTCGAGGAACTCGCGCCGGTAACGCCGGTGCCGGTACCTGCGATCCCGTGACCAGAGGAAAAGGGCGATCAGGCCGATCAACAGCCATGGGATGTGGATCCAGCCGAACCCGAAGAACCCCCGGGTGGCGGCGGCCGCGATCGAGAGGACCCATAAGGACACGACCACGAACAGCACGGCCCGGAGCACCCGCGGCCTGCGCCGGGGTGGCAGTGCGACGGCCGCCTGCTGCTCGGGGGTCTGCAGCCGGGGCAGGTCGACGAGCAGCCCGGACAGGTCGGCCCGCGTCTTCGCGCTCATGGCCCGGTCCAGGCGTTCCTGGAACTCTGCGGCATCCAGGCGACCGTCGCTGTAGTGCTTGGAAAGCAGCTCGCTGATCTCGTTGCGTTCGGCATCGCCGATGCGCAGGTTGACGTCGTCATTGGGCCTCGGGGGCGATCCCCAAGGGACATCCCGTCGTGATTGCATTTGCATCCTTCCTCCGGACGAGTGGGCTCGATCGATACGGTCGCGGTCATCGGTGCCAGGAATGGCTGAGTAGCTCGCCGGCGATGGCGACTTCGGAGCCTTCCTCCGGGATCAACAGCCATGCGGCCACGTAGAGGGGCACGCCGGCCCCGCCGAGAAACGTGAGGGCCACGAGGCCGATACGCACGAGTGTGGCGTCCACGTCGAAGTAGTCCGCAAGCCCGGCTGCGACGCCCGCGAGCATCGAGCCTTCCCGCGATCTGCGCAGGAGGTGGGTCTCCTCATTCGAGTTCTGGTTCGTAGTGATATCCATGCGGCCATCGTGCGCCCCCCAGGGCGGCATGAGAATCGGGGGTGTCCCGGATAAAGCCCTGACAACTCGCTGCAACCATCAGGGGCTCCCCTGATGGTTGCAGGGCCGCAAAGGCGCGATCATCGTTACATCGCCGATCAGTTCAATCCCTGGCAGCAGCAGCATTACTTCGAGGACAGGCGCGCGGACCGCGCCTACCGAAGGGGCCGCTCCGGGCGCCACGGCGGACATGGACGGCTGCAGCGCAGCCGGGACAACCGGATGATCGCCGGCGTTGCCGGAGGCATCGCTGCCCGCCTCGGACGCGACGTGACCGTCGTGCGCATCGTCCTCGTCCTGTTCGGCCTGGTGAGCGGGTTCGGCGTGGCTGCCTACGTCCTCGCCTGGCTGTTCCTCCCCGTCGAGGGGTCGACCGAGACGATCGGCGTCCGGGCCTTGTCGGACCGCCAGGGAATCACGATTGTCCTTGCCCTCGTCCCGGCGCTGGTGGTCATCCTGCTCGTCGGCTCGGCGCTGCACGCCAACTTCCTGTCGTCGTGGGGAACGCCACTTCTGATAAGTGCCGCGGGTCTCGTCCTCGTCGGGCGCAACGCCGACGAGGACGAACGGGCCTTCCTTGTCGACTCGGTGAAAGCCCTGCTGCAGCTGGGCTCTGAGCCGCGCCAGTCGCGTCGTTCTTTCATCGCCCGGCTCGGCGCGGGCGTGGTGCTGTTCGTCCTCGGCGTGTTCGTCATCTCGGAGGGAGCTCTGAGCCGATCCTGGCTCAGGCCAGTGGTGGGAACGCTCTTGATCGTCGCAGGGACGGTGGTCCTCTTGGGGCCCTGGTGGTTCAGGCTGGCCCTGGATCTCGTGCACGAGCGTCAGGCGCGCATCCGCGCCGAGGAGCGGGCTGACATGGCCGCGAGAGTCCACGACTCCGTGTTGCAGACCTTGGCCATGATCCAGCGCTCAGCCGACCAGCCCCAAGAGGTGGCGAAGCTGGCCCGCGCCCAGGAACGCGAGCTCCGCTCGTGGCTGTTCGAGGGCAGGACACCGGGATCTTTCGGGGCCGAGGGTGCGGCAACGCTCTCGGCAGGAGTCGAGCAGATAGAACGAGAGGTCGAGGAAGCCCACGGTGTGGCAGTCGACGCTGTCACCGTCGGCGACGCCCCGCTCGACGACGAGCTGAGGGCACTTCTCGAAGCCGGCAGGGAGGCAACCGTGAACGCCGCGAAGTGGTCCGGCGCGAACTCGGTGTCCATCTACGTCGAGGCCGAGCCGAAACGCGTGTCGATGTTCGTGCGCGACCGCGGTGCCGGTTTCGACTCCGAGGCGATCGCCGGGGACCGCAAAGGCATCGCGGAGTCGATCCGCGGCAGGATGCAGCGACACGGCGGGACCGCCGTCATCCGTTCGGTGCCCGGAGAGGGGACAGAGGTCGAGCTCAGTGTCCCGAGGCGTCCGGGCCGGCCATGACACCGACCGGCGTCCCCACCGTCTTCCTTGTCGATGACCATCACCTGTTCCGCGCCGGGGTCCGCAGCGAGCTGGGGGACGCAGTCGACGTCGTCGGGGAGGCGGACGAGGTCCCTGCCGCCATCGAGCTGATCTCAGAGCGGCTGCCCGACGTCGTGCTGCTCGACGTTCACATGCCCGCAGGCGGCGGCAAGGCCGTGATCGAGGCCATCAAGCCCACGTATCCGGGCGTCAAGTTCCTCGCCCTGTCGGTGTCGGACGCGCCCGAGGACGTGATCGGCGTGATCCGGGCGGGAGCCCGCGGCTATGTCACAAAGACGATCTCGGGGCCGGAGCTCATCGACGCCGTCTTGCGCGTCGCGGGAGGTGACGCGGTCTTCTCTCCGCGGCTGGCAGGCTTCGTGCTGGACGCGTTCGCGTCGATGCCGACCGACGTCGAGCCCTTGGGCCCCTTCGATCCCGAGCTCGATCAGCTCTCGCCCCGCGAGCGCGAGGTGCTGCGCCTCATCGCGCGGGGCTACACCTACAAGGAGATCGCCAGGGAGCTCACGATCTCGATCAAGACCGTGGAGAGCCACGTATCGGCCGTGCTGCGCAAGCTCCAGCTCTCCACGCGCCACCAGCTGACCCGGTGGGCGACCGAACGGCGCCTGATCTGAGGCCGCAAGGTCGCGAACCAACTAGCGTGACAGCCACGCCCCGAACCTTCCGTACGATCATCGAGCCGTTCCGCATCCACGCTGTGGAGCCGCTGCGGATGACGACCCCCGAAGAGCGCGCCGCGGCCATATGCGACGCCGGCTACAACGTCTTCAACCTGGCGGCGCGTGACGTGCTGATCGACCTGTTGACCGACTCGGGCACCGGGGCCATGAGCCGTGACCAGTGGGCGGCGGTCCAGCACGGCGACGAGTCCTATGCCGGCTCGCCCTCGTGGTTCATCTTCCTCGAGGCCGTGACCGAGCTGTTCCCCTTCCGCCACGTGATTCCCACCCACCAGGGCCGGGCCGCCGAGCGGATCCTCTTCTCGGTGATCGGGGGCCCCGGGCAGGTCGTGCCCAGCAACACCCACTTCGACACGACGAGGGCCAACGTGGAGTACACCGGCGCCGAGGGGGTCGACCTCGTGATCGCCGAGGGACGCGACCCGGCAAGCCTGCACCCGTTCAAGGGCAACCTCGACACCGCCGCCCTCGACGACCTCATCGAGACGCGGGGACGTGAGCACGTTCCCGTGGTCATGGTCACCATCACCAACAACTCGGCCGGTGGCCAACCGGTCAGCCTGGCCAACCTGCACGCGGTACGGGCCGTCTGCGACAAACACCAGGTGCCACTGTTCCTGGACGCCTGCCGTTTCGCAGAGAACGCCTGGTTCATCCGCGAGCGCGAGGAGGGCCAGCAAGGCCGCGACGTCGCCGACATCGTGCGGGAGATGGCCTCGCTCGCGGATGGGATGACGATGAGCGCGAAGAAGGACCCGCTCGCGAACATCGGGGGCTGGCTCGCGTGCAACGACGACACGCTCGCCGAGTCGTTCCGGAACATGCTGATCCTCACCGAAGGCTTCCCCACCTACGGCGGCCTCGCCGGCAGGGACCTGGAGGCCATCGCGCAGGGGATCCGCGAGGCCGTCTCACACGACTACCTCCGTTACAGGATCCAATCGACGGCGTACCTGGGCGAGGCCCTGCATCGCAGCGGGATCCCGGTGTTCATGCCCATCGGGGGCCACGCCGTGTACCTCGACGCCCGCGGCCTCCTCCCCCACATCCCGCCCCTCGAGTACCCCGGCCAGTCGCTCGCGGTGGCGCTGTACAAGATGGGCGGTATCCGCG
>Ga0187884_10003242_pt1 | contig 12780 bp, 9 predicted proteins | sample June2016WEW_20_4_FD_132983 | JGI IMG/M metagenome (GOLD analysis project Ga0187884, IMG submission 132983) | Peatland microbial communities from SPRUCE experiment site at the Marcell Experimental Forest, Minnesota, USA - June2016WEW_20_40 | ecosystem: Environmental > Terrestrial > Soil >...
ACCTGCTCTCGAACCTGGTGACCCGTAAGATAGAGGAACACGTCTTCGAGCGTCGGCTCAACGTTATGTATGGAGTGAATCTTCCCCGCGGCCGAGAGCACCGCGTCAACAATACTGCCGCACGCCTCATCGCCTGATGCCCGAACTTTGATATGCGTCCCGTCTTCTACGGTGACCTGTTTCGCGCACGGCAGCGATTCAATGTGCGAGACAAGGCTTGGCGTAATGTTTGGGACATCCAGCTCAACGACGCTCGTATTGGTGCCGGCGATTACTTTTTTCAAATTCGCCGGCGTGTCAAGTGCGATAATCTTTCCGTAATCGATGATGCCGATAATGTCGCAGAGTATGTCGGCTTCGACCATCGCATGCGTTGTCAAAATAATCGTTGTTCCGCGGTCATCGTTGATGTTGCTTACAAGTTCCCTGATCTCGCTCGTGGATTGCGGATCGAGACCGAGCGTTGGTTCGTCCAGGAACAGGATCTCGGGTTCGTTGAGCAGGGCACGGATCACGTTAATGCGCTGTTTCATTCCCGTTGAAAACGTGCCAATCTGGTGGTCTGCCCATTCTTCCATATGCACAAGCTGGAGAAGCGCATCGATCCGCTCACGTAGGACGTCTCGAGGTATACTGAAGAGCTTGCCGAACAGTCGCAGGTTCTCAAAGGCAGTGAGTCGATCGTACATGATCATTTTTTCCGAAACGAGTCCAATGTGCTCGCGGACCTTGGCACTCTGCTTAACGACGTCAAAGCCAGCAACCGTCGCCGATCCTTCTGTGGGGCTACTCAGCGTGCAGAGCATGCGAATGGTCGTCGTCTTGCCCGCACCGTTTGGTCCTAAAAAGCCAAATATCTCGCCGTTGTTTACCTCAAAAGAGATGTGATCGACGGCGGGGAAGTCGCCGAATTTCTTGACAAGGCTTGTTGCTTTGATTGCTACGTCGTTCATATCAGTCACGGTGCTCATTTGACATGTCTAAGCTAACAGGTCTTGCCACGCAATCCACAGATCGTGATGAATAGTATCTCTTACTCCCATCATAAACCTTTACCACATCCTCGCTCGCAGCCTGAGCCCGTGCCGACATATTAGTTGGTGTATGACCTTGCCGACGACTTGCTCTCTGACTTCGTGGCTGGCGACTACAGGAATACATCCTCGAGCGCAGGAGGCCTTTATGAAGTGAATGAATTGTGGGCAAATGTGGCACGAACACTAGACAAAGGATCAGACGAACAAGATTACTCCTCAAACTCAAGGACTTGCTTACGCTCAGCGTCCTGTGTGAGTCTCGTTATTTCTTCCGCTATTTTTTCCGCAGAAAACCAGCGTGACAATGTCCGCAACTTAGTTCGTATTGGGCCGTTGGCTGAGCGACGTTAATCGTCGGCTCTAGTTTGTAGTTGGAACGGCACAAGTAAGAGGCTGAAAAAACATAGACGTTACAGGCTACATACGCGTCTCTCCTCAAACATAGCCAAGGAGGGCGTAAGCCTGAAAGCGATAGAGACGAGGTCAACTAAGGAGAGCTGGAGGGAGTAAGTAATTGAAGGATTTAATCGCAAGACTGACAGGCATATAAAAGTTCGGACGCCGAAAGGTAAGGCGCGGTCCGAAGACGCGCGTGAAATTACAAAGTGAGATGGCTGCATCACCGTTATAGACCAGCTTTCAATTTTTAAAAACATCCCACGAGATTCGTTGGACGCAGATATGCGGCGATTCATGGACTACAATGATGAGAGACGAATGTCTATTATTCACTTGCGAGGTAATGTGAAGAAGGGTGTGCCGCTTGTGGCAGACGATGGCGTGGCCTACCGACCTAGATGAGTATGCGAAGTGAAACGAGATGCGGTGCGCGGCGATGGACAACTTGATTAAGATGCAGCTTAGAAGATAGGGGGGCTATACCCAGTCGCTCATCGCGGATTGAAAATCCGTTGTGAAACCAGTGTGCGCAGTGACCAGCAGAGATATGTTCTTCAATTTTGCCAACTTTTTTACTGATTCGGTTTGTGTCGCTATGTCCTTGCTGATCATATCTCTGAGATGCAGCTTTGAGAAGGGACGTACCTTCCCTTCTCTTAGGGTCAGCGTATCTCCAGTAAACAGAATGGATTCGTTGACCAAGTAGGACATGGAGCCGGGAGTGTGGCCGGGGGTTGCTAGCGCCTCTATCCTCGTCTGTCCCGCCTGGACAGTGTCCCCGTTGTTGAGCAGTCTGTAGGTTCTCTTAAGTGGGGGATTATGCACGAACCCTAAGAACCGCGGCGTTGTTTTATTAACCATCTGCTCTTCATCGATCGACAAGTAAACTTCGGCATTTTTGAAAAGATTCAGGCCGCCCACGTGGTCGCGGTCGGTATGCGTGAGAAACACGTACTTGACGTGTTCAGGCTTGAAACCTAGCTCATCAAAGCCTTGCTTGATGGGGGCCTCACTAATGCCGGTGTCGAAGCAGATTGGTGATTCCGCTGCTGTGTATACAAACATGCTGACCGCCCTCGATTTGATTTCATACACGTTATCTGCTATCCACACCGCTACCAATCCCCCATTTCCGGTCGTTCTTGCACGAATCCGTGAGATGATTGCTCCCTATATATCCTTATTTGCGCCCACTAACGATCGGAAAGGAGGTCCAGCAGTCAATCAACCGTCCGCTTCGCAACGCGTGATATTCACATGACAGCTCCGTGAACGGCTCACTTCTCATCCAACTGTCGTAGTTGCGCTCGCTACAGCTCGTGCTGAGAAGCTTGTAGTCGTTGTCCAAGGGCGCGGGCTCGTTATTCTGCTATTGAATGGACGCACACGTGGCCCCGAAGAAATTCAGGCACCGCGGCGACACCGTCCGAAGGGTCGACGCATCGTATATCAAGCGGAGAAGCTCAGCGTGGATCGGGGTCAGCTTCTATCAGAGTTGAATCGTGACACGCGCTTGCGAGTGAGGGGATATTCGAATACAGTATTAACACTCGCGAATGAAGACGGTCATCCATGGCGCACGTTTCACCCTTTACCCCGCAGGATAATGCGATCCTTCACCGAATCCTCGAATCACGGCGTTCAGTGAGGTCGTTTGCGCCAGATATTCCGCCAAAAGAGGATATCATCAGAATCATACGGGCGGGGTTGCTCGCTCCCTATGCGGCGCAGGCTGTTGCTGGACAGGACTTCCGTCGATTTTTCGTGCTCCAAGAGGAGACACCTAAACTTGCACTCGTCGCGGCGCTTGGGAGGCGTCAGGCGAAGTGCAAGGCGGAACAGCTGCGCGACGAACTGGCGGATAATCCATCGTTGGAAGGCCAAGCCAAGGGGTTCGTAAAAAGACTGGAGCAACTGGCAGAGAGGGGCGTACCAGGCATCGGCAGCGCCCCCTACTACATCGTCGTGGCAGAACGGAGAGGGATCCCGCCTGCCGAGCAGCAATCACTCGCTCACTGTCTGGAGAACATGTGGCTAAAGGCAACCGCCCTGGGGCTGGGATTTCAGCTCGTTTCAGTGACTGCTCAGATGGGACAGGATAGGGAGTTCTGTTCAGTATTAGGCATACCTCACGGCGAATTTGGAACCAACGGATGTGCAATCGGCTATCCAATGGAGCGTCTCCCGCCTGCCGAACGCCCCGATGCTCGCGAAGTAACCAAATGGATCGACTAACTCTGAAAGCGCGCTTCAGCTCCGTAAAGTCGCTTCGGTTAGCGGGATGTGCATGATCTCACACTCGATGCGCAGTCCGGCTCTGACATTCCGGTAATGTGACAGATAAAATGGAAGCTGTTTTAGGTCTGAGATAGCTCAGTCGTATTACCGCGCCTGATAAAGGCAAAGGCAGCCGAACGTAACGTTATAATTGCACCTAACTCGAGATGATCTTCGCCGTCAAGCTCAAAGTCGTCTTACGGATGCTCGTACGTTAAACGGCTTATCCGACGAAGGTAGATATATAAAATAAGCCTCACAGAAGGAAGTCAATTAGTCGGCACGGTGCGGCCGCGAGAAGTATCGTGGGTCAGACAAACCTCGGCGATTGCCGACAAAATGGGTTGGTTCAGGCGGAAGTTCATATGAAGGATGATGTCTACATTCGTGACCTCGAAAAAGACTTGGGTGCCTCCAAAGCCGTAAACAAGCTATCGCAGCGGGTTATGCTGAAAAATGGGTTGGTTCAGGCGGAAAATGGGTTGGTTCAGGCGGAAAATGGGTTGGTTCAGGCGGAAGTTCATGTGAAGGATGATGTCTGCATTCGTAACCTCGAAAAGGACTTTGACGGATTCAAAGCTGTCAACAATTTGTCGCTTCGCGTAAAGCATGGTGAAATCTACGGATTGCTCGGTCCAAACGGCGCTGGGAAGACGACAGCCATCAGAATCCTTTGCGGACTGCTGCGCCCATCATCGGGCGAAGCGTACGTGCTTGGCACGAAGGTTCCAGATCCCGGCGTGGCGTCAAATGTCGGCTATATGCCGCAGGAGCTCGCGCTATACCGGAATTTGACGGTGCACGAGAACCTCACGTTTTATGGCGAGGTGTTTGGCCTCAGCAAACGGCAAATAGCGACGCGCGAACAGGCGCTTCTCAAGCTTGTCGATCTCGAGACTTCGAAGAATCTGCTTATCGACGAACTGAGTGGGGGCATGCAACATCGCATCTCGCTCGCCTGTACGCTGCTGCACCAACCGCAAGTCCTGTTTCTCGATGAACCGACCGTCGGCGTGGATCCCGACCTACGTGCCTCGTTTTGGCGCTACTTTGAGGAGCTGCGCGATGCCGGAATCACGATGCTCATCACGACGCACTACATGGATGAGGCGCGCCACTGTGATCGCATCGGCTTCATGCGCGGGGGGTCTCTTATCGCCGAAGGCTCACCACGTGAGCTTCTCGAATTGACGCACACTGATTCGCTCGAGGATGCATTTTTGGTCTATTCCCAAACCGAGGGATCGCAATGAAAGCTTCGCGAGCGTTTGCGGTGACGAAGCGCGTCTTGCGAGACCTCAAGAACGATCGCCGGCAGCTCGCGCTGATTTTTATAGCCCCTCTGCTCGTTATAAGCCTCTTTGGTGTTGCATTTACCGGGAACGTGAAGGACGTGCGCGTGGTTGTGGTCAACAATGATACGGCAGTCGGAAACAGCTCGCTCTCAGACAAGATCATCTCCAATTTTGACACGAGCGTGCTTAATGTAGCTTACGCGAGTACTGAGGCAGATGCTATCGGCCAGGTGCAAAACGGCAGTGCATCTGCCGTGATAGTCTTCCCTTCACACTTTACCCAATCCGTAGCCGCGCGGGCGTCGGGTCAGCCATCTATCCCGCAAGAAAATACCACGGTTCAAATTCTCGCGGACAAAAGCAACCCAAACGTTTCGGACCCCATCATTGCAGCGGTCAACAGCGCGGTCGCGCAAACGATACAGGGCCTCGGTCGTCAAGCGCCTGTCTCCGTGGACTCAAGCAACGCCATTTACGGCGCTAACGCGCAGTTCATCGACTTCTTTGCGCCTGGTATTATCTGCATAGCCGTGTGGCAGCTCACAACGCTTCTCACGCTCATTTCGTTTGTGGGTGAACGAACGTCTGGAACGCTGTTTCGGCTGCTTGCCTCTCCACTGAAGGAAAGTGAATTGGTTGCCGGGTACGCAGTTGCGTTCGGCGTTATCGGGACGACGCAATCAGCCGTGTTGCTCTCAGTGGCAGTAATCCTGTTTAATGTTACCATCGTTGGCGATGTACTTCTCACGTTCGGGGTCATCGCCCTGCTTGCAATCGTGTCTGAAGGGTTGGGTATACTGCTCTCGAGCTTTGCCCGCCGGGAGGCGCAGGCAATTCAGTTTTTGCCTGTTGTTGTGTTGCCTGCATTTCTCCTCTCTGGCGTTTTTTGGCCTATACAAGCAATTCCAACGTGGCTGCGACCAGTGTCGTACATCCTTCCTACAACCTACGCGGTGGAAGCTGTGCGTTCGGTGATTTTGCGGGGGTGGGGGCTCGATAAGATATACCCTGACGTTGTCGCATTACTTATCTTCGCTGGTGTCTTTCTTGCACTAGCGACGATCTTGTTGCGGCGAAGAGAGTAAGACGATGCCCTTCATAAGCTGTTTCTTTTCGCTGGAAGCCCTCGCGAGATGCACGCGCGGAAACCGCCGCGGACCTGACACCGGCACTTGCGTAAGTTCGCGGTGTAAAAAGGCAGTAAGAATCAAGAACTTCAAGAGGCCACTCGCAAGGTGACGAAGAGGTATCGCAATCGCCCCAGCGTCGCCAGGGTCAATTTCAGGGCGTGGTCGTGCGCTTTGAAGAATGGGCCGGTAGGGAAGCCGAGCTGGGCTAGCATGCTGTATATAGGTCGAAGAAGAACATCTGTGCGGTGAACGAATGGTTAACCTCACTCAATATAGCGCAGCAAACCTCTTCGCCGAAGCTCACGTTGACTCGGAAAAGTGGAATCAGCTGCCGCCCGACAACGAAGTGGCTCAGACGGTCGAAGGAATAGCGCGGCGCGGGATAGCGGTAGTTCGTGCAAGAAATGGAAAAATCGCCCTCGAAATACTAAAAGACTTGATTCCGCCAGAGGCAGAAGTGATGCACGGCTCGTCAACTACGTTGGTCGAGATTGGCTACGAAGCGTACGTGAGTAGTGATGAATCACGGTGGAAAGATCTTCATCGCGCTATCATTGCAGAAAATGACGAAGAAAAGAGACGTGCGCTAAGAAGGAAATCTGTGACGGCTGATTATTTCATCTCGGGAGTCAATGCCATCGCGCGGTCAGGCGAAATTGTCGCGTGCGACAGGTCAGGGAGCCGTGTCGGCGCGTGGCCCTATGCTGCAGCTCACCTCATACTCGTGAGCGGCACTAACAAGCTCGCGCCCACGCTTGACGACGCCTTGCGCCGCGTCTGGGAGTACGCTTACCCTCTAGAAAACGTCCGCGCAAAGAGGGCATACGGAGTACCGAGTCAGATCGGAAAATGTGTAATTCTCGCGAATGAGGAAATTGGGGGCAGGGTGACCCTAATTCTCATCGACGAATCTTTAGGCTACTAAGCATTAGCACAAGCGAAAAATGCCTTATCCAGCACGTTTTCCAAACTAGCGCTCGATTTGACGATATTTCGCCGGGGCCTGGGTGCTTCTGCAATCTTGTAAACGCCAGCAAGGTTGGCAAACCGACAGTCTTCGGGTTTTCGGAGACCGGAGTTGCGGCGAAATTGTTGATAATCCTCGTGCGCGCGCGCAGAAACGTGGGTAGGAAAGCTTGGTAGCACAAAGAGGAGTTATTTATACTCAACTGGTGGTGAAAAATATGTGAGGCTGAAACACTCACTGATAGCGATCGTTCTTGTTGTGGTGCTCGTCGTCGTCAGCGCCAGCGGGTGTTTTACGTCGACAAATAACTCGACAAGCTCAGGAGGCGCCGTGCTTGCCGCAGAGCCAACGGGCGGAACTTGGAAGACGTTTGTCTTAAGTTCAAGCGATGCGATACGGTCTCTCCCTCCACCATCGCAAGGCTCGCCACAGTTCACTCAGGATGTCAATGAGCTGGAGGCGCTTCAGCTAAACCGGACGGCTGCGGTCAACGAAAGCATCGATTATTGGAATAACGGTTCCGTTGTGCAGTGGAACGCGATCGCGCGCAGCTTGGTCATAAAATACGGCACCTCAGCGCCTATGGCCTCGCGCGTCTATGCGCTGTTGAGTGTGGCGCAGTACGACGCGCTCGTTTCAACGTGGAATAACAAGTACACGTACAACCGGTCGAGCCCACACGACATTGACCAAAGCATACAGCCTGCTGTGCAAACAACCAGTGACCCCGCGTACCCATCTGATCACGCCGCTGTCGCGGGAGCATCCGCGGCGGTGCTCTCGTACTTGTACCCTAATGAAACCGCTTGGTTGGCCAAACAAGCTGCTGCAGACGACGAATCACGGCTTGAGGCCGGAGTGAACTTCCGTAGCGATATTACCGCTGGCAATGTCATCGGCCTCAGTGTCGCACAGAACGTCACCAAATATGCCAAGAACGATGGCTCGAACATCGCTTGGAATGGGACGGTGCCCACCGGACCAGGAAAATGGGTTAGCACGACGTCGCCAGCGACGTCCCCCCTCTTGCCAAACTGGGGCAATGCCACCCCGTGGCTGTTTAATTCCTCGAATCTGATCATGCCACCAGCGCCACCCGCATTTGGCTCCGCGCAATTCGAAGCTAATCTCAGCGAGGTCAAACAGATCGCCAACAATCGGACGGCGGAACAACTGCAGATCGCCCAGTTTTGGGACGATGGCACCGGGACCGCAACGCCAACGGGCCACTGGAACGCGATTGCGTGCAGTCTCATCCAAAACTATTCGCTCGACGAGCTGCGCGCGGCACGGTCGCTCGCGCTAATGAATATTGCGACAGAGGATGCGGGGATCTGCTGTTGGAAAGCTAAGTACCAGTATTGGGAGCTAAGGCCCATTACTGCCGATCCGACTATAAAAACGGCCTTCGCCACGCCGAACTTTCCCTCATACACCTCAGGTCACTCCGATTTTTCCGGCGCGGCGGCCGGGGTATTGGGTTACATCTTCCCGAAGGAACAGAGCCAGTTAGAAGCCCAGGCGCAACAAGCGTCTCTGTCTCGTATTTATGCAGGCATTCACTACCCCGTGGACTGCGATCAGGGGCTAAAAGTCGGCAGCGAGATCGCGCAGCGCGCGATTCAACGCGGTGAACACGATGGCTCACTGCAACAAGCATCTTAAGGGCAACCGTTAAAGCCCCGCTCGATCTTTCTTACGTGTGTCGAATGGGTCCAATATCCTTACTACCAATAGGCTCGGCTGGATTTGAATCGGCCGCCGCCGTGTGAAGGCGACGTGCATCGGGGCTTGAGACAGCGTTTTCGTGTTTATCTGGAATGTTCTTTGACGACGGCAAAAAAACCACGAGGAAGGCAAGCGCTCCATCGTGGACAGTTTGGTAGATGCGCGTTGACATCCCGATGAGCCGCGAGAACGCGAAGGGAAGGCGTATCGTTGGGTAATCATATCCGGCCTTGGCCCGGGTGAGTGAGATTTTGCTACGATGAACTTCCAACGGCGCGGCGTGGTCAGGATAAAAATTCAGGTAAAGTTCAGTGGCATCGATTGATCTGTTTGAACTACGACGTGGTAAAGAGGTGTTGCAAGCGCCTACTTCTCCACACTTCTGAACTGATATAACGTTGCTCCTATCGTCACTGCCGCGAACACCGCTATAACTGCATACGCGACCAGAATGGTGCTCCAATCAAATCCTGTGGACATCAATGCCCTGACCGCGTTGACTGCGTAACTAAACGGGTTGACATTCGAAAAGGCCTGCGCCCAGCTCGGAAGGAACTCGTGTGGCACGAGCGCTGTGCTCACAAACATGAGGGGGAATATAATCACAAGATCCAACCCTGCGACTACTTGCGCACTCTTTGTGGTGACTCCGATTGCCATCGTCAACCCTGACATAGCCAACCCAAAGAAAGCAGCAGTGAAAAGAATCAGCAGAATTCCTGGAGCCCCTGTTATGACGGTTACACCGAGAGCGTACGCAAGCGCGAGCGTTATGCCAGCCGGGATAAGCACCATGATCGTATCGTTCAGTAACCGTCCAAACAGAATGGCTGGCCTGTTCACAGGCGTCACGAGCATCTTTGAAAGAAATCCTGAATTGATATCGTCAACCACGGCGGTTCCCGAGTACTGTGCATTAATCAATGGGTTTAAAACAATGATGCCAGCCGTTGCGAATTGGACATAGCCGCCGGCAGGGAACCCCGGGAGGTTTCCAAACTGCGTGAAAATTTGCGTGAAGAGAACCAGAAACAGCACTGGTAGGGCGAGCGTACCAAAGATGATGACTGGAGTCCGTATAGTCTTTTTCCCGGCTCTGATGAAGAGGTGCCACACGTCAAAGAGAGCGTCATGATCCATCTTCCATCGCCTCACATGGGTTTCCACGTATCTACTTTCGACAGCTCTTCTGATCGTATCCGTCTTCCTGTGTACTGCAGAAAGACGTCATCCAGCGAGGCCGATGCGACGCTGATTGACGTCAAGCGAATCTCGTTCTCGTCAAACAGTCGTACGATATCGGGAACGAGAGCGCTCGCGTTCTTAGCGTATGCTGCCAGTCCCGTTTCGGTATCGAGGACTTTTGTGACCCCCTGAACGCCGCTGACAATCCGCTTTGACCTGTCTTTTACGCCACTGTCCGAGTTGGCGAATGACATCGTGATTGTATCACCGCCGAGTTGGTGCTTCAGCTCAACGGGTGAGCCGCTCACAACAATCTCTCCGTGATCGAGTATTGAGAGCCGGTGACAGAGCCTATCGGCTTCTTCCATCTGCTGGGTCGTCAAAAAAACCGTAACGCCCTCGTCTCTGTTGAGCGTTTCGAGGTGCTCCCAGATAGCGACGCGCGATTGCGGATCGAGCCCCGAGGTCGGCTCATCGAGAAAGAGCACGCGTGGTTTGTGCACAAGCGTAGACGCGAGATCGAGCCGCTTCTTCATCCCTCCTGAGTACTGTGCCGCCCGCTTGTCAGCGACGTCCGAGAGCTCAACGAGCGTGAGCAGTTCGTCCACACGTTTTTTGAGGGCGTCACCGTGCAATCGCTGGAGGTGCCCCTGAAGGGTGAGGTTCTCCCGGCCGGTCAGGTCCCCATCCAGAATGGTTTCCTGGCGTTGAACGCCGATAACTTTGCGTATCTCTCGGGCCTCCGTATCAACATCGTAGCCAGCAACGGTCACAGAACCAGAGGTCTTCTTCAGCAGTGTCGTGAGAACCTGGATCGTCGTGCTCTTTCCCGCACCGTTCGGGCCGAGGAACCCGAAGAACTCGCCCTCTCTTATACTAAAAGAGATCCCATCGACAGCCCGTGTACCCCCTGGATACACTTTGACGAGGTTTTCGACGTTGATGATATCTGACGCTCCGTCAGTAGCCGTCGGCGTTGCGATAGCTTTTACTGCTGCTCCATCCGTAGCCGTTGGCAAGAAGGGCACGCCGTTGTGCAGCACGATCTTATCTGGCTCTTCAATTTCCGGATCGGCTCCTTTCGCCGCTTTAACGTTCTCGAACATTAAAAACCACCCTCAATTTTAGCTCTCGCGGCTGTGCACGGAACAGCGTCGGATTGGTACGCCAGCTTCGAGATACCTTCTGACAAGCTCAGTCCTGATTTCTGCGACATAACTCTCTACGTGATGTTTAGGCCAACCTAATATATAATGTTTTAGGTCAACCTAATATACAGCATTTCGCGCGTTCAATTGCGGGAAGCACGTATTTACGGAAGTTTTTAACGCGCTTGTGTCTCTCTAAAAGAGTAAGTCAGACGACGATCGAAGAGAAATACGTGCGTATACCGTGCTGCATCTAAGTATTGCTTCGCAAGAGGGTACCACATAATGCGGTTTCTGCAGAGATACCGGTACGCCTGCCAACGAGACGAGCACTTCTTTAAAAGCTTTTCTTCGAGCAGCATGGAACGCAGATGCGAAGCCAAGCACCTTCCTATGCGCATCTACCGATGAATATTTACCAAGAACAAATGCCCTGAGGGCCGTCATCGTCTCGTGCGACATTTCGCCTCGCGTTGATTCCCACAATGCCTGCGAAGCCCCATTGATCCAGTCCTTCGATTTGTTCGCGATTCCTTCACTGCGGTAGGCAACGAACGTACTCGTCGAGTGTGGCGCGCGAAAAACTGAACGCAAGTGGGTCTGAGTTGTGATCGTGCGCAATACTCGTAGCGTCGTTGACCCCGGTTCCATCGTGAATATGGACGATTATGCGTTTGTCATCGTGAACGATATCGCTAAGCTGAATTGGTTGTTCTTTAGTGAGCAGATCGGGAGCTACGTCGCTCGAGATTCGACTATCGAGAGGTCATGCCCCAGACTTGGGCACGGGTAAGACTATCTCCCGCGGCGTTTGATCAGATCGTGGAATGAGGTTCCTACGTCAATGGTGCCAGGCTTCAGTCTTTCGACTTTAACGTGACTTGATTCTCTTTTTTAACACATTCGCCAAATCTTCTGCGTCGTCGAGGATAAGTTCTTCTGAAAGGAACTCGCGCGAATGGATGTTTCCACCTTCATCCACAGAGTAGTAGATCTCTGGGCCGTCTTCGTTCTCGTCTTCTGGTTGTGGGTCGACAGCTTCCTGCCAACTTTCATTTAATGATTTGGAGCGAGCGGTTTAGTGCAACTGACAAGCATAGTTCGCTCCCACGGTCCACTCAACCACATTCTCCATCCAAGGTCTCGTCGTGAAACGTCGTTTATGCCGAGTCTCTCAAGCTCCCTCGCATATTGGGTTGTACCCATAATATCTGCAATCATTAAACGACCTCCTGGACGTAAAACGCGAATTGCTTCTCCAATTGCCTTGTAACGCTTGTCTCTCTTGACGTTGTGAATCGCAAGATTTGAGATTACGAGGTCAAAGCTGTCGTCCTCAAAAGGTAGGGCGGTCATGTCGGCAGTTCTAAGCTCCACCCGGTCGGTAACTCCTTCCAGTTGGGCGTTCCGTTCTGCTGCCTGGATCGAATTTCCAGATTGATCTCGGCGCTTCCAGAGGTCAATGCCTACGGCATGACCGGTCGTCAAATATTGAGCTGCCATTAACAATATTGCTCCACGTCCACAGCCTACGTCCAGAATCTCTTCGTCGCCTTGGAGCCGAAGCTGATCAAGAACATTTCCCCAAACAACGAACTTGCCCCGACGCGTTGC
>Ga0187884_10003248_pt1 | contig 12775 bp, 12 predicted proteins | sample June2016WEW_20_4_FD_132983 | JGI IMG/M metagenome (GOLD analysis project Ga0187884, IMG submission 132983) | Peatland microbial communities from SPRUCE experiment site at the Marcell Experimental Forest, Minnesota, USA - June2016WEW_20_40 | ecosystem: Environmental > Terrestrial > Soil >...
CCCATCGACCAACAAGGTCATCGTCGTTTCCGCCCAACGCTACTTCCGCGCTGGCTCCATCTACGCTTCCTACTCTCAAGCCGACGCCCGCGACGCGCAAACCGGCCAGCCCGTTCCTGAAGCGCCGCGCTTCATCTGGGACACCGTCGGCTCCCTGACCAAGCTGCCGTTGCGTCTGCAGGTTCGCGGCGAATACGAATATGTGCGCGCCAAGCCGCTGGGCGATGGCTTCATCGGCGTGCCAGTGACCGAGTTTCGCGGCGCCGTGATGCGGCCGTTCCTGGAAAACCGTATGGCTCTTGCGGCCAACTTCATGGTCGCTAATGGATATACCGGACAGACGACAGAAACGATCGCCGATCCGTCAACCGTCTTGCCGGTCGAACGGGTAGTTGGAGTTCCATTGAAGTCCTACGTCAGCGCAAGTTTCACCAACTATTTCGGGAAGTGAAACGTTCTGTTCATAGCTTCGCCTCAGATGGAACGCTCGAACAGGTGGCGGGAACGCGGGATCCTGTTTCTGACATGTGCGCGTCCCGGCCCGGAGATGACAGGACCCGGAGAGGAAAAATCGGCTTCAGTTAGCGAAATAGGCCTACCGTCAATTGGTTGTTACAGAGGAGCCGAACACCCGACCAATAATTGTGGATTGGTGGCTTGGCACCAGTACATTAGCCAGAAACTGTCTTCTGGGCGATTCCCGATAACTCTGTCGCTTACCGATGAGCATCGGCCCGCTCTGCGGCAGGCGTTTCGCCTCGGCGCTATAATGCCAGCGCGCTCCCTTACTGGATTCCCATGGAGGTAACAAATGGGTAGTCAGGGCACTCAGCTGCAGATGGAGCCGGTGCGGGGCGAATCGCTGACCCAACCGTGGAGCGCGACAACGCGTGTCGCGTTTCGCTTCTGCTTTGTTTATTTCGGGCTGTACTGCTTATTCACGCAGATCTCCGTCAGCCTGATCCCGGTTTTCAATATTGACATCCCGGACCCGTCTAGCTTATGGCCGATGCATCAGTTGGTCACCTGGACGGCGGCCCACGTTCTGCGCATTGCTGCCCCGGTGACTTACGTGGAATCAGGCAGCGGCGACCGTATGTTCGACTGGGACATGCTGTTTTGTCTGCTGGTGATTGCCGCAGTCGCGACATTGGTGTGGTCCACACTTGATCGCAAACGCGAGAATTACGTCACGTTGTACAAATGGTTCCGGCTCGCCATTCGCATTTGTCTTGCAGGACAGATGTTCAACTACGGCTTGGCGAAAGTTGTTCCGCTGCAAATGCCTTACCCGTACCTGACCAAGTTAATCGAACCTTTTGGGAATTTCTCTCCGATGGGCGTTTTGTGGGCCTCCATCGGTTCTTCGCCTGCCTACGAGGTCTTTGCCGGATCGGCGGAGATGCTGGGCGGAATTCTGCTCATCGTTCCGCGTACCACAATGTTGGGCGCCATGGTCTGTATGGCCGACATGACGCAGGTGTTCATGCTCAACATGACCTATGACGTCCCGGTCAAACTTCTTTCGTTCCACCTGCTTTTGCTGTCGTTATTTCTGCTGGCTCCCGACGTGCGGAGGCTGGTTAACCTGTTTTTTCTGGATCGTCCTGCGGGTCCTTCCACGCAGCCGCCTTTATTTGCTACGCGCTGGGCTAACCGTATCGCGGTAGCGGCCCAAATCATCTTCTGTGCGACGCTGGTATTGGTGAGTGTCTACGGAAGTTGGAAAGACTGGCATAAGTTCGGTGACGGCCGCCCCAAGTCAGCTCTGTACGGCATCTGGGAAGTTGAGAAGATGACCATCGACGGGCAGATTCGCTCGCCGCTCCTTACCGACTATGGCCGATGGCGTCGCGTCATTTTTGATTTTCCCACACGCGTGTCCTTTCAGCGCATGGACAGCTCGTTCGCTCCCTTCGGCGCCGCCATCGACGCCAACAAGAAGACCATCGCGCTCACCAAGGATGGCGACAAGAACTGGAAATCCGACTTTACGTACCAGAGTCCCGCGCCCAATCAGTTGATTCTCGATGGCACCATGGACGGTCGAAAAGTCCACATGCAACTTCAATTGCTCGACCGCAACAAACTCCTGCTGGTAAGCCGAGGCTTCCACTGGGTGCAAGAGAAACCTTATAACCGCTGAGGAGTGGGAACTAATTTTGTGCCCGTAGTTTTTTTCAGCATATCATCGCCGTTCTTGTTGTCAGGATTCAACTTGATCGACTTGGTGTAGTTCTCGGATCATGTCAAGGTGCGTAGGGGCTACGCTGCGACTTCAGCGACTCGTTCTGCGAAGCTAACGAGGGTTTGCTTCAATTGTGAATCAACTTCGTCGGCTATGGTCATTACGTCTGTCAGCAGTGAGTTAAAATCCACACTGGTCAAATTATTCTGTAAGGTCTGGAAAATGCTGACCTGTAAAATGCGCGATTCCTCGACTATCATGGGGACAGAATAGCCCTGACATTGGCGAACCTTTCCGTGTTGGACTGCGGCGTCTGACGCCTGCTTCGTGCCTAGACTTCGCGGTACCCGCAATCGCTGAACAAGCTCCTGAATGAGCCTTGGAAGGTGGCCCGTACGTTGCTCGCTGGTGAGCTGCACGATGGTCAGCTCGTCGTCATTCTCAACCCTGGCCAGCCAGTTGATAATGGTCCTCTCGGCGTCCCGCTCTAATATGGTGGCTACCCGTTCTGTGTTGGTCGCTGTCCGTACTGTCCGCTTTTCCAATTTGTCATGAATTAACGCGAGGAGCATCGGGACAGCCATCGGTTTAACTAAGACTTCATCCACTTGCAACCGGATGGCGTCCATCGCTTCGTCCAACGCAGGGTACCCAGTAAACACTAAGGTGACCGCTTTCGGGTTCGTGTGGCGCATTGCACTGACGACGGTAAGCCCGTCCCCCGCTCCTGGCATATGCAAGTCGCAGAGGAGCACATCAAAGGGTGGTGCGATGTCGATCAAATGCAGAGCCTCACCAACGTTCGCCGCTTCGGTAACTCCGAACTTGTTAGACTTCAGCACTTCCACGAGCGTCGCACGTGCCGTACCGTTATCGTCTACCACTAAGATTTTCGGCTGTTCCGCTCCGTGCATTACCGGAATCGGTGCCAGTCTCGTCATATCATTTTCCGTTGTCATCTCGCTGCTCTCTGTGCCGGTCAGGTCCACGACACAAAGGACAACAGTAACGAAGATTGTTGTTGGCGTCTGGCTCATATAGCTCACAAATCCGCCCATCACCGACATCTGCATGACTGAACAAACTGGCACCATGGTCACGATCAGACTGCCTCGCAATTCAACCTCGCTGGCGGTAGCGCATAAGTTCTCCTCTGATCGCGGGGTGCGGAATTCATAGCTGCTCAGGTGGTACAATCAAAACGAGGTGGTTATCACCTTCTCCTCTTTCAGGTTCCCTGAACTAAGTCAGTTCATCTGAAATTTTTCCTCCTTAGGCTCTCTCAGGAAAGCCGCGTACCCCATGAATCCGAGTGCCATCCTGCACGAAGTTCAGCAACTCTATAACGTGAGTGATCGACTTGACTTATTGGCGGAGCAACATCCCCTCGCCACAGAAGCGCTCATCGCCATATCGGGAAGCGTTCGTAACACGGCAACGCTGTTGGAGGTGATCGTCGCGACAAAAATAGGGATGCTCTCCGGGTTAGATCCAGCGACTGCCTGATTTACGACATCGCAGCCTTCGAGCGGGAGGTAGCGATTTCGCACAAGTGAGTCGTGGAGAATGACATGCGCGAGTCCGACAAAGGATGTCGTGAGCGAGACCTGTGCTTGAAAACATTAGTCGGCCTAGCAGACGATTTTAGACTTTTGCGTTGTCCCAAGTCCCCCGCTTTGGGTGCCGAAATTCCCTCGGAGCCATTTCGAACAAGCTGCAGGAATGGATCCTCCTCGGTTTACGCGTAGAGGCGGATTGGCGCCGAAAGGAAACGATTCCGGCTCAATTTCTGACATGCATGGCCCCTTCGATTGAACGGTGGTTGGTGTGGAGGGAATTTATCAACAACGTTTTCGAGTCGGCAATTAAGCGCAAGGCGAGTCCTCACTTCCGGACTTATCTCAAGCCAAGTTCGCAATCGTACTGTTGGATGACCCCGTAGCACTCGCAGGCGGAGTCTTCAAGTTTCTTGCGGTTCACGATCTTCACAGCACCACGGGTGTACTCAATGAGCTTCTTCTTCTGCAAAACACCAGCTGCCAAACTCACGGTGGGCCTATCCGTCCCTAGCATCGTTGCCAGAAAATCATGAGTGATGGGCAGCGCCCCCGAATCCACTCTATCCTGAGTCATTAGCAACCACCGCGCAAGGCGCTGCCCAATATCGTGCAGCCGATTACACGCGGCTGTCTGTGCCACCTGCATTCCCCGAACTGCCACATAGCGGCTCAATATCAATTGCAGGTGGGGAGCGGATTCCAAGGTGTTTTGCAAAGCATCAGCCCTTACCCGAAACCCATCCCCTGTGATTTGTACCACCGCTCGAAGCGGACTCCTGCTCAGGCCAACTGCCGCCGGTGCTCCTGTAAAGCCCTCTTTCCCAACTATGCCAGCCTCAGCCGTTTTTCCATCTTTCATTACGACCACAAGAGAAATCAAACCTCGATTCGGGAAATACGCAAATTCTAGTGTTGCACCCGCCTCGTGAAGGACTAGATGGTTTGGCAAACTGACGTATTCGAGGTGAGGACGGAGCGAGTTGTAGTCGCTATCGGAGATGGATAAAAGGACTATGTTGCTGACTGGTTTCCCAACGGTATTAGTCCGCTCGCCGGACCGCACGACTTGGAAGTTTTTGCGCGCCACAAACCAGAACCGAAAACCCATCCCATATGGGAGAGTGAACTAGTCGTGGCATGCGAAGCAGGAATTCTGCTTATTCGCTCCACCCGGCAGATTATACAGTGCTCTCCCCAATGCTTCCGTAGGGTGTCCAACGTTGGCTTGCGCGGGCACGCGCAAGCATCGCGACGCACGAAACGTGACCCACGCATAAGCGATTCCCCCACTTCAAAGAAGGTCCCGAGATGGGGCGTGCGAACCAAGAATCTTCTGCGTGTGTGCGATGCCAAACAGACCATCAAAACTGGCATGTGATATTACTTGAACGGGAAATCGGTGGGCTTCGTGGGCGTCGCCGGTCGGAATCAACACGGAGATCCCATTCTGTTTCAGCGCTTCCAACAGGTCTAATGTCGAAGTGCAAGCGCTGCCCTTTCAGAGGTGTGAAATGAGCGCTAGGGGCATTCCAGCCCGCAACAAGGGCCGTCCATCCAAGCGGGCTCCTTCTGCTGGTTCGGTGCGATCCGCAACACTCGCCAGCGGCGAAATCACAAAGCCATCCGGGCTTCAAACGTCCAAGTCGCCGCGAAAGAATGGAAACGGGGATTTTGATCCTGAGGCCTTTCTCGCGGAAGCCGGATTGGGCAGGCAGGTTCTCAATCTGAGGAAGAAAGAGACGGCCTACACGCAAGGCGACCCTGCCGACGCGATTTTTTACGTGCAGAAGGGCCAGTTGAGAGTAACTGTCACCTCCGCCGATGGAAAAGAGGCGACGATTGCCTTAGTGGGCAACGGGGAGTTCCTGGGCGAGGACTGTATGGTGTTAGCCCATCCTCTTCGATTGGCAACTGCTACCGCGATGACTGAGTGTGCCCTGCTCAGGATTAGCAAGGCGGAAATGGTCCGCGCGCTCCACCAAGAACACGCGCTGTCAGATGTGTTCGTTTCTTTTCTGCTTACCCGCAACGCTCGGGTCCAAGCGGACCTGGTTGATCAGCTTTTCAATTCGAGCGAAAAGCGCCTGGCGAGGATCCTGTTGTTGCTCGCGCAATTCGGCAAGGACAGCAAACCCGAGACGGTGGTTCCAAAGATCAGCCAGGAAGTCCTGGCAGAAATGATTGGCACAACCCGGTCCCGAGTCAGTTACTTTATGAATCGCTTCAGAAAGCTGGGCTTCATCGAGTACAACGGCGAGATTCGGGTTCACAACTCCCTCCTCAACATTTTTCTGCAGGAATAGCGCTCGCCGTCGTTTCTGCCTGGCTGCCCTGCGAAAGATCCCGCCGGTCATGACTCATCGCTCCACACTGGTCCTTGCTGGGCTTGAAGATCCGCACATGTCTCCGAAGCCGGATCGGCTAATGTGACGAGCGATTACGGCTGTCAAGTATGTCGGATGCAGATCGGTTGTGGAGCTACTTGGCGGCGACCACCGGTTTGACCTGATCGAATTCCGGGCTCTTCCAGAGCTCACCGCCATACTCCAGGAAGTCGGCGGTGATCTGCGCGACCTCTCGTCCGTAATACCGCTCCACGACGTGCAAGGCGAGGTCAATGCCCGAGGTCAGGCCGCCGGCTGTGGCTACCTTACCGTTCTCGACATACCGGGTCCCACTGACGAAGTGCACAGCGGGGTACTGTTTCTGCATGCCCGCCGCGTACAAATGGTGCGTGGTGGCGGTCTGGCCGTCGAGCAGGCCATATTTGGCGAGCATCGATGCGCCGGTGCAAACCGACATGGTGACGTCGGCCGTCGCAGAGTTGGCCAGCAACCATGCTTTCTGGGCTTCGCTGCGGCCTCCCTGGGCCGGGATGACAATGACCTGTGGTTTGGGCGCATTCCCAAAGGTGTAGTTAGGAACGATGGTGAGGCCGTTGGCGGCGGTGACGGGCTTCAGCGAATCAGAGACAGTGTACGTGTTGAAGGGCATCACCATGTCATCGCCGTCCGTCTCATGCCACGGCTTTCCCTTGGAAGTGAGCATAGCGTCACCGAACACCTCCCAAGCGCCTGCAATGTCCATGACGTTCGCGCTCTCCGAGATGATGAAGGCCACATTGATCTGTCCCTTGCTGGGCGGCTTCAGCGGCGTGGTCTGTGCCGTTGAGGCGGAGACTTTGTCCGGCGTCTTGGCTGCCCGGTTGACATAGACGGCGACGTCCAGCACTGCAATCGCGGCTACGACGATCCAGAGCATCTTCTTCGTGGTGGTCATGACGGTCCTCCTCTGCAAGTTGTGCTTGCGGATAGGAACAGAATAAGCGCAGAATGGAAAGTCTGAAATGACATTGACCCGGCAATCTGAGACATCTTGAGATGGGTGCAATGAATGTCCTGAACTGTCCGGTGAATGTCATATCGGACATTTCCCTTGGTCCGCTATTCTTAACGCTTACGCGCTATGACACCCAAGCATATCGTCATCGTCGGATACGACGACATCACATCACTCGACTTGGCTGGCCCGTTGGAAGCGTTCAGCAGCGCTTACATCGAAGACTCGCGAGGGAATCGTCAGCCTTGTTACAAGGTGACGATCGCGGCCCTGGGCGCGAAGACATTCTGCTCGGAGTCGGGACTATGTATGCGGGCGGCGTGCTTTCTGAGCTCGCTGCGTAACCTGGACACCTTGCTGATCCCCGGCGGCAGGGGAATGCGGACCTCGCCTGCGGCGCAGAAGCTGGCGAGCTGGATCAGCCGGCACCACCACCGAATCCGACGGATTGCCTCGGTGTGCACCGGGATTTTTGGCGTGGCGCCAACCGGACTGCTGAACGGGCGAAAGGTTACGACACACTGGAAATTCTCCGCCGAACTGGAGGAGCGCTATCCCGAGTTGAAGGTCGATGCCAACCCGCTATACGTTAGCGACGGGAAGTTCTACACCTCGGCGGGGATCACGGCGGGAATCGATCTCGCGCTGGCGCTCATTGAAGACGATTTCGGGGCGCAGGTGGCACTCACTGTAGCGCGCGAACTGGTGATGTACGTGAAGCGCCCTGGGGGACAGGAGCAGTATTCCGAGCCGTTAAAATTCCAGGTCGAGTCCACCAGCCGTTTTGCGGACCTCGCGGGCTGGATGGTGGGACACCTCGATAAGGACCTCTCCGTAGAAGCACTGGCCGAGCGAATCCATCTCTGTCCACGGCAGTTCACCCGTCGCTTCAAAGGCGAATTCAAGAGCACTCCGGCCGCGTTCGTACAACGGTTACGGCTCGATGAGGCCCGCAAAAGGCTTGCAGCGGCCGACTCCTCGGTTGAAAAGATCGCCGATTCCGTGGGTTTTCGTGATCCAGACAGCTTCCGGCGTGCGTTTGTGCAGCAGTTCGGCCTTGCACCCACGCAGTACCGCAGCCGCTTCATTTCTGGTAAACGACCGTAGGAGCATCTGGTTGTCGTGCTTAGACGGCTGGACGTGATTTCAAGAGTTCGTGTTCTGATGAATCCGGTCGAGTCACGGACGATTCTGAAGGCAAGCACTAGGACGGGACTGCCATCGTCGCGAGCGAGAAGCCAGCGCTCGGCATTTAGCATTTGGCGCTTGGCTGGAACGTGGATCGTCTACCGTACTGCCCCACCCATGCGCGAATTTCGAATGAGTGGGGCAGCGCTCGCTTATTGTCCCAACGAGCTACCGTAGCTTGGTTGCACTGAATTTGCCGCCGGAAGTTCGAAAGCGACACCGCAGCCTTGTGGCGGGTTGTTGCAGTTCAGATTGCCGCCCCAGAAGGTAGTTTCAAACAAGTTTCCGAACTGGTCGAAAAGTGCGTTCCCGTACGGATACTTGCCGTCGTTACCACTGAACGTGTAAATCGTCTTCTGCTGCCAGGAAGACTGTCCATGTACCAATTCAAACAGGGTTCCATCGCCGTTGGCGCCGAAGTAAGCGGCGGCGCCAAACAGGTTGCCTTCTTTGCTAAAGGTCAAGCCTGCGAACGGCTGGCCGCCATCGTCACCTCCAGTAAAGCTATAGAGAACGCTTTCCGTCCAACTGCCGTTGGAAGGTGTTAGTTCATAGACAACGCCCTGGTTGCTTGGTCCGCCTCCGGCGGCAGTGCCGTACAGATTGCCCGCGCTATCGAAGATTGGCGCACCGAATTCCGGATAGGAACCGTCATTGCCTCCGGTGAAGCTATAGATCACGCTTTCCGTCCAGGTTCCCTGATTATTGGCGACCTCGAAAACCGCTCCGCCTCCGAAAGCACCTCCGCCCACGGTCGCGCCGAACAAATTCCCGGCCTGATCGAAGGTCACACCCGTCAGAGGATCGGCGGCATCATTGCCTCCGGCGAAGCTGTACAGGGTGTTCTTCGTCCACGTGCCATTGGTAAGCGTCAACTCGAAGACCGTACCAAAGCCCGCAGTGCCGCCCATCTCTGTCGTTCCATAAAGATTGCCCGCGCCGTCCAGCACCAGGCCGCCGGAGTCGATGCCGACCACGCCGTCATTACCGCCCTGGAAGGTGTAAATCACTTGGAAGTTCCAGCCTCCGTGCACAGGCGTCAATTCGAAGACGGTGCCAAAGCCGAGTCCGCCGCCGCTGGCAACGCCGTAGATATCGCCCGCCGGGTCCATCACCAGTGGCCCAACAGGATTAGCGCCGTCGCTGCCGTCGAGGAAGGAGTGCAGCACGGTGTGCGTCCAGCCGCTGCTGGTGCGGGTGAGTTGGAAAACCGTGCCTCCGCCCAGGTCGGTGCCCCCCTGCTGGGTGGTGCCGTAAAGGTTATAAGCACTGTCGAAGATCATTCCGGCGTAGGGATACGCACCATCGGTGCAGAACTGCTGCGTGCAAAAGGTGTACAGCGTGATCTGGCCAGCCCAGGCGCTGGTAGCCAGAAAAACAATTGCGGTCACAAAGACTGAGGTTTTGAGTTTCATAGACCGTCTCTTTCCGACGAAGTGGCGAGGCTATCCGTCGTTGAAATGCGGGCGCCTGTCGGGATGGTTCTGCGACATTTCGGCGGCCGGTTTCCTACGCCGCCATAATACGCTCATGGAGATCGCTGACACTCGCGGTTCGAATGGGTAGAAGAGACAAGGAGAACGAACATTTGGGGCACCCGGCGTTTGGTCCTCACGTCGGCGTCCCAAGTCTCGAAGTTCGCGAGACCTGAGGGAAGGGCAGGATTCATCGACGTTCGATGGCGTTCTCCATCTGATTGCAGTTTCTATGAACGAAGCTTTATAGCGCCCGGTAAATTGTGAAATCAGGCGATTGCACTCGGAACCAATCGCTCAATGAGTGCAATGGGAATTTTGCAACAGTTGAGTCAAGCCTCATAATGTCGCTGCATGATTGCTTCCGTAGTCGCAGAGATTGAGAGCCGACTTGTGTCCGCGGAGGACATTGGGTTCTTCGGTTCCGTGCTGCTAGCTGAGAACGGCAGACTTTTCGTTGATAGAGGATGTGGAGAAGTCGGCGGGACTCGTATCCGTGCGACATCGAAGTTCTGGATCGCCTCGATCGCGAAATCATTCACTAGCGCCGCAGTCCTGAGGTGCGAAGAGCAGGGACTACTTCAACTCTCTGATACTCTATGTGACTGCCTACCAGAGGTTCCGAGGGAAAAGCAGCAGATTAATGTGCGGCAGTTACTGATGCATCAGAGCGGCTTTTCCCATGCCGAAGTATCCGCTGACGTCGTTGATCGCGAAGAGGCTGTTGCCAGCATCTTAACCGAGCCTCTGGCCCACGAACCTGGCACGCACTTTATCTACTCTGACGCGAATTATCAGCTTGCGGCCGCGATTGTGGAGACCGTTACAGCAGAAAAGTTTGAGGAATTCGTTTCACGGGAATTGCTGTCTGCAGCCGGATTGTCGCGCACTGGCTTTGCCGCCACCTTGCAAGCTGGTGATGTCGTTCCTGTCCCGGCGATTTTGCCTGATCGAATGCGCATCCGAAATTGGGGAGAAATCGGGGCCGGAGGAATGTTCTCCACCACGCAAGACCTGTTTGCATGGTACAACGCGCTCCGATCGGGAGAGCTGCTCTCGCCTGAGAGTGTCGAAAACATTTTCTCCACATCTGTGAAGACACCGGAAGGGTGGTCGGGCCTTGGATGGTTCACCTGCGTCAGCGCCGAGGGCGAAACGATTGTCTACACACGCGGTAGTGATTCGATGGGAGCTAACGGCCTGATCTACTCTTATCCGGCCAAAGATCAGGTGGTGATTGTACTGAGTCATGCTGGGAGCACGCAGGAAAGCACACCTTGGTCTCTCGTCCTGCTGCGGACCATCGAGGACGCCTTTCGACGCTGAGACACGTCTTAGCCGTGGCTTCTTGGGAGTCGACGACGGCACGACCTGCTGGAGTTGCTGGATCGATTGAATCCCAACATCGCGGAGCTGAGCCGGGCGGTGGAGCAGGAAGTGGAGAAGTTTCCCGAGGCATAACGACTGGCGACTCATCCTGGTGTGGGTCCACTTACCGCATTGGCGTTCGTGCTGATCATCGGAGAAGCAGAAGGCTTTCAAACTGGAAAGCAGGGGGCCAGCTGGTCGGTTTCCGCTGGAAGACTCCAGCGGGAATCAAAGACGGCTAGAACACATCACCAAACAAGGAAGTCCGATCCTGCGCTTCTTGCTGAATATTGAAGTTAGCTGCTCGCCACTCCGACGTTCGTCCTGCGGAATCGGAGCCTGGATTTCGAGACGGTAAGACCCTGCCGGTAGCTTCTCGATGGCGAGCTTCAGACCGCTTGTGATGACCGTATACTCTGGCACAATCCAATCAGCCGGGGCTTATCGGGCCTGTGTTCATCACCAACGAGCCTGCCTTTAGATCAGTGGTTTCTACGGATGGAAGATACAGAGAACACTCGCGCCCATATTAGGGTTGGCTATTGCAAATCGTTTCGGTGTGCCCCGATACGAAGCAAAGTCAGATTTGCCCAGACAAAAGACGGAGCTCGTCCCCCGCATCGGCCGAGGCCGATCCTCTTGTCGTTAAAGTTCTGACCGATTATTCGTCTGTTGTTCCCGTGCCTCTGGCGCTGGCATGTGGCCAGATGCCGCAAGCAGCCGTCGAACCGTAGAACCGGTGAATCACCAGTAACGGTCTTACTGTACCGTCACCACGCAGGTGTTGCTGGTTATGAGTTGGCCAGTGGTGGTGTTGGTAATCGTCGCGGTGACGTTTGTGGTTCCCGCCGCCGTTGCCGACAATAGTCCGGCGCTGCCGCTGGCACCACTGCCGATGGTAGCCACGCTCGTATTAGACGAAGTCCAAGTGACGGCGGTCGTAACATCCTGGCTCGCGGACATGTTGGCGTAGGCGTAGAACTGCAGGGATCCCGGCGTCCCGGAAATCGTCGCAGTGTTTTGTGGCGTGGTACTGCCTTGGGTCGTGGTGATGGCGAGAGTCGTCACATTTTGGGGGCTGACACTGACGGTGGCTGTGCCGGTAACACCCTGAGCGCTGACCGTTATGCTTGCAGTGCCCGAGGCGACTCCCGTAACCAGTCCGCCGGGAGAGGTGATCGTCGCGACTGTGGTATCCGAAGATGACCAGCTGACGGTCTCCCCCGAGATCGGTTTCTGGCTCCCGTCGGAGTATGAGCCGGTGGCAGACAACTGGACCGTGCTGTTAACAGCAACCGTGGACGAAGCGGGGGTGACATAAATAGAGCTTAATGTCGGGTTGATAAAGAAGCCACTGCAGCCCCACGTGACGCAGAGGATAACGGCTATGCCGCCAGTGAGTACAACGCGAATCCTGGCTGCGGAAAAAGGACGCAGGGCCGACAAAATCATGACAATCATATCCTCGCAAGAGACCGACCAAAAGATTATACGGCCATGCGCGCCTCACGTGCTTGTTGGGGAGGCATCGTTAGAGCGCTGAAAATGAGTAAACATCTTGTTTCGATGGGATGCTGTAATCAACAGCCCACGATTTCGACAATCACTGAAGAGGAAGCTAGCTTCCCGGCGCTGATGTGTATGACGCAAAAGCCGCG
>Ga0187884_10003249_pt1 | contig 12769 bp, 9 predicted proteins | sample June2016WEW_20_4_FD_132983 | JGI IMG/M metagenome (GOLD analysis project Ga0187884, IMG submission 132983) | Peatland microbial communities from SPRUCE experiment site at the Marcell Experimental Forest, Minnesota, USA - June2016WEW_20_40 | ecosystem: Environmental > Terrestrial > Soil >...
CTTGCCGCCGGCGAGAAGCAGAAGAGCGGCTTCCCACACATGTATTACCCCGGCGTGCCGGACCTCAGTTCTTCCACACCTATCCAGCTTGCGTCCGGCGCGCAGAGTGAGGCGGATCTCTCGCTCGCCGCTGTTCCCGTCTACCAGGTCAACGGAACCGTCGGCGGACACACTCCCGATCAAGGCGTCGGCTTCCAGGTGCTGACGCCCTCGGGCGACGAAGTCTCGATGCCAACCAACTTCAATATGCAGACCGGGGTTTTCACGCTGGAAGATGTTCCCGCGGGCAGCTACCTGTTGCGGGCGCTGTCGCAGATTAGTTTGCAGCCGATGCGCGCGGAGACGCGCATTGCCGTCGCGTCCAACATGGATGGCGTCCACATGGCCCTCGCTCCGGCTGTTTCCATCCCTATTTCCGTGCGCCTCGACGCGCATGCGTCTTCGACAAGCAACGCGTCCACCGGCGCCTCGCGACGGCCACCGGTTTCCGTTCACCTGATTCCGCAGGACCTCACGACTGCCGAGTTGTTCTCGAACGCCGAGCCGAACGGTAGCGGACTCGTGCTCCAAAATATTGACTTCGGCACCTACTCCGTCGATGTAAAGGCGCAGCCCCCGTGGTATGTGCAGTCCGCGAATTACGGGCAGACGAATGTAATGTATGACGACATAACGGTGGCGCCTGGCCAGGGCTATCCCATGGACATCGTCCTGCGCGACGATGGCGCGAGCCTTTCCGGCAGCCTGAAGTCTCCGGGTGGCACGCCAGAGCATGCGACCATCGTGATCCTTCCGCAGCCGGTTTCCAAACTGGGTGCCCGTACAATTCAAGGCATCACCGACACGTTCAGCCTGAGCGGCCTGGCCCCCGGCGAGTATCTGGTCTTCGCCTTTGATCGTGTCGACGGCATGGAGTACAGCAATCCGGATGTAATGGAGGCCTACGCTTCGCAGGCCGCGCACGTCACGCTGACGGCGGGCCAGCAAGCACAGGTGCAGGTGGAAGTGATTCACCCGGGGAGAAACAATTGACGGTGGCGCTTCGCATTCCATCCGCGATGTTGCTGATTACGCTGCTCGCGATCGCGTGCGCGGCACAGCAAGCCCCACAGAGTGGTACATTGGCTGCGCCTGCATCGCAAACGGCAACACCTGCGGCGGCGCAGCCTTTGCGCATCTCCGGCACGGTCGTGAATTCTCTCACTGGTCAGCCCGTGGCTGCGGCTAGAGTCGCGATCGCGCGGGTCGTGCAAGGAACGGATCGCGACATCTCGCAATCGCTGACCACCGGTCCGGACGGCCGCTTCCAGTTCACCGGACTCACACGCGGCAAGTATTCGTTGATGGCGGCGGCGCGCGGATTCAGCTTGCAGTATTTCGAGCACCACGATCCCTATGCCACGGCCGTAGCCGTCGCGCCCGATCTGGACAGCACCAACCTGGTCTTTCGCATGGAGCCCGACGCGGCAATCGAAGGCGTCGTCACCGACGACAATAACGAACCCATCCAGTACGCCATCGTGCGCCTCTTCCAGCGCAGCACCGAGGACGGCGCCCAGAAGACCATGCCCATGAACCAGGGGCAGACTGACGATCAGGGACACTATCACATTGGACATCTTGAGCCGGGAACGTATTATCTCGCGGTCTCGGCGCGACCGTGGTACGCACAGAATACGAGGCCGGGGAGAGTATCAAGCACCTACGACGAGTACATAAAACAGTACAATTCACCTTCTCAGCTAGGTAGCTCCGAGACCGCACTCGACGTGACATATCCCCTGACGTTTTACTCCGGAGCCCTCGATTCCGCTGATGCCACGCCCCTGCAGCTGACACCCGGCGAACGCGCAACTGCCGACATGTCGCTGCACGCCACTCCGTCGCTTCATCTGCGCATCCACACCGGAGCAGCGGAAAGTCCCGCCCTGGGACGCATGATCTTCCCTCACGTTTCGCAGCGCATCTTCGAGGGCTACGTGGATTCTGTGAGCAACGCGCCCGACTCGTGGGTAGCGCCGGGTGTGATCGAGATATCCGGGCTGGCCCCGGGTCACTACATCATCGAAGTTCCTGCGGGTACCGGGGGTAACGATAAGGCGAACAGTCGCGACTGGTATCGCGACATCGATCTCACCAGCGACACCGATATCAACATTGCGGACTCGCCCGGCTTCGTCAACGTGAGCGGCACCATCCTGTTCCCTGCTCACGTGCCGCAGCACGTCTCGGTGCAACTCTCCAATCCAGTCACCGGCGAAAGTTTTCACAGCGACATCGACCAGCGCGGCGAGTTTGACTTCAAGTCTGACAATGTCAGACCCGGGCGTTACGCGATCGGACTGGAGGCCACCGGCGGGTACACGCTGGAAAAACTTGCTGCCACGGGAGCCAAGGTCGCCGGGCGCACCATCGAAATCGGCAACAACGCCAACGTTCGCATCAGCGGCATTGCCACCCACGGCGCCGGACAGGTGACCGGAACGGCCATGCGCGAAGGCGACCGTTTTTCGGGAGCGATGATTGTGCTGGTGCCGCAAGATCCCGGCAACAACCTGCCGCTCTTCCGCCGCGACCAGAGTGACAGCGACGGAACCTTCACGCTCGCCAATGTCGTTCCCGGGCAGTACACGGTGCTGGCCATCGCAAATGGCTGGGACCTGGAGTGGGCAAATCCTACGGTGCTACAGCCGTATCTGAAGAGTGCGCAGACGGTGCAGGTTCCGTCAGGTGGGAAGCTCGATGTGAAGGTGCAGGTGCAGTAGGGAGTGGTTTGAGGCTGACTCGCATAGTATCGACACCCGCATGAGAGCAAATTGATCGCGGGCGTCAGTCTGGACTTGCACCGTTTAGCACTCAGTCACTGCGAGTGCCAATCTTGACACCGCCCCCCTTGCTTCCTAGAATAAAGAAGCAGGATTGTATCTCGGCGCGAAGCTAAATATTGGCCTTACAGCAACTTACAATCCTCAGCGGCAATCATGGGCACACCTCCGGGCATTGGTAAACGAGAACGCGAGATCCTGACCGCCATTGTGGAGACTTACATCTCCACGGGCGAGCCGGTTGGGTCGCGCACGCTCGCGCGCAATAATCGCGAGAACCTCAGCGCCGCCTCCATCCGCAACGTCATGGCCGACTTGGCCGACGCTGGCTTTCTGGAGCAGCCGCACACTTCGGCCGGACGCATCCCGACCGCGCATGCCTATCGTTTTTACGTGAAGCATCTGACCGGTGAGGCGCGCCTGTCGCCCGCCGATGAGACTCTGATTCAGGGCAATCTTCAAGGCAGCCAGGATCTGCAGGAGTTCATGGAGCGCACCTCGCACGTGCTGTCGCTGATCTCGCACGGTGTCGGCGTGACCGTAAGCGCGAAGCCCGGGCAGCGTAATGCGCTGGAGCATGTGTACTTTCAGCGGCTCGCCGACAAGAAGGTTCTTGCCGTAGTGGTGACACGCAGTGGTCTGGTACGCGACCGCGTGCTGCGTCTTGGCGAAGACCTCTCGATCGCTGATTTGGAAGCCGCTGCCGCCTACATCAATCAGAACTTCCGCGGCTGGGAGATGGAGTTGCTGCGCGAGGAGATCGCCAAGCGCGTCCAGCAGGAGCGCAGCGAGTATGACCGGCTGATGTCGTCGGTCGAGCAGCTTTACGCGCAGGGAGCACTGGCAACCGAGAACGCGTCGCAGTCGGTCTATGTGGAAGGCGCATCGAATTTGGTGCTGACTGAGCAAGACAAGGAACGCCTGCGCCAGCTGTTGGCCACGCTCGAAGAGAAGCAGCGAGTGGTGGACTTGCTATCGGCCTACCTGGACACGCGCCAGGAAGCGGTGCGCGTGGTTGTGGGTCTGGAAGACACCATGCCGCATCTAAACAACTTCGTGCTGATTGGAACGCCGGCGCGCGTGGGTGACGAGGTCATGGGTTCGCTGGCTGTTATCGGCCCCACCCGGATGGATTACGAGCACACCATCAGCGCGGTGTCTTACATTGCGCGCATGTTCGATCAGTTGTGGAACGAACCAACGTAGGCCGGGCCATGACCGCGGGTTGGGATTGTTGCGCTCTTGGGTGGACCACGCCTTGAGGCGTGCATTAAGAAGACACGCCAGGAGGACGGCTTTAGCCGCTGCGGTCGTCCTAGCCGAAGCGTTCCTCAGCGGCTAAAGCCGGATTCTTTGGGATGGACAGCATGCATGCCTGAAGGCGTGCTCCACCCAACGAGGAACATGAATTCGGCCCAGATTTATCGGATTACGGAAACCTATGGCATTCAAGAAACCAAACGGAGGCTCCCCCGAAGCGGAGCTGGAACTGGATCGCGAATTACCGCCGGCCGAGAACGACGACCAGCCGGGCACGCCTGCGTCGGCCAATACCGCCGATCTGCAAGCTGAGCTGGAAAAGGCTCGCACCGAGCGTGCGGCTTTTCTGGATCGCGCGGCGCGTCTCCAAGCCGAATTCGACAACTTCCGCAAGCGCAATGCGAAAGAGACGCAGGACTACCGCGAGTACGCCCTGGCGGACGCGCTGCAATCGCTGCTGCCCATCCTTGACAGCCTTGATCGCGCCCTGAAGACCGATGCGGCTTCGCTCAAAGATTTCCACGACGGCATCGAGCTCATCGATAAGCAATTTCACGATGCGCTGGCCAAGCTTGGCGTGCAGCCCATACCCGCCGAAGGTGAGTCATTCGATCCTACTCTGCACCAGGCGATCCAGATGGTCGATACCAGCGAGGTTGAGGACAATCACGTCATCGACGAGTTGCAGCGCGGCTACAAGTTACGGGAGCGCCTGCTACGTCCGGCGATGGTGCGCGTGGCGCGTAATCCCAAGGGGAAATAGCAGGAGCGCGTTCTGACCAGCGCGCAAGTTCAGGGGAGTTAAGTTCCCCGCAAGAAAATTTTCGGCATGCCGTGGGCGTGCCATTTTGTTGAGAGGTAGAGTTCTGGCCACCACTGTGAAACGTGACTACTACGAAGTTCTGAGCGTCTCGCGCACCGCCAACGATCAGGAGATCAAGAGTGCGTACCGCAAGTTAGCTCTGCAGTACCATCCCGACCGCAATCCTGACAATCCTGAGGCCGAAGAGCGCTTCAAGGAATGCAGTGAAGCGTATGCCGTTTTGGCAGACAGTGAGAAACGCGCTCGCTACGACCGCTTCGGACATGCCGGCGTCGGCAACGCAGGCGCGGGCGGCGGGTTCGACCCCACGGTTTTTAACGACTTCCACGACATCTTTGGCGACCTCTTTGGATTCGGCGACATGTTCGGAGGCCAGGGCGGACGCCGCTCACGTGCACAACGCGGAGCCGATCTGCGCGAGGACATTACGCTGGAGTTCGAGGAAGCGGTCTTCGGCGTCACCAAGCAAGTGGAAGTGCGGCGCCACGAAGAGTGCGAACAGTGCAAGGGCAGCGGCGTAGCGCCAGGCAAGTCGCCCATCACCTGCACTACCTGCGGCGGCCGCGGCCAGATGCGATATCAGCAGGGCTTCTTCTCTATTACACGCGGCTGCACGACCTGTGGCGGATCAGGCAAGCTCATCGTCGATCCCTGCAACCAATGCCGCGGACAGGGACGTGTCACCCGCGACCGGACAGTGACGGTGAAAGTTCCGGCCGGCGTCGACGAAGGCGCGCGCATTCTCTATTCCAACGAAGGTGAAGCTGGCGTGTTCGGCGGACCTTCGGGCGACCTCTATGTTGTTCTGCACGTGAATGAGCACTCGTTCTTCGAACGCGACGGCAAGAATCTGTACTGCGTGGTACCGCTGTCGTTCACGCAAGCAGCTCTGGGCACGGAGATCAAGGTGCCGACTCTCGAAGGCGAGCACACGCTCAAGGTTCCGGAAGGCACGCAGACGGGAACAAATTTTAAGCTGAAGAACAAGGGTGTACCGGTGCTGAACGGCCACGGCCGTGGCGACCTGTTCGTCGAAGTGAAGGTGCAGACGCCGGCGAAGCTGACCAAGCGTCAGCGCGAACTGATGCAGGAACTGGACACAACGCTCGCCGTAGAAAACAAGCCCGTAAGCCGCTCGCTGCTGAATAAAGTGAAAGAGATATTCGGGTAGGGACTAGCTCTTCGCCGTTAGCTTTTGGCTCTTAGCTCTTAAGAACACCGGGTGCCCCATCCTAGCCCTCTTTTGGCTAGGGTGGGTCGAAACGGACCTTCACGCCGTTGTTCTCTGTCATGCGCTCCGAAACGCGGCCTTCTCTTTGGACAAAGCCCTCCGCATCTACGCCTGGTTCTTGCTGGTGGTCACCGCACTGCCGGCGGCCGCTCGACTAATCCGGCCGCGCGAGTTGGCGCACATCGTTCTTCTGCGATATCAGGACCCCAAGCGGCGCAAACGCGCTCGCGTGGGCGGCATCGTTTACCTAATCGTTTCGGTCTTCGCTATTCCCTTCTTGATCGTCGCACCGATCCATCAGGAGCGCTGGCTGATCATGGCCGTACTGGTCGGCATGGTTTCGGCGCTGGAGTTCCTCTTCAACAGCCGGGTCTTCGACGTAGAACTCCTGGCCCGCCAGAACCGCCTGTTCGGAGGAGTCTACGCTTCCATGGCGATCGCCACGCTTCTGCTACTCTTCACACGATGACCCGCCGCCGCTGGATCGCCGACGAGTTCTCTATCGACCGCGCCGCCCTCATTGGCGAGCACGCCGCACACTTGTCGCGCACCCTTCGCGCACGTGTCGGCCAGCACTTCGAGGTGGCCTGCGGAGATCGCGTGCACGACGCCACCGTCACCAGCATCGCCGACGATCGCGTGGAGTTCACGCTAGGAGATGAGATCGCCGCTCAAACCGTAACGCCCATCACGCTGCTGCTGGCGGTGTTCAAATTCGACCGCATGGAGTGGGCCATCGAGAAATGCTCCGAGCTGAACGTGACGACGTTCATCCCGATCATCGCGCGCCGCACCGAAAAGCACCTCGCCCTAGCCGCTGAAAAGCGCGCGGAGCGCTGGCGGCGTATCGCTCGCGAAGCGTCGGAGCAATCAAGACGCATCGCACCGCCAGAGATCGCCGACCCAATCAAGTTTGCAGATGCGTTGAACGTGGACGCTGGTCTGCGAATTGTTCTCGCCGAGACCGAGCGCGAGGTCGGCCTGACCGAGATCCTACGCTCTCGTGACAGCGCGTCACTTGCGCTAGCTGTCGGTCCTGAAGGTGGCTGGACTGAAGATGAATTAGACAGTTTCGCCAGTTCGCAATGGATTTCTGCGTCGCTGGGTGAAACTATTCTGCGCGCCGAAACCGCAGCCATTGCGGCGACGGCCATCGCGCGAAGCGGACTTTAAAACCAGAGCAGGCCCAGCACCGGCACCGGCGTTGTCGGATTGGAGGACGTTGCATCGACATGTCGCTGATCCCATCGACTCCGCTGGCCTTTTCACTTGCGCTCGATCCGACTCTCGCAGATAATAGTATCTTCGCTTTTTCTTCGCAGTATGGGAGTCGCAGTGTCGAGCAACGGCCAACATTCGTTTTTGCCCACTGAGGAGCAACGCCACGCCATCGAACATGTACATGGCCCCATGTTGGTTGTCGCCGGCGCGGGTACCGGGAAGACCACCGTATTAGCGCGCCGCATAGCCCACCTTATCCAGAGCGATGCTGCCCGTCCTGACGAAATTCTCGCCGTTACGTACACGCGAAACTCTGCTGCCGAGTTGATGTCGCGCGTGGCCGCCATCCTTTATCCGCCTGCCAACCAGCAGCACTCTCTGTACCCGGAAATGGACAAGCAGAAAGCGGCGCAGAAGCTGATGCGCAGCGGTCTGCAAGCCCATACCTTCCATTCCTATTGTTATCGCCTGTTGCAGGATGCCGGCACGAAGTTTCAGTTGCTCGATGAGAACGACCTGTTCATCCTGCTGCGCCGCCGCATCGGCGATCTGAATCTGCAGCACTACATCAAAGCCGCGACGCCGGGGAAATTTTTGCAGGACCTGCTGAAGTTCTTCAGCAGCTGTCACGACGAATTGCGCACTCCGGACGACTACGATACCTACCTGGCAAAGCTGGAGAGCCGCGCGATCCCTTTGCCGCGCATGGCGAAGTCGAAAGACGCGGCGGCCATGTCGGACGATGAAATCCTGGGCCGCTGCCGCGAAGTCGCAAACGCTTTTCGCTTCGCGGAGAAGCTGCTGCAGGACGAGGGCCTGGGTACTTTCGGCCACATCATGACGCGCGCCGTCGATGTGCTGACGCGGCGCAAGTCGGTGCTGGAGCGGGCACAGAAACGCGCGCGTTTCATCCTGATCGACGAGTTCCAGGATTCCAACGTCGCGCAGATCAAACTGGCCAGCCTGCTTGCCGGAGAGCAAGCGAATGTCTTCGCCGTCGGCGACCCCGATCAGGCGATCTATCAATTTCGTGGCGCCACCAGCGACGCCTTCGATCAATTCCTCCGCACCTTCGGTCCCGAGCGAGTGAAGCGTGTAACGATGTCGGCGAACCGGCGCTCGACGCCAGCCATCCTCGGATGTGCCTACGAGGCGATCCAATGCAACCCCGCCATCGTCGACCTGGACCGGACCTGGACCCGTCAGCCGCTCTCCTGCGCGCGTCTGGAGCGCGAGCCTCAGCTTCCGCAGGCTTTCGCGGTGCAGGCCGTGGCGCCGCACAGTTACGAGCAGGAAGCTACCTTTGTCGCCGACAGCATCGAGGATATGCGGCACAGCCCCGGCTTTTCATTCTCCAAGGTTGCCGTACTCTATCGCGGCCACTTTCAACGCGAAGCCGTGGTGGCGGAGCTTATTCGGCGAGGCATTCCGATCAAAGTGAAAGGCGCGAACCTCTTCAATACACCGGAGCTGCGCGATGCCATGGCGGTAATGCGCATCATCGACGCCTCGCATCCGGTAGCGCTCTTTCGCGTGGCGGCACTCCCTATGTTCCACATCGAGGGCAAACGCTTTCGTGACGAACTGGCTTTGACTGGCCGCGACTTCTCTGCCGAGGCCGCACTCGAGAACGTTCCCGGCGGCCCCGATGTGTTGAAGACGATACGCCAGGCGCAGACCGAACTGGCTGCGGCAAATGGCGAGCTCACAGCGGCCATGCAGATCGCACAGCGCCTGTTCCAATTGCCGGATTCAATGCCGCTGCGACGCCTGCACGATTTCGCCAAGCGCTGGAGCGAGAGGCCCAAGCAGATTGTCGGACAGGGCACGCTGCACGACTTTCTGGAGTACCTGCTCGTCTTTCAAAACGAGGCCGGCGGCACGCTGGTAGAGGAAGACGACGACGACGATCCCGTCGCCGCGCTTGCACCTAACGAGCTGGGCAACGTGCAGACGCAAGACGCGGTGCAGTTGATGACCGTACACGCCGCAAAAGGTCTGGAATTCCCTTACGTCTTTGTCGTGCGTGTTGTCTCGCAATCGTTTCCGCTGCCCTACAAAGAGTCACTGGTCGAGTTCCCTCAGGAACTGCGCACGCGTAATCCCGGTAATGGCCCGGTGCCCAAGACTCTGCACGAGGAAGAAGAGCGTCGCCTGTTCTATGTAGCCATGACGCGTGCCATGGATCAGCTGTACATCAGCGGAAAGGTCAGCAAGGTAAGCGGCCAGTTCGTGTCTCCCAGTAAATACATGCGCGAACTGGTCACCGCGACGCGAGCCTCGCTGAAGAACCTGCTTGAGTTTCGCGTTTTAACCGCGCCGCAGATTGCCTCGATACAAGCCGCAGCCGAACCCCAGCTCAACGTTTCGCAGTGGACCATGCTGCCTCCGCGCGAAGATGGGCGTCCGCTCGAGTTGAGCGCCAGCGCCATGCAGCAGTATGAGACCTGCCCGCTCTCCTACAAACTGCGCTACGACTGGGGGCTTCCGGAAGATGCCAGCGCTCCGCTGCAGTTCGGTAATGCCATGCATTTGGCCCTGAAGGCGTACTTCGATGGTGTGCGTGCCGGGCGCGCTCCCGATGAGCAGACGCTGATCGCGTGTTTCCTCGACGAGTTCTCCAAAGCCAATATTCCGGAGCCGCTGCAGCGCCAGCTTTACGAAAACTACGGCCGGGAACAACTCGCGGCCGTAGTGCGCACGCAGTTCGCCCATCCTGTCGGCGAAATACTCGATTCCGAACAGCGCTTCAAGATTGATGTCGAAGGAACGAAGGTGAAGGGCAGGCTCGATCGCCTCGATCGGCTTCCCAACGGCGAAGTCGCCATCGTCGATTACAAAACCGGCAAGGCGAAGACGCAGGAAGATGCCGACGACAGCCTGCAGCTTTCAATCTATGCGCTGGCAGCGAAAGCGCTCGGACATACGCCGTCATCATTGGTCTTCATCAATCTGACGAATGAGACCGCGGTGGAGTCACGGCGCTCGGAAGACGATTTGCGCGCGGCGCGATCGAAGATCGCCGAGATTGCCGGCAAGATTGCGGCAGGTGAGTTCGATCCTAATCCCGGCTCGCGCTGTTACTGGTGTGCTTACAGCAGCATCTGCCCCGAGCGGGAAGAGCCGCTGCCACAACCGCTGATGGAACGTGCCGTCGGCGTGCAATGATCCCAAAAGCCAAAAGGGACGCTTTCGCGTCCCCTTCAGTTCGGTCGAAGTGCCGTTAGTGCTTCTTTTTCTTCGCGGCCTTCTTAGCCTTCTTTGCAGCCTTTTTCGTTGCCATGGTTTCTATTCTCCCTTTCCATTTGTCATGGAACATTGCGACATTCACATCATCGCAATTTGTTAGTTGTATAGAGTCATTGAAAAAAATAGTCAAGAAAAAAAAGCGCGTCGACGTGTGCAACTCGGCAACGCATAGCGGGTTGCATCACGCGATCGCCGATGAAATCTCTGCGCGCGCGTCGCTCACGCACTTCAACATAACTTACGTGACTGCTCCGCAACCGCATGAACATTGGCGATTTCACATCTCAAGAATTCGCTGCATCAGCGCACTTCGAATGCGCGAACAGATATCACGGCGAACGTTCATCGCTTTGCGCAACTTTCGCAATCGCAAAAAAAATTTGAGAGAATGCTTGAAATCGGACCGCACGGACGGGCAACGCTCATCTGAGCAGACGCAAAATTGCTCCACTTAACGAGTCGTGGAACGCATGCGCGATCATTCCCGGACGCAGACTCTTTCTCCAATGCGCGAGCAAACTGAACATCAATCCGAAGATCGCGATCAGGAACATGCGCGCCGCGCCTTCGTAGCCGTGAGAAGCGCCGAAGACGATTGCGGAAAGTAGAATGCCGACGACGGCAGAGCGGCCCATAGCAGCGAACTGTCGCTGCAGATAGCCGCGGAAGATGATCTCTTCGCAGAAGCCGGCAGTCCAACTCAGGCAGAACCATACGGCGAGTTCAAGATTCGAACCCGGAGCGAGGAAGCCGATCTGCTTGCGCATGCTTTCGATCTTGCCGGCTTGGTCGAGATGCATCGCCTTCGCCGACAGCCCGAGCACCAGCATCGCGCCCATCCAGAACACGCCGGCGTAAACGATGTCGAGAAAGAAATCTTCCAGCGTCGCCCACCGTCCGCCAATCAAATCGCGCATGCTCATCCGCTTGCGAACCCCGAGCCAGATGAAGCCGACCAGCAGCCACTCCAGCGTCATGGTCCCAAGATATTGCGGGATCTTGCCGCCCTCGGCCAGCGAATGAACCGCTCGCGTGCCGTTCAGAGATACGCCGAGCAACACCACGACCAGAATGAGCGTGTGCCACCACGGGGCAAGCAGTGGAGTGCGACGAGGAGGAACAGTTTCGATTTGCGGCGGTATTTGTGCGTCGGTTGCCAAGTTCGCTCCATCTTATAATGTTTGGTTCAGACTTTCTTACAGGAGCTGGTGAATGGCATTGATGGACGACGTTGTAATCATATCGGCGGTGCGAACCCCGATCGGGAAATTTCAGGGCTCGCTCTCCGATTTCACGGCGCCGCAACTGGGAGCCATCGTGGTGCGCGAAGCGGTCAAGCGCGCCGGTGTCGACCCTGGCACGGTAGACGAATGCATCATGGGCAATGTCGTCTCGGCGGGTCTGGGGCAGAATGCCGCGCGACAGGCCGCGCTCGGTGGAGGACTTTCCAACGGAGTCAGCGCCATGACCATCAACAAGGTATGCGGCTCGGGATTGAAATCCGTGGCGCTGGCGCAGCAGGCGATCCAGACCGGCAACTCTCACGTGGTAGTCGCCGGTGGCATGGAGAGCATGACCAACGCTCCCTATCTTCTGCAGAACGCCCGCAAGGGTTTCCGCCTGGGCGATCAGAAAGTTGTCGACGCGATGGTGCATGACGGTCTCTGGGACGTGTACAACGACTATCACATGGGGAATACCGGCGAGAATGTTGCCGACAAGTACAAGATCACGCGCGAGGAGCAGGACGAGTACGCCGTCAACTCTCATCGCAAAGCGATCAGCGCAATGAACGAGTGCCGCTTCAAGGATCAGATCGTTCCGGTTGAGATTCCGGCCAAGAAGAAGGGTGCGGCGCCGACACTGTTCAGCAAGGATGAATCTCCGCGCGAAGACACAACCGCCGAAACCTTGCGCGCCTTGAAGCCTGCATTTAAGAAAGACGGAACGGTGACTGCCGGCAACGCTCCGGGTGTGAATGACGGCGCCGCCGCGCTGGTGCTCATGTCGGCATCGCAAGCCAAAGAACTCGGATTGAAGCCGATGGCGCGCGTCGTCGCGCAGGCCAGCAGCGGACTCGCTCCTGAGTGGGTCATGATGACCCCGGTCGAAACAGTGCGCCAGCTATGGAAGAAGACGGGCTGGAAGAACGACGACGTC
>Ga0187884_10003253_pt1 | contig 12761 bp, 8 predicted proteins | sample June2016WEW_20_4_FD_132983 | JGI IMG/M metagenome (GOLD analysis project Ga0187884, IMG submission 132983) | Peatland microbial communities from SPRUCE experiment site at the Marcell Experimental Forest, Minnesota, USA - June2016WEW_20_40 | ecosystem: Environmental > Terrestrial > Soil >...
CGCCGACGATGACAACGGCGCGCTCGCACCCACCGACAGCACGCCGCTGTTGCTGATCGTGCCGCTCCCGGTGATCGTCCCCCCGCTCAGCCCCGCGCCCGCAGTGATCGACGTTACCGTCCCTGGTGTGAACGCCAAGCTGCTCGCCGGGATCGTGCTGCTCGCGATGGCGCTCCCCGTGACGCAGCCGCTGCAGCTCAAACCGTTGGCGCTCCCCGCCACCGGCGCAAAGAGCGCGTAGGGCGTGGCCGTCAGCTGCTCGCGCGGCGTCAGCGGCGCACTGAAGCTGCCCACACCCGCCGGACAGCGCAGCGCGATTTGCAGCCACCGATCCGCGCCACTGAATTGGCTGCCGAAGTCCAGCGACACGGTGAACAGCCCGTTGGCGATGCTCACGCCGCTGGCCGTTTGGGTCGTGCCCACCTGATTGCCGCCACTGGCGGCATCAAACAGCTCGAACTGGAGATCGCACGAACCGTTCACCGGCCCGCCGCTCTGCAGAAGCTGGCCCTGGTAGGTGAACGCGGTGCTCAGCCCGGCGGCACCGCGGATGTTGACCACGCCGACACACACGGCCAGCGCAACGGCAGCCAGCGAAGAAGGTTTCATCACGATACACCTCCTGTAGACGTTGTTGGGGTGGGCACGCTTGTCTCAACAGGACCGTCAAAGGCCCCTTTCGTCTGCGCGGGAGTTTTACTCATGACCCATGCCCCCGTGGCGGAAGAAAGTCAACGGCTGGCGGCAATTGCCATCGGCGATCGGTTTCTTTTGGAATGCATGGATTAACCAGCCCTGGTCGGGAGGGTTTATCGCGCCTCCCGCCGCGCGGGCTTCATCGAAGCTGGATCAGCAAGGTGTTCGCAGCGTTGGTGAGCCGCTCGCTGATGGCTGCCATAGATATCGCGGCACCACCGGTGCGGTACGGATTGGCCTCGCACTCGAAGGGCAGCGGCGCACCGTTGAGGGTGACGGCCGTCGGCCCGTATCCCAGTTCCTCGGTGCGGTACACCACGCTCACGTGCTTGTCGGCCAACTCGACCTCCGCCCGCAGACCGTCGAGCGCTTTGGGAATCACCGGGTCGAGGACGAGCATGGACTTGCGCCGGCGGATGCCGAGCAGGCACTCGTGGATGAGGCGCAACGCTATGCCGGCTCCACTCGAGTACACGCGCCAGCCCCCTTCGAGTGGAACCTCGCCCGTTTTGACTTTGTCGTACTCGGCCAGGGCCTGGTAACGGTCCATAAACGCGGCGTCCGAGCTCGAATAGTAACAGTTTGCCTGCCGCGGCATCGCCGCCGGCACCACAGAGCGGACGCCGATGGGATTCGCTTGCCGCAAGGCGAACAGGAAGGCGTCGGCATCACCGTAGCGCGCCATGGCCTCCGCGTAGCGCAGGTGCGCGTGGGTGTACATGATGCCGATCTCACGGCCGAAAAACGTGCTGCTCTCAGCGCGCTGGAAGTAGCGCTGCGGGCCACCGTGATATTGGAAGGGACGGTCGAACAAGCGCGCGCCATCGACACCTAGGAGATGCTCCTTGATGCAGCCGACGTGCGCCGCCGCTTGCACCGGCATGAGCAGGTCGCTGATGATCGCGTGAATCATCGGTAGCAAGCTGTAGGTGATGCCGGTAGCTCGATCTCGCGGGTGGAGCAGATACTCGATGCGCCCATCGTCCTGGAAATACGCGTACCCGGCAATCGTTCCGTCCGCGATCAGCACGCGGTGGAAATCCTCCTTCACGCATTGAGCCGACGCTTCGAGTGTCTCGGCCGACTCGGGGCGACCAATGCTGCGCAAGGCCTCCGCCAAGGTCGTCAGCGTCTGGTGGTGCAAGGTGACCGTCCAGGCACTGCACAGACGCTCGCACATCGCTGGATCCGCTGGCTGCAGCGAGTCGTTCCAGTCGCCGTGGCCGTAGGCAGCGAGGTGCGTGCCGGGGATCACGCGCTGGCCGATCACCTTCAGGGCGCGCTCGACGTGTCCCCAGATCGTGGCCTTCTCGGCGCGGTCGTCGCCCTCGGGATGAAAGAACGGAACAATCGCATCGAGAACCGTCGCATCTTCCGACGCGTTGACGTACTGCGCCAGCGCCAACAACGGCCAGAAGACGATGTCACCGTGCGAGTCCGTCGGGCGGATGGCGCGCTCGCGCTCGAAGAACATGAACCATTGTGGCCAGTCGCCGTCGCTGTTCTGCGTCTTGAAAACGCGGAGCAACAAGTCACGCAGCGGCTCCCACCGCCCGAGCGCGAGCAGCATCTCGAGCGGCCCTTGGCAGACATCGCGGGTGCCCCAGCCACCGCCGGATAACTGCTCCAAGCCACGCGGCGCCAGGTAGTGAATCATCGCGTTGTGCGCCAACCACGGGAGGATCTCCTGTATGCAGCCAGCGTCGTCGGGACCTGCGGTCGGCGTCGGTTCGGCGGGACCGCTCCCCCTTGGATCGCTACGAGCTGCAAAGTCCGACAGGCTGCTGGGCGCGTACAACGTCAGCGGTCCGACCATGCCCTGCCAAAACTGATCCGTCTTGCTCTGATCAGCCGCGCAGGCCGCGGCGATCTCCGGAGCGGAGCCACCGACCCCGGCGGCAGGGATCAGGTGACCGGTGATGCGCAGGGATGCGGACCGCGTCTTCGCAATGCAGATGGTGACAAACGGTTGGCGGCGTGATTGGCCATCGAGGAACAGGTACTCGTCACCACCCACACGTTCGATGCTCGTGCCACGGCCGGCATCGATGCGGAAGAAACCATCGGGAAAGCGACGGGAGACATCGCACTCGACTGCCGGACGGATGACGACACCATCTTCATCCTGGACGAACTGGGCCGGCACCGCGTCCGCACCGTCGTCGCCGTTGAGGGCCACGTGATGCGACACAAGAAAGCGACAGGGCTCGCCAGCGAGAATCTCGATCGACAGGTTCAGCTCGTGGCGATCGATCGGCGCCCATGAGCGCACCTGGATCACACCGCCCTCGTGCTTGTACACCCAGCGACAGCTGTTCGGCGCCATCTCGTATGCGGAGGGGACATCCAGCAGGTGGTAGCCGTCCTGCAACTCGACGAAGATGCGCTGCCCGGCGGACCGCTGCAGACTCAAGTAACTACGCGTGGTCGACAGAAACCGGTTGATGTTGACGTGCCCCTGCGTCACCAGCGAGTTGACGACACCGGCCATCCAGGTGGTGGAGGTCAGCGACGCTTCGTCGGGAACGAGGTGACCGCCGCTGCGAATGAGGTGGCCGTGGGGGCGCAGCGTCTTCAGCTCCTTCGCCTTGAGCACGACGTGCCGGTTGGCACCGACGAATAACGAGAGGGTGCACCCGTTCTCGCGCTCCAGGTTGCGCCAGTCTTTCCCGAACAGGTCGGTCGCTTCGGTGTCGGTCAGATCGACGCTCTTCAAGATCGGGCGTGCGCTGAACAGCGTGGCCGATCGTCCGCTATCCTTCTTGACGCGGCGCGCGGGTGGCTTCCGCGCTTCTCGCAGCGCGAGCACCCGGTCGACGAACACCAAGTCGGCGGGCGACGATGCGGCTGCGTGGTGCTCCTCGAACCAACCGAAGAAGCCGTGCGTGGCCGACGCCCCTGGATCGAGCCGCAATTGCGCATCCTGGATCACCGCCATCGAGTGCTCGTGTTGGTGGCGCCTCCCCGCCAACATGGGCGCGCGCAGACCGGCGGCGACCTCGCCGGCGCGGGTCGCGAGGCCGTGGAACTGCAGCGCGTCGGTAGCGAAGCTGACACCGTTGCGCAGCGAGCCGATTACCGCCCACGGGTTGCGCCCGCCCATCGACAGGTTCTGGCGCACGGCCAGCACGCTGCCGCAGCGCGCATGGGTGAGCGGAGTGTAGTCGACGTACTGGCTCACGTAGTATTCGTTCATGCGCACCGCGCCGTAGTGAGTGAGAGCCAGATCTTGCGCGTAGATGAGATCCACCACGGCGGGAGCGGTGCCTGTGTTTTGCAATGTGCCGTGCCAACGCCAGGCGGGTGCCGACTGTGCCAGTGTCAGAGAGAGAGTGAAGCCAATGTCGTTCCACTCGCCTTGAACGGCGAGTCCATTCTCGTCCACAAGGACGACTGCCGGGCTACGTGGTCCGAGAAGCGGGACCGACTCGATCGACGTGCCGTGGCGGCGGAGATAGATGTTCGTCGGGCCGCCTTCGATCTCACTTCCCAAGAACAAGTTGATTATGATGTCGCGGTGATCGATCCGCCGGATCGAGCCGTTCGCGTTCACCTGCACACTCAAACCCGACGGGCTCTCGAAACGGGCCGGGAAAACCTGAGACGTCATCGCGTCCATCCCTCTCTTGAGGCTGTCGATTTTCCGCGCGTGCGCTGTAGCCGCACGCAGGCGTGACGTTATCGCAGATGTCGACCCGGCGCGAGCGAGTTGCCGAGTTCTTCTGGATTACTCTAACCGAAGGGACGGTAGTATAATGCGGACAGCGGCGGGAGGTAACGGTGCCGATGCCCGGGGCCGACGCCCAGAGCCAGCAGGCATGACTGGAGGTCAACAAGGAGGCTGCCATGGACAAGAAGAGCGCCTTTGAACTCCGAGGGAAAGCGTTCGAGGCCGAATATTTCGGCCGCAAGGAGGCAGAGCTGATCGATAAGCTCAAGCTCGTGTTCCACAAGAGAATCGACAGGCAGAGTATCCGCGAGGCCACCCGAGTTACCGACGAGCAGCTTCTCGACCAGCTCCTCGAGTTAAACCTGAGCGGCGAGCTGATGGCAGCCTTCAATCTGCTGCCGCTCATCGAGGTTGCCTGGGCCGATGGCGTGGCCGACGACAGAGAAGTAGAAGCCGGGCTCTCGGCTGCCGAGCGACGTGGCATTCACCCCGGCAGCAAAGCCTACGCGGTGCTCGAGACGCGCTTGCGTGAGGGCCCTTCGAAGGATGGCCGGAGGATCTGGTTCCACTACGCTGAAGCGCTGAGGAAGACCCTCAGCCCTAAGGAACTCGAGCAGTTTCGAAAGGAACTTATCGAGGACTGTTGGCGCGTCGCTGAGGCTAGCGGCGGGTTGCTCAATTTGGTCTTCACAGTGTCCGCGAGCGAGAGGAGAGTCATCGACACCATCGAACGCGCGTTGACGGCGTGACAGGTGCGGGGTGCCCGGCGTTTCCGCATCACCGGCAGCGGCAGGGCCGGGTAAACCTCAGACGTCATCGCGTTCCTCCCTATCTTTCCATAGCCAGCGGCCTGAACAGCACACTCGCGTACATGCCACATAGCCTTGCTCTGTAAGAATGACTTTGCCCGTGGCCGGGATCGTCCGCGGAGCCGAGCAACCGCGAAGGGAGATACAGTGGCGATGAATGACGATCTCGTGCTCTGGAACGGTGAGGCGACAGCGCTCGGTGAATGGACTTCGGCTGCTGCAGACGGATCAAGTGCAGCGCTGTCCGCCGAGCCCGCTCCGCATGGCGCAGCGCTGCGCATCGATTTCAACCTCGTGGGGCCCACCAGCTGGATCATCGCGCGGCACGAGTGTGCAGCCGTTCTTCCCGCGCACTATGTCGTCATCCTGAAGTTACGTGGCGATGCCCCGGCCAACCAGCTGCAGTTCAAGCTGGTGGATCCCAGCGGCGCCAACGTCTGGTGGTGGCGGCGGCCCGACTTCGCGTTCCCGCACGAGGCCGAGGCGTTGGTGTTACGCAAAGCCAGCCTAGAATTCGCGTGGGGCCCGAGGAGGAGCGGCGAGCCCGAGCGCATCGGAGCGGTCGAGATCGCGTTGGCGGCCGGCCCGGGCGGGTCGGGCACGGTGTGGGTCGAAGAGCTGCGCATCGAGCCACGCGACCCCGCGGCGGCGCTGCCGCAGGAACGAGCCGCCAGCGCCTCGAGTTGCATCGCCGGGCATGAGGCAGAGCGGGTACTCGATGACGACGAGGGCACCAACTGGAGCCCAGATTCCAACGATGCGCATCCGTGGGTCCAGCTCGACCTCGGACGCTCGTGCGAGTGGGGCGGCCTCGTCGTCGACTTCGCCAGTTCTGCCGGTGCTCCGTCAAGCCGATTGCTCGCCTCCGATGATGGTGCGAGCTGGACGCTTCTCGCCGAGGACACTGGCGGTGCCGGCAGTCACCGCTGGTTGCGCACGTCGGATGGGGAGGGACGCTTCGCACGGATCGAGTTCTCACAGGACCCGGCCCCGGCGGTCGTGCGTGTGGGTGTCGTGCCGCTCGAGGTGGCGGTCTCGCCCGCGCGCTACATCGCCGCGCTCGCCCGCAAGGAGCGGCGCGGTCTCTTCCCGCGCCATATGCTGAATGAGCAGGCCTACTGGGCCGTGGTCGGCGCCGATGGCGACGAGCACAAGGGACTCTTGAGCGAGGACGGTGCCCTGGAAGTCGACGCCGAGTCGTTCTCGATCGAGCCCTTCCTCTGGGCCGACGGCCGTCTTGTAACCTGGGCTGATGTCGAGCGGCGCGTCGCGCTCACGGACGGCTATCTGCCGATCCCGTCTGTAGAGTGGGCGACGGGGGATCTTCGCCTTCGCATCACAGCCTTCGCCGCTGGGGATCCCGGACGCAGCACGTTGGTAGGCCGCTACGAGATCGAGAATACGGGTAGCACCTCACGACCAGTGCGCCTGTTCCTGGCGATCCGCCCGTTTCAGGTGAATCCTGCGTGGCAAAGCCTGAACCTCGTGGGCGGCGTGGCGCCGATTGTGTGTATCGAGCGCAGCGGCGACACCGTGCGGGTGAACGATGCGCGCACGGTGTTTGCGGTGTCGCAACCGGACGCGTTTGGCGCGGCACCATCTAGAGAAGGTCTGCGAGGGCTGCTCACCGGGCGCATGCCGGCGCGCCAGCGGGTCGACGATCCGGTCGGCTTCGCGGAAGGCGTTCTGGCCTACGATATGGATCTTGCTGCCGGGGCTCGCGGCAGCGTCGCCGTCGCGGTGCCGTTGCATATCGCGGCGCCAGAGCCACCGTCGGGGCTTGGCCACCGGGAAGCCACAGCGTGGGCGGACGCGCGTCTGGCCGAAACCATTGCTCACTGGCACACACGACTCGCTCGCGTACCGATCGAGCTGCCACCTTGCGCCGAGCCGTTCTCGGCCAGCCTGCGGGCATCGATTGCCTGGATCCTGGTGAACCGCGAAGGGCCGCGCATCCAACCCGGGCCGCGCTGCTACCGGCGCTCGTGGATCCGTGACGGCACATTCACCGGAACGGCGCTCACCGAGATGGGCTTCGCCGACGAGGCCCGTGCCTTTCTGCGTTGGTATGCGCCGTACCAGCTCGACGATGGGCGCGTGCCCTGCGCTGTCGATCGTCATGGAATCGACCCGGTGGCCGAACATGACAGCCACGGCCAGCTCATCTGGGGCGTCGTGGAAGTCTTTCGTCTGACTGGCGACCGCGCGTTCCTGCTCGAGCTGTGGCCCCATGTGCTGCGTGCCGTGGACGCAATCGCAGCCCTGCGAGCGCAACGCACGGGCGACCAATTCCGCGGCCAGGCCTGCTTCGGCCTCCTCCCGGAGTCGATCAGCCACGAGGGCTACTCGTCGCATCCCGTACACGCTTACTGGGATGACTTCTTCGCCATGCGCGGGCTTGGTGATGCGGCATACGCGGCCGCGGTGATCGGCGACACCGAAGCGAGTCAGCGCATTGGTGCGCTGCGGGACGCCATGCGCGGCGACCTGCACGCTTCCATCGTGCGCACGATCACGGAGCATGGGATCGATTTCCTGCCCGGCTCGGTCGAGCTCGGCGACTTCGATCCGACATCGAGCGCGATTGCGCTCGATCCCGGCGGCGAGGGAGCGCGCCTGCCGCCGGCCGCGTTGGCTCGAACCTTCGAACGCTACTGGGAGGAGTTCCAGTGCCGCCGCCGAGGCAACACCACGGCGGACGCCTACACTGCGTACGAAGTCCGCAACGCTTTCGCGTTCGTCCTGCTCGGTCAGAGGCAGCGGGCCGTCGAGCTCCTCCAATGGTTGATCGATGATCAGCGGCCACCAGCTTGGCACCAGTGGCCGGAGGTGTCGACACGTGACCCGCGCGCCCCGCGCTTCCTCGGTGACCTGCCGCACGGGTGGATTGCGTCGAGCTTCGTTCGTGCCGTGCGGCGAATGCTTGCCTACGAACGGGCTGACGACGGAGCCCTCGTCCTTGCTGCAGGCGTGCCGGCGGCGTGGGTACGGGAGGCGCCCGGCGTACGCGTCCGCGCGCTGCCGACGCACGTCGGGGCGCTGGACTACACGATGTGCGTTGGGGGCGAAGATCGTGTGCGGGTCACATTGGGTGGGGCTGTTCGGTGCCCGAGCGCCGGCATCGTGGTGGAGTCGCCGTTGGCGCAGCCCATACGTCGCGTGGTGATCGACGGGCGTCAACAGCCGGCAACCGACTCCCAGCGGGTCACTCTGCGCTCCATCCCCAGGGAGCTGATACTCGATTACCGACCGTAGCAACGCACAGAGCGGCAAAGCGATCACCACAGGCGATGCGGCGACGCTCGTCGCAACCGCCACGCGGATGTGTGCCGTGCTCGGGTGCAGCCGACCTTGGGTCGGAACACTACCGCGTCAGGCGGCGGCCGTACACGGGTAGCGTCTGAGATTTCCAGAGGCGGCGCGCGGGTTCTGGGCACGTTCGCGTTGCCTGGAACCCAACTGTGTTGTTGCCGGACCCCATCATTCTTGCAAATGTAGCGGTGGAGGTGAGTATGACGACGCCGGGTGCGGCCGATCTGCGCGGGGCTGCCGATCAGCTGGCAGCGCGTCTACCGGCACTGCTGGCGCCGCTGGCGCGACTGGCTTTCAACTACGCATGGGCATGGACACCGGACGGCGAGGAATTGTTCGCCTCGGTTGATCGCCACCGCTGGCAGCTCTGCCAGCAGAATCCGGTGCGTCTTCTGCAGGAGGCGCCAACCTTTGCGTTGGAGCGAGCGGCCGCGGATCGAGAGCTTCAACAGCGCGCGCGAGCGCTGGAAGAACGTCTCCTCATGTCATCTCCGCCGTCGCCCAGCGGGCAGGTGACTGCAGATCGACCGGTGGCATTCTTTTGCGCCGAGTACGGGGTGCATCCCTCGCTGCCCATCTATGCGGGCGGCCTCGGTGTGCTCGCCGGCGACATCTTGAAGGCCGCCTCTGACCGCGCATTCCCACTCGTCGCGCTCGGCCTGATGTACCGCCAGGGCTACTTCCGCCAGCGTATCGACGTCTCCGGATGGCAACACGAGTATTGGATCGATACAGACCCTCAACGGCTGCCGGCTGCACTGGTGACCCGGGACGGCTTCGATCCCCTCACCGTATCGGTGCCCATTCGGGGCCGCACGGTTGTGGCGCAGATCTGGCGAATCGACGTCGGGCGTGTGCCGCTGTATCTGCTGGACGCCGATCGTCCGGAGAACGGTATCGCCGACCGCTGGATCACGGCGCGGCTCTACGCCGGTGATCGCGAGACTCGCCTCGCGCAGTACGCGTTGCTCGGCATGGGTGGAATGCAGGCACTGCGCGCGATGGGCATCGATCCGAGCGTCATCCATCTCAACGAAGGGCACGCCTGCATGGCGGCGTTGGATCTGGCCGCGGCTGAAATCGAAGCGGGACGTTCGTTCGATGAGGCGCTGGCCTCGGCGCGCCAGCGCACCGTCTTCACCACACACACCCCGATTGCAGCGGGAAACGAGGCCGACTCGGTGGAAGACGTGCGGTACGTGTTTGCTGCGTTGCCCGAGAGACTGCACACTGACTGGGAGACTCTCCTGCGACTAGGGCGGACCAATCCCGACAACAGCGGCGAACGGGTCGGCATGACACAGATCGCACTGCGTGTGAGTCGGGCGGCCAACGCCGTCAGCCGGCGTCATGGCGCGACCGCGCGGGCGATGTGGCAGCCGATCTTCCCTGGACGCTCCGCGGACCAGGTGCCGATCGGGCACGTGAGCAACGGGGTGCACGTGTTGACCTGGATGGCGCCCGCGATGCGCGCGCTGCTCGATCGACACCTCGGCGCGGGCTGGGCCGCGCACGTGACCGATGCGTCCACCTGGACCAAACTTGACGGTATTCCCGATGCGGAGCTGTGGGAGGTGCGCCGGCGACTGCGGGCGCACTTGGTCGAACGCGTTCGCGAATGGGCGACGGCCGACCGCCTGGCGCGTGGGGAAACGTCCGGGTACGTCGAGCTGGCGTCCCGCGCCTTCGATCCGGATCGCTTGACGATCGGCTTTGCGCGCCGCCTGGCGGCATACAAGCGCCTCCATCTCTTGATGCTCGACCTGCCGCGCTCGCTGCGCCTCCTCACGGGCGAGCGTCCGCTGCAGATTCTGCTAGCCGGCAAGGCGCACCCGCAGGATGACGGCGCCAAGCGCATCGTGCAAATACTGTTCGATGCCAAGGGGGCGCCGCATGTTGGGGAACGCATCGCGTACTTGCACGATTACGACATGGAGCTGGCACGCCATCTGGTGGCGGGCTGCGATGTCTGGCTGAACCTGCCGCGGTCGCCCCTCGAGGCGAGCGGCACGAGCGGCATGAAGGCTGCGCTGAATGGCGCCCTCAACCTGAGCGTCCTCGATGGCTGGTGGGCAGAGGCGTTTGACGGCGCCAATGGGTGGGCGATCAGCGGCGATGTCAACCCAGACGAGGACGCCCAGGACCGGCGCGATGCCGGCGCGCTCCTGGATGCCCTCGAGAACACGGTTGTTCCGCTGTTCTATGCGCGCGATGCCGACGGGATCCCTCGCGCGTGGGTGAAGATGATCAAGGCTTCTCTTTGTACCGTGGGCCTCCGCTTCTCCGCGCGGCGCATGCTGGAGGAATACATCACGCGAATGTATCTCGCGTAGCGTACGGCGCACGCCGACGATCAAGAGCTTTCGCTTCGCCGTCTTCGGTGGCCGTGCGGCACCTCCTCGAGTTTGGCAACGCTCCGGCGCATCGCCGCTGCACTGGGCTTCGATCTCGTTGTCGAGCTACGCCCCCGCCGTGTCGCGGCGTGACCCAAGGCGGAGGCGTGGCGAATGACCCGCCAGCGCGCCCGGGCGATCGAAGTGGTTCGAGAAGTTGCCGGTAAAGCCTCTCCCCGTCCACGATCACGATTACGGGCACGAATTGGGTCGCGGGTGGACCCCGCTGAAATGTGGCCGTTCGAATCGTATGTGAGGGGGGTGAAGGACCTCGACGGGCGATCTAACGTCCTTCCCCCCCAGTTAACGTCGCGGTCGTCGATGTGCTGCGCCGCGGCGCGTAGCACGCATGCGCGTGACGAGTTGTGACACGGACAAGTGCCCGAGCGCAACGTGGCGGCGTTCGGAATAGTCGCCATGGCCGCGCTGGGTTTGGATGACGAAGCGCAGAGCACCGTCGACACCGAGACGGTCCAGCACGGCCTCCCAGCCCAAGGCACGGATCTCCGCATCTGTAAGATCTCTAGCTTTCATTGTAGCTCCACACTGATTTCCGCAAGGGCCTCAAACGGCGCCACCACGCGTACTCGCAGGACTCCAGCCCGACGGGAATTCCGTAACATTCGATCGTCGGTTGTGACTAAGAGGTCTGCGCCACCGCTTTCCGCACAGGCGATGTGGATGGCGTCGAGACCTCGCAGTCCATGGCTTTCCAACTCTTCAGCGCGTCTGACGGTTTGCCGCGAAACCTTGACCCGTTCCTTGGCAAGGGAAAGTGTTGCGAGCATTATTCCTACCTGTTCCGGATTTGGGTTTTGGGCCACTTCGAACAGCAGATATTCCGACGAGATGAGGGTGACGCGACCAGCTTCGAGCGCGGAGACGATCATGGTGACGGTCTCGGCCTCTTGGCGAATTCGCGCCTGACTCAGGTCATCGAACGGACGGTGCAGCGCACTGGTATTCAGATACAAACACACGGCAGGACGGTACTTGCTTCAGGCATATTCCGCAAGCCGCTGGCGCAGGTGACGTATCAGCCGGTGTTGCCGACACGCGGACAGCCACGTGAAACCCCAGGCGGACCCTGTATGAAGAGTACTTCATCCGCACCTGGGTAACCAAGACCAGTGCACGGTCGGCGTCCGGCTTTGCGGGACCTCATGAAGAGGGTGGTGCCCTTGCCGGCTTTGGGTGTGGTGCCGAGCCCTATCGCTTGCCTCCAGGGCGGTTCACGCGGATCAGACGGCCCGCGAGTTGGGGCTCATCGGCAAGGACATCGTGAATCCGCTGTCCTTGTCCGGAGAAGTCGGCGTCCTCGCTACACACGATGATTCCGGCATGCTGGCTGTTCTGCTGATGCAGGCGGATGAAGTCGCGCCGGTTGATGGTCACCACCGCACGATCTTGAGCGACGGCAAAGCGCAACACGTCTGAGTCGGGCAACGCCTGGCCGGACTGTCCGGCGTCGCGGGTAGTCAGAACGTCGTGACCCAGGCGGCGCAGCGCTTCAACTACAGGCTGCGGGAAGTTCTCGTTGGCGTAGAGACGCGCCTAGATTCACAGACTGTGATTAGATCGGGCGCTTGGTGCATGAGAGGGGAGCCCGCCTAGACGCTCGCAGCGACCAGCGGGAGCGGACCCGCCGCACGGACGCGGGGCGCAGCCCTCAGGCGTCCTCGTTCTCTCGGATCTGCCGTTCGATCTCGTCCTTGTGCGCGCACACAAAGGCCCACGCATTGGCGAGGTCTTCGGCCCGGAGAGTTACCATGTGCTCGGCCTGCACAGGTGTTGCACGCAAATGAGAATGGGAGCCATGACCCTTCTGAGTAGTTCAACCACAAACCGCTGCGGTGACCGCCGCAGCCAGAAGGGAGGCTC
>Ga0187884_10003254_pt1 | contig 12758 bp, 9 predicted proteins | sample June2016WEW_20_4_FD_132983 | JGI IMG/M metagenome (GOLD analysis project Ga0187884, IMG submission 132983) | Peatland microbial communities from SPRUCE experiment site at the Marcell Experimental Forest, Minnesota, USA - June2016WEW_20_40 | ecosystem: Environmental > Terrestrial > Soil >...
ACTCCGCAGTATTCAACTCCATCCGCCTACCATTGGTCTTGCTCATGAAGGTGGGAATCTTTCTCCGCCCCTACAGTAATTGTTGATGGCGAAGATGTCTCACTATTGTTGACACAGAGGGGACCGCGACGCTTCAATCGTTCTGGTCGTCAAATGCATTTCGTTCGTCTGGGATCCAGGCACAACTTGCTCTTCCCGTATCTCGGTTCTTGTGCTGCCGTCTGGCAGCGTGGTGCGCTCTGTCTCCTGCTGGCCGACGAGATAAAGTTGCGAATCAGGCGCGACCCCTGGGGATTGCCGACGATACACCTCCAACTTGCCGCGGTGTTGCGCTCCCATCTGCGCTTCCGTCGTGACATTATGTTCAACGAGCGCCATTCCGTTACCGTTGTCGCGGCTTATGCTTTCTACTCTCTTCTGCACTCCGTTGCTTCCGGTCTGGACAATGTCTGTTACCTGCACGGGAAGAAACTCGCCATTGAGGCCCACTACCGACACGGTGGCTGTCGAATGGGTCGCCCCCGGCCCCTGCCGCTCTGTCGTCTCACGCTTGGTCAAGACAGGGGCGAAGCCGTTCGCTCCTAACTTCGATGTCGTGACGGTAGTCTCCTTCACACTTCCGCTTATGCGGGTTGATTCAATGTCTCGCTGGACCACATGCAAGCGACCGTCGAGATCAGAGTTGGAGCTTGTACGCTCCACGTTTTCGCCGTCCGACCTCTTTGTCATTGTTTCTTCCGATACCTGAAAGAGAGTACGCCTTCCGTCAGGATTAATTGCAAAGACACGCTGCACGACACGAGTCGTGTTGGCATCCAGCTGGACAGTTTCTCGTTCGACTACATTGATTGGGGCGTAGCCGCCATTGATGGAGCGTGCTTCGGTGGTTCGCGTTTCCAGCAGCACTCCGGCAGACTGCGTGCGCGATTCGATGATGCGAGTTGGGTTGGTTGCGCCCGTGAGATCTTTCGCCTCAGTCGTAATCTGGGTGAATTCACCCCGCGATGGTTGCGGCGAGACTTGCGCGCACAGCAACATCGGCCAGCAAACGACGCCAGCTACCAAAATCAATGTAAGCCCACGAATAGCAGCGAAGTAATGGGTCTTCATCGAAAAATTCCTTTCAGCTTGTTCGAGCTAGTCACGGTCACCACCGAGCATCTCCGCTCGCGCGGTTCGTGCAATTTCTCGTTGTGCCCTTGCAATTGACCTTCCGCTAAACGGTTCAGAGCGGCGCGAATCGAGCTAACGGCAACAATGCCTGCTGTTTAGCTGCAGCGTTGGTCGGCATGGTAAAGCCTTCAACGCTTTCGCATGCATTAGCTACCGAGCCTTCAGATGCGATCGGATCAACTGGTGTAATCCGCAGAACTAGAGACTTGCTTGCAATGCGGCACCGCTGGACCAGCTTGCAGGCGGCGTAGATTGAGATTGCAGCGAAAGCAAGACCTGCACAAACCATTCCCGCTCGACTAGCGTAAGCAGCCGCGCGGTCCAGGTCATGGCTGAAGATGTAGCCGAGCCCGCCATACGCGGCTGAGTAGAGACCGGAGCCAACTGCATCAAAAGCCAGGAACCGAACCCGGCTGGTGCGGGCTGCACCGGCCAGGGGAGGCGCGACTGCGTCCAGCCCTGGGACGAACTTGGCCAGCACGACAAGCGGAAGCCCAAACCGGGCAAAGGTCTCTTTCGCCCTGCGATTGTGGGCGTCAGGATCCCGTGCGAAGCGGTGGATGAAGTGCAAGACTTTGTCACCTCGCCGCCGACCCGCTTCGTACCACACCCAGTCAGCCAGAACACAGGCGATGACCGCCAGACCCAGCGCCGGGACGAGGCCCAACTTCCCAGCGGCTGCGAGCGCCCCGGCCGCTAGCAGAAAGAGAGGCGCCGGTACTGGCAAACCTACTTGGTGCGCGAACACCGTAGCGAACAGGATTGAGTAGCCATGCTTCACAATGAACTGGACGATAGCATTCATACCGATAACCTCAGCAAGCCATCCATTACCCCACTGGCGAGACGACGCGAAACGCATAATCGGATCAATCATCGTTAGCGGTGCAGGAATTGTAAGGCGGCAGTGCAGCCCTTTCCCTCTTGTGGCTTCGACTTAGAGGAAGATTAAGCCGCTTGCATACATCCAACAGGTAGACGTCCTGAGCAATGAACTTCGCTCCGAGTCGGCTGAGAAATGAGAGCGTCGCTTCGCCCACGGTATCGATGAAGGTAACCTCCTTCAGGTCGACTACCAGTCGTTTTTCTATGTTGTGGCGCGTCACCAGCGTGCGAACGTGCTCTGCATCTTCGCCGGAGAATCGGCCCTCTAGCCTGATGACCAAACCGTTCTCTGAATTTTGTATTTCTGCTCGTAGCATCGTTTTCACCCGTACGTTCCAGTGCGGCTTCCATTTACCGCAGCGCTTACAAAGGTATGCAGGCGTTGTGCCAACCGGGTAGCGGAGACAACACGCTGAAAACATGGGGTTTGCGAAGGTACGCCCGCGACCAAGAACCGGGAGTGCCTGAATGTGGGCAAGTGACATCGCCGTAATGCGGGCAATTGACGGGCAGTGGCCGACAGGGGTAGCGGTCAGGTCGCTTCGACCCCCGGAATTGACATGGCCCTCGGAAAGGGTGCAAAGTCAATGCCTGAAGAGCATCGGCCGCTGAACCTCGCTCGTGCTGCTGGAGCTTTCCGATGTCAGACCTAAATACAGGTGAGATGGCGGCAACAGACGGTCGATATCGAGCGCTGCTCGATGTGTCGAGTGCTATTGCCGAGCAGCCCACGGTAAAAGCCGTCCTGCACAGCCTGCGTGGAATTCTGTCCAGCACTTGTCGCCTTCATGGGGCCTTCCTCTACGTCCTTGGCGACGACGGACAAAGTCTGCATGTCTGGGAGTTCGATCGAGAACCAGACGCGCCCCCGATCAAGACTGGGACCAAGATCTCGCGGATTGGCGCAGTGGCGCAAGCGCTTGACGAACAGAAACCAGTCTTCCTTCCGGATGTCTCGCAGGAAATGTTGAAACATTCGGCTCTAGCTCCATTTGCTCCCGACTCTGTCGGCCGAAGCACCTATATTTTTCCAGTATCTACATCACAGCAACGATACGGAATTCTTGTAGTGACAAAGGACCGGGGCGAGGAATTTCTCTCCGAAGACGTCGAATTGCTCAGTTCTTTGGCATCGCACGTTGCTGTCGCGCTGGAGTGCGCGCTGGCAAGGGATCGTGCAGAGCAATACCAGCGTGAGCTCGCCAGCGAGCGCGACCGCCTTCGCCTGGTGCTCGAAATAAATAACCATGTGGCGAAATTGGATATCAATGATGTCCTTCGCTCGGCCTCGGCATCGATCCGTTCATATTTTGGCTGTGATTCCGTTACCTTCTGGGTGCTCGAAGAGGAAGGTGGCCGGCTTGAAAAGGTGTCGCAGGACTTTCCTGGCGGGAAGGGACTAATGGCTGAGGTCGCTTCGGCTGACTTGACCGGTACGGAACTGGAGAGGCTGCGCACGCTCAGAGCCGAAATCTGGTCACTCGCGGAGATCGATAAACTCCCTTCGAGTCTTGGCGATCCCCTCAAGGCCGAATCGATGATGTCATTGGCCATCGCTGTCTTGGCGACCGAAAGCAGCCGGTTGGGTTTTCTGGTAATGGCCAGCCGAAAGGCGAATGCCTTCGGTCAGGAGGACCTGGATCTGCTATCGCAGATTGGTGTTCAGATATCGCTCGCCTTGGATAATGCCCTTGCGCACGGACGCCTGAACGCATCAGCGGCTCGTCTCGAAGAAGAGCGTCTGTACCTCGAAGCAGAAATAAAGTCGGAATTCAGTTTTGAAGATATCGTTGGCAAGAGTGCCGCGTTGCGCAAAGTCTTGGACCAGGTTGCCATCGTCGCGCCGACCGACTCTACCGTGCTGCTGCTTGGCGAGACCGGCACTGGCAAAGAACTGATTGCGCGAGCTATTCATAACCATAGCCCCCGCCGCGAACGCACTTTTGTCCGCTTGAATTGCGCTGCGATTCCATCCGGCCTTGTTGAGAGCGAACTCTTTGGTCACGAGAAGGGCGCCTTCACCGGCGCCCTCATGCAGAAAAAGGGACGCTTCGAACTGTCAGATCGCGGCACACTCTTTCTGGACGAGATCGGAGATATCAGCCTCGATTTGCAACCCAAGCTCCTGCGCGCCTTGCAGGAACGTGAGTTTGAACGCTTGGGCAGTGCCAGGACTATCCGCGTTGATGTTCGGTTGATCGCCGCCACGCATCGAGACCTGTCTGCGATGATCCGCAACAACCAATTTCGCGAGGACCTTTTCTACAGATTGAATGTGTTCCCGATCGAGATCCCTCCACTTCGGGAACGGCGTGAGGACATCCCCCTTCTCATTCACTACTTCGTTTCCCGTCTCTCGCGCCGCATGCAGAAACGCATTAAATCCATTCCCAAACAGGCCCTGGAGATGCTGGTAAACGCCCCCTGGCCAGGCAATGTTCGCGAACTTGAGAACTTCATCGAGCGATGCGTGATTCTGACGCAAGGTGACGAACTGAAGGTCCCGCGCGCAGAGCTCAAGAGCGGAGAGCTCAAGAGGTCAACAACAAGCCGAACTGTTGTTCCACTTGGTTCGACGTTCGAAGAAGCCGAACGGCAGGTAATTATTGATGCCCTGAAGGGGGCGTCCGGGAGAATGTCCGGAAAAGACGGAGCTGCAGAGCGCCTAGGCCTGAAGCGAACAACGCTGCAGAACAAGATGAGCCGCCTGAACATTACTCGGGCAGATTACTCGAACTGACTGCATTCCACCCGCCACGCTTGCCAGGGGTTCCGTTGTTCAGAGTGCCATTCGGAGGGCAACGGTGCACGCTCTCTATTCCCCAACGGTCTTCAAGCACTTAACTTCTAAGCACTTACGCATAGTTCTTGATCGGCAAACAAGCTTAACTGCCCGCATACGGGCAGTTGGGCGCTAGGACCAATCTACCTTCACCTCGCATTTTCAATAACTTGCCAGGAGCGTTCGTTGGCACACGATCTGCACTACCAGGCTTTCGTAGATCGGGAGCTTGGCTCACTGAGGACCGACGAATGAAGCGCGGCGTCTTCGGCAGTTGTCCTTGATATTCGCTGTTGCATCTTCTGTAGGCGACTGTTTTCCAATGCTCCGTAGATCGAGAGCTGGTTCAGTCTGAGGTCGATGAAATGAAAGCAAAGCATCTTCTCGTGTGTTTTCTGATGTTTGCTGTTGCATGCTCTGCCACATTGCAGGCGCAAGGGCAACCAGCATCGCCGCCGGACACCGAGGTGCCACTGCTTACGTTGGACGATGCAGTGTCGCTTGCGCTCAGCAACAACCGGCTGGTGAAGAACTCGTCGCTGGAAGCAAAGAAGTATGACTTCCAGGTGAGCACGGCCCGCACCAGGCGGCTGCCGCAATTTCAATTTGCCGTTCTCGGCGGCGAGTTGATGAACTCCGCTGACTTCACGTTTCCGGCGGGTGCCTTCGGGACGTTTCCGAGCACCGGGCCCATACCAGCGACCAAGACGGAAGTACGCTCGCCTGTGAGATTCGCGACTTTCACAAACGCCAGCGTCAACGAACCGCTCATACAGCAATACAAAATCTCCCTGGGCATCCGCGCGACCGAGTTAGGTCGTGACATTGCCAAAGAAGACGTTCGCGCCGAACGCCAGAAGATCGCGGCTGACGTTCGCAATGCCTACTTCGATCTTGTTGCCACGCAATCCGGCATTGAAGCGGCGGCACAAGCGGTTAAGACCCTGGAGGAGGCACAGCGACTCACCGCTCGGTACCGAGCGCAGGAGACAGTGCTCAAGGCTGACGCTTTGGAGGTCGATGCGCGTCTCGCAAAAAGCCGCTATGACCTTTCGGTCGCGGAGAACGGTCTCGCCTCCCAGCGTGAGCACCTGAACCAATTACTTGTCCGCGGTCTCAACACGCCGTTTCGTGTCAACTCGATGCTGGAGGACGACCCAACCGACTTAACGCTCGATGCCGCGCGGCAGCGGGCTTCTCAAAATCGGCCGGAGGTTCGACAAGCGCACCTTAAGGAGCGGCAAGCGGAATACGACCGCCGCATCGCGAAAGCTGACTACTTACCAGACCTCTTCCTATCCGTGCAATATCTCGGACTGAACAACATTGCAGTGTTACCGCAGAACGTAGGGGTGGGCGGATTCCTTTTGACTTGGGAACCATTCGACTGGGGCCGTCGTCGTAACAAGGTCGCGGAGAAGACCAAGACGGTTGAACAGGCACGTAACGGGGTTCAGGAGACGGCGTCGCAGATCGCGGTGGAGGTCGGGGCGAAGTACCGCAAATGGCAAGAGGCCGCTCTGCTGCTTAAGTCAACTCGCCTGTCTCAGGAAGCGGCTGCCGAACAATTCCGGGTCACCGGGAATAAATACAAGGAACAGGCCGCACTCGTAAAAGACTTACTACAAGCCCAGGGTCGTAGCTCAGAAGCAGATTTCCAGTACCAGCAGGCACTCTCTTCGTACTGGAGTGCGCTGGCCGACTTGCGCCGGGCGATGGGAGAAGAATGAGATGAAGAAATTACTGACAACACTTTCGGCGGCACTGGTGCTGATGACGGGCTGTGCCTCGCGCGAGCGAATTGAACAGCCACCACAAGGAGTTCAAGCCAGGCTGATTCAGCCGCAGTCCAGCATCGGGGGCAACACGTCGCGCTTCTCGGCCGTGGTGATGCCCGATTCGCAGGTTTCCTTGGGATTCAGAATTCCCGGATATGTCGTTTCGCTCAAGCAGATGCGCGGGCAAGACGGCAGAATGCGCGACATCGCGGAAGGCGATGCAGTCAGCCGGGGCACGGTGCTTGTCCGCATCCGTCCGGCTGAATATGAAGACAAGGTGCGCCAAGCCTCATCGCAGGCCGAAGCCGCTGACGCTGCTGCTCAGAGGGCGACGCTGGACTTCGAGCGCGCAAAGCGGCTGTACGACAGCCAGAGCCTGACGAAGCCTGACTTCGATGCCGCGAAAGCGCAGTACGATGCCACGCAGGCGGAACTGCGAGCTGCCCACGCGCAAACCAGCGAGGCGCAGATCGCTCTGCGCGACACGTCGCTGACGGCACCTTTCAATGGAGACATCGTCAAGAAGAACGTCGAACTCGGTGCATTCGTGGGGCCTGGAGTGCCCGTCTTCGCGGTTGCCAACACGGACGTCGTGAAGATCGTAATCGGTGTGCCTGACACGACGTTTCGATCCTTGAAGTTAGGTCAACCCGTTGAGGTTTCCGTCGACGCACTCCCCAATCGGACGTTTCAAGCGCGGATCAGCCGAATAGCATCGGCAGCGGATTCCACGACACGCAACTTCGAGGTCGAAGTCGCAATACGGAACCGTGACCACTTGCTGAAGGCTGGCATGATCGGTTCGCTGCAACTCACCAGCGCCGGAGACGTCAAGCAACAGGCGTCCGTGCTGATTCCGCTTTCCTCTATCGTTCAATCGCAGGATGGCAAGTATGGCGTCTTCGTGGTTTCACCCTCAGGCGCGGGAGAGATAGCCCGGTTGCGTACGGTAGAAATCGGCACTGTGAACGGAAGCGACATAACGGTAACAAGCGGTTTGGCCACCGGCGACAGAATCATAACCGATGGTGCAAATCTGCTTAAGGACGGAGAGCGGGTGGAGGTCCTGAAGTGAAAGCCCTAAATGACAAGAACAGCCGTAATATCGCACAGTTCTTCACGCACAACCGTCAGATCGCGTGGGTCGCTTTGTTAGCAACGATGGCTTGGGGCGTGTTTGGCTACATGAACATGCCCAAGCGGAAAGACCCCGATATACCTGTACGCATTGCCCTTGCCATCTGTCCGTGGCCGGGTATTCCTGCAGAAAAGGTCGAGCAGTTGGTGACACGGAAGATCGAGCAGGCTGCAACCGGGAACAGCAAAGTGGACCGCGTGGAATCGAACACGCAGGACAACATCTCCGTGGTGACGGTTCGGCTGCTCGATAACATCAAGAACACGCAACAGGAATTCCAGGACATCGGGCAGCGGCTGGCGCAGATCAATGACCTTCCCCAGGGCGCCGGGCCGATCACCTGGATCAGCGACTTCGGCGACACTGCGGCACTCATGCTGACGGTAGCCAGCCCACCCGTCCCTGACATCGAGATTGGCCTGCGTGCTCGCGGCGTTCGCGAGGCGATTGAGAAGGCGCGTGGCGGAGAGGCGAACCGGGTATCTGTACTGTATTGCTATCCGGCATCAGTCTCTCCTGCGGTCGTTCAGCGGCCCTTTACGATCTTCGGCGATCAGGCACAGCGCGATGGCATAGCGCGCGATGTGCGTCCCGTATCCGAGGGTAGCTGTTCCGGCATAGATTTTGGGACGACGAAGTCGGACGGCGAAATCCGTGCTTACGGCCAGCAGTTTGTGGAGAAGCGGCTGCAAGAGTACGACTTCCACCCTGACTCATGGGGGCCGATCATAATCCGCGACGCGCGAACAACCAATGAACGCATCGCAGCAGTGGCCAGCGATCGCTACTCCTATCGGCAGCTTGATGACTACACCGATCTGGTTCAACGCACGTTGCAGCGCGTACCCGAGGTCGCGAAGGTTCAGCGCGCCGGCGTTTTGGGCGAGGAGATCTACCTGGAGTACTCGGACGACCGGCTGGCGGCGTTCAAGATGCAGCCGAGCAAGCTGAAAGACATTCTAGCTGCGCGAAACATTACCGCTCCCGGCGGACAGGTCCAAACGCAATCGCGGAACGTCCTGATCGACCCGACAGGCGAGTTCAAGAGCACGAAGGAAATCGGCAACGTGCTGGTTGGGGCATCGGCCGATGGGGTGCCGGTGTATCTACGCGACCTCGTCGACGTTTCGCGCGGGTACCAGAGCCCGACGCGTTACTTGAACTACATGACCTATCGCGACGCGAACGGTAAATGGCATCGCAACCGCGCCATCACCCTGGCCGTGCAGATGCGGTCAGGCGAGCAGATCTTCAAGTTCGGCGAGGCCGTAGATAAGGCGCTCGCCACCGTGCGCCCGCAACTGCCTGCCGACCTGATTCTTGCTCGCACTTCGGACCAGCCGAAACAAGTGAAGGATCTTGTTAGTCTGCTGATGTCGAGTCTGTACGAGGCCATTGTGCTCGTCGTCATCGTCGCACTGGTCGGATTCTGGGACTGGCGTGCTGCTGCGTTGATGGCCGCATCGATTCCTCTCACTCTGGCGATGACCTTCGGGATCGTTCACGTTCTCGGTATCGATATTCAACAGGTGTCGATTGCGACGCTGATCATCGCCCTCGGCTTGCTCGTGGATATGCCCGTGGTGGCAGGAGATGCGATCAAACGCGAGTTGGCGTCCGGTTCACCGAGAGACCTTGCGTCCTGGATTGGGCCGACAAAGCTGGCAAAGGCAATTGTGTTTGCCACCATCACGAACATCGTTGCCTATCTGCCGTTCCTCATGCTGACAGGCGATACCTATTTCTTCCTTTACAGTTTGCCGGTTGTGATGACTTGTACGCTGGTCGCCTCGGTCATCGTGTCGTTTACGTTCATGCCGTTGATCGCGTATTACCTGATCAAGCCGCCGAAAAAGGCGGAAGAGCCGATGGCTCAGCGGCGTACTCACGGTTTTCCGGGATTTTATTACCGAGTAGGTGATTTCTGTCTCGGGCACCGCTGGGGTGTATTCGCCGGCTCCCTGTTATTTCTCGTACTGGGTGGGTTCTTGTTCTCCAGGCTGACCCCGCAGTTCTTCCCCAAGGATCTGTCATACCTCTCCTATGTGGATGTCTGGCTTCCTCCGGATGCACCGTTGGGAGCAACAGATGCTGCTGCAAAGCGAGCCGAAACTGTCATCCGCGAAGAGGCGGAACGCTTTGGGAAGGAACATAACAAGGAAGACGTCCTGAAAAGCGTCACCACATTCGACGGCGGCGGAGGCCCGCGCTTCTGGTTTTCGGTCGATCCGGAGCAGCAGCAGCTCAATTACGCTCAGCTCATCGTCGAAGTGACGGACAAGCACTTGACGAACGAGTTTGTCGGCCCCTTGCAGACGGCGTTGAGTCGCGATGTGCCTGGGGCCCGGGTGGACGTACGCCAACTGGAAACCGGAAAACCGGTCGGAATCCCCATTTCGATCCGGATTTCAGGAGCGGATGAAAAAGTACTGCACCAGCTCTCGAGCGAACTCCAGGCGACCTTCCGCTCCCAGCCAAACGCAGCTCGGGTACGCGACGACTGGGGAGAACCCGCTATGGCGGCGCGGTTGAAGGTCAACCCGGATCGCGCGAACCTTTCCGGAGTCACCAATCTTGACGTTGCACTTTCCTCCACCGCTGCCATGACCGGACTGCCTGTTTCCACTTACCGCGAGGCAGACAAACAGATCCCCATCGCCGCCCGCTTACGCATGGAGGAGCGCGCCGGACTATCTGATGTGCAAAATACCTACGTCTACTCCATGACCAGTAATCAGCGTGTGCCCCTGAGACAGGTATCAGAGGTCACCACTGAGATGAAGATTCCCAAAATCAAACGCCGTAACCAGTTTCGCACGGTTACGGTGTCAGCGTTCCCAGTCCCAGGTATTTTGCCCTCCCAAGTGCTCACACCTCTGCTGCCAAAGATCAAGGAGTTCCAGAAGAAACTTCCCCCCGGCTATTTCCTGGAGTTCGGTGGCGAGTATGAGGAGCAGGTCAAGGGGTTCAAGCAGCTCAGTGTTGTGATGGCAGTTTCTGTAATGCTCATTTACATGGCCCTGGTTCTCCAGTTCCGGAATGCCATCAAGCCGTTTCTTGTGTTCGCTGCTATTCCGTACGGCATGACGGGAGCGTTCGCCGGTCTCGTCATCATGGGTCAGCCATTCGGATTCATGGGCTTCCTGGGAGTAGCGAGCCTTGTAGGTGTCATCGTCAGTCATGTAATCGTGCTGTTCGACTTCATCGAAGAAGCACACGAACGAGGCGAGCCGTTGCGCGAGGCGCTGCTCGATGCGGGCATCGTGCGACTGCGGCCGGTGATGATCACCGTCGGCGCGACCGTGCTGGGACTCGTACCGCTCGCCATGCACGGTGGGCCGCTCTGGGAGCCACTTTGCTACGCGCAAATTGGTGGACTGACTGTTGCAACTTTCGTCACCTTACTGCTTGTGCCGGTGCTGTATTCGATTTTTGTGCTGGATCTGAAGCTGATCAAGTGGGATACAGAGCCTGCTTCAACTCCTGTACCGGAAACTGGCAAAGCCCTGGATGCGTCGGTGCATCCCTAATCGAGTTCGTAATGGTCTGCGCATTACGCCGCTGATGATTCAGGACGCAATGCCTTAGGAGTTCAGGAATGATTCGCAAATCTGTATTGCTCATCACTTTGGCGATGCTCGGGATACTCCCTCTCTGCCGCGCTCAAACTCAGAAGCCCAGTATCGACTCGGCTATTGAGGAAGCGAGGGCTGCCATCCGGGCCGAGAGAAACGCAATCATTAGCACAACGATGAACTTCAATGATAGGGACGCTGCGGTATTCTGGCCGCTCTACCGGAAGTATGAGTACGACCGATCCAGGCTGGACGATCGGCGCGTGGCGGTAATTAAGCAATACGCACAGAAGTACCCGGACCTGACCGATGCAGAGGCCAAAGCGATGGCAGAACAAATGTTGGACTGCAGCTCTCGCCTGGCTGCGTTGAAGATAAAGTATTTCAAGAAATTCAATACGGTGCTTCCACCACTTACGGTAACGAAGTTCTTTCAGTTGGAGCATCGCATCGACTTGCTGATGGATATGAAAGTGGAGTCGTCCCTTCCTCCGCTCGCTCAACCACAGCACAGCGAGCCATCGAACACGAACATCGAGCAGGAGAACTAGCTTTGTTAGAGCTGTCCTAAGACAAGGCATGCTCTGGCAGGCTCGATGTGAATGCGTTTAGGAGGTATCGATGATCCGAAACACGAAGCGCGGCACCTTGGTCCTAATGGCGCTGCTGATGTTGGTGGCGATGGCACAGGCGCAAGCGCAAGCGCAACCTCAAGGAGTAGCATTCTCCGTTCAAGGTTACCCCGGACAGGCGACCGTCTTTCAAGCCCAAGGCCGTACATTTGTGGATTTGCAGGAGCTGGCGCGAATCACAAACGGCTCGCTCAGCTTTGAGGGACATCGAATCATCCTGACGCTGCCTCGTGCGGATGCCTCGGACCCGACCGGCGACGCTGCTGCCAAAGCAAGTTTCTCCCGCCCCTTCAATAGGGCGGCGATCGAGGCGATGGCGGCAATGAGAGAGTGGGGCGGAATGCTGCTGGTAATCGCCCAGAACGGATATCCGGTGGAAACTGGTATGGCCGGAAACACGATCCAGGCGTACCAGGCTCGAACTGCCGAGAGCATCGCATTAGCCTCGACGGCGGCATCGACTGAGTCTGACTATCGCGGGCTCGAGTTGCTGAGAAATGAGTTCAACTACGCGCAGGCCTGGGCTGACAGTTTTGTCAAAGATCGGGCTTCCATGAAGATGTCAGAACGCCGAATCAAGGACGATGAGGATGCGCAAAAGATACTCCGTTGTGGCCAATTCCTGGCGCAGATGTTCGCCAGCGGCACCGTCCAGGACGATGTGGCATGTCGTTAGGAATTGCGCATAAATAACTTGTACATGTAGCGAATGTATTGTAGTCTAACTGCATGAAGCGGAATGGACTAGTAGGAGCGGTTCGCGAAAAGTACGAATCACTGCGCAGGGTGCTGTCG
>Ga0187884_10003258_pt1 | contig 12755 bp, 9 predicted proteins | sample June2016WEW_20_4_FD_132983 | JGI IMG/M metagenome (GOLD analysis project Ga0187884, IMG submission 132983) | Peatland microbial communities from SPRUCE experiment site at the Marcell Experimental Forest, Minnesota, USA - June2016WEW_20_40 | ecosystem: Environmental > Terrestrial > Soil >...
CCGGGGATTGCGTATTCACGGGAGAAAGGGACAGTAAATGACCAACTTCGGCCAGGACGTCCGATTCGGGTGGCGCGTGCTGCGCAAGAGCCCGGGCTTCACGGCGGTTGCAGTGCTGGTATTAGCCCTGGGTATTGGAGCGAATACGGCAATCTTCAGTGTTGTAAATGCTGTGTTGTTGCGGCCGTTGCCGTTCGACCAGCCCGACCGTTTGGTGGACATATGGCACCTGCCGCCGCAGGCGAGTTTTCCGGGCATGACGACCTTTGCTGTCTCGCCGGCAAATTTCCTGGACTGGCGCAGCCAGAACCATAGTTTCGAGGGCATGTCGGCCTACGGCTATGGCCGCTACACGCTCACCGGCACGGGTCGACCCGAGTCAGTTCGCGCATTCGCAGCCACTAGCGGATTTTTTTCCATCTTGCATGCCCAAGCATTTCTCGGCCGCGTCTTCCTCGACGGCGATGTCGACCCCGGTCGCGATCATGAAGTGGTCATGAGCTATGAGTTCTGGCACAGCCACTTCGGTGCCGCTCCTGACATCGTGGGCAAGAACATTCAACTGAACGGGGAAGCGTACACCGTGGTCGGCGTGATGAAACCGGGCTTCGAGTTTCCGCTCACCAGCGATCCCGGTGATCGCGCTCAGATTTGGAAGCCATTAGCCTGGACAGGTGCGGAGCGAACCATTCGCGACGATCACAACTACGGCGTCCTCGGCCGGCTTAGGCCGGGCGTCACCTTGCCGCAGGCTAACGCCGAAATGTCCACTATCTCCAGCCGATTGGCGCAGCAATATCCCAAAGACAACAAAGGCTGGGGAGCAACGGTAATTCCGCTGCGCGAAGATTTGGTTGGCGATGTGCGGCCTGCGTTGTTGATCTTGCTGGGAGCGGTGGCTTTTGTGTTGCTCATCGCGTGCGCAAATGTCGCCAATCTGGTGTTGGCGAAAACTTTGTCCCGGCGGAAAGAAGTTGCGATTCGCTCTGCTTTAGGCGCCAGCCGCCGCCGTCTGCTGCAACAAGTGCTCTCGGAAACAGTTCTGCTTGCTTTCGCCGGAGGAGCGTTGGGCCTGATATTCGCCCATTATGGCGTAGTTCTCATGGTGAAGTTCGCGGCGCAGCAATTGCCCCGTGCTACCGAGATTGGGCTTGACGTCCGGGTGTTGGCTTTCACTGTGGGCATTTCGCTCTTGACCGGGCTTGCCGCCGGGCTGCTGCCGGCCTTGCGGTTGATAAGAGAAGACGTGAGCCAGGCGCTCAAACAAGGGCTCGGCCGCACTGCTTCCGACTCCGGCGGAACTCGCACGCGCAGCGTCCTGGTGGTTTCTGAGGTTGCTCTCTCCCTGATGCTGTTGATCGGAGCCGGCCTGCTGATTCGTAGTTTATGGATTTTGCGCAACGTCAATCCCGGTTTTGACTCCAACCGTGTTCTGACCATGGATGTTTCACTCCCGCAAAATAAATTCGCCGCGCCGCAGCAGCAGATCAGCTTCTTCCAAGGTGTTCTGGAGCGGGTTCGAGCCTTGCCTGGTGTGCAGTCGGCTGCACTGATCGATAGTCTGCCGCTTAGCGGAAATGGCTCTCATCAGCCGGTTCAAGTCGAAGAGCGTCCAGCCGTGGCGATGGCCGACCAACCCGAAGTGGATATGCGTCTGATCAGTCCCGGCTACCTCAGCACCATGCACATTCCGCTTGTGCGCGGACGCGACTTCAATGAGTCTGACGCAGCGGGCCGGCCGGATACGGTTTTGATCACTCAATCGATGGCCAAAGAGTTTTGGCCCAATGAAGATCCGATCGGCAAGCGTGTGGACTTGTATTTCTTTCCCGGCCACGAGCGCAGAGTGGTGGGAGTGGTGGGCGATGTCAAACTCGATGCGTTAAGTCAGACCCGACCCACCCAGGCGGTGTATATACCGCTGGCTCAAGTGTCAGCGGCGCGCGGCGAAGAATGGCATTCCTTCGGCATGAGTCTTACCGTGCGTACCAACATTGATCCGCTGGCAGCTGTGCCCGCAATCACCAATGCTGTTCACGAAATGGATTCGGACGTTCCCCTGCTGAACATCAAGACTATGGACGACGCTGTTTCCGAATCGCTGTCACAGCAACGGTTCACCATGCTGCTTCTGCTCTGGTTCGCCGGACTGGCAGTATTGCTGGCCGCGGTCGGCATTTATAGCGTGCTCTCGTATTCGGTGCGGCGCCGCATGCGCGAGATCGGCATCCGGATGGCATTGGGCGCGGAGGTCGGCGACGTCTTACGCATGGTCATGGTTGAAGGTATGAAACCGACGCTGATTGGCGTGGTCATCGGGCTGGCCGGCGCGTTGGCGCTCGGAAGAGTGCTCTCCAGCGTGATCTACGGCGTGACCGCCAGAGATGTGACAACCTTCGTCAGTGTCGCGGCATTCATGTTCTGCGTTGGCTTGCTGGCGAGTACCGTGCCCGCCTATCGCGCGACACGGGTCGATCCCATGAAGACGTTGAGGGATGAATAAAAGCGGCTCCAAACGAAATGCGGAGCGGGCGGAGTCGCCGTTCTTACACCTCTGCCGCAACTATGCCACCATCGTTACCGCTCCGCTGCCTAGGTCGTAGTAAGCTGCGACAACTTTCACCGTGCCTTCTTTCACCATTCCAGAGATCACGGTCGACGATTCGCGCAGAAGCGTGCCCTGAATTTTGGCATTCGCTTTGATGGTCGCTTCCAAATCCGGTCCGGCTTGATCCACCGCCGGCTGAAGGTGCGGGAACAGCGAGCTAATTTGGCCGGGCACGGACTTGCCCTGAATCGCAGCCTTCACGGCTCCGCAGTTCGCATGCCCAAGAACCATGATCACCTTCGTTCCCAGTACTGCCGCTCCATATTCGAGACTTCCGATAATTTCCGGCGTCAGGATGTTTCCCGCGACTCGAGTGACAAAGACATGGCCTATAGTCTGGTCGAAAACGAGTTCCACCGGAACGCGCGAATCGGCGCAGGACAAAACAGCGGCGAAGGGTTGTTGGCTATCTGCGGTGTGCTGCTTGAGAATGTTGAGGTCGGTATCGTGCGCAGTCAGCCGGCCGGATAAAGAGCGTTTATTGCCTGCCATCAACTCCGCGAGCGCGGCATCAGGCGTGGAAACGTCTTGCGCGACGGCCGTCGCGGGCGTGGCGAGATTGAGGCCCCCTGCCATCAAACCAATTGCGGTTCCTGTGATGCCCATCTGCAAGAGGCGGCGTCTGGACAGGCCCAGCCCCGAGTCGACTGTCTTCATGGAGTTCTCCCTGAAACACTTTTCTTGAGTATCGCGAAGTGTAACGTGTCACTCGGACTGACACAATATGCAACTATCGGTATGCAATAATGTCGCGCTATGAGACCGAACTCATCGCGTGTTGTCCTGATTGCGGCCATCTTTTTTGTCTCGGGGGCTGTGGTATCGTTTGCAGCGGCCCAAACCAATTCCAAACCGGCCACTCCGCAGGCGCAGTCTGCCGCTCCAGCGAAGACCTCGGACGCTGATGAGTTGGTCAAGCAGGGCAAGACGCTCGCCGACGATGGCAAGGAAGACGAAGCATTAGCCATTTTCCAGCGAGCCTTGCAGTTGGATTCCGATAATTATCAGGCGCAGCTCTTCACAGGCATCGGACTGGATCTCGAAGGCAATTATCAGGATGCGCGGCAGCACTTGGCAATGGCTATCAAACTTGCCTCAGAACAGCAGACGGTGCAGTCCCTGCGCGTCATGGCTGTGTCGTACGCGTTTGAGCGCAACACGGATAAAGCCTCTGAGTATGAGCGGCGAGCTTTCGACCAGCAGTACAACTGGAAGCATTATGCCGATGCCGCTGGTACGGCAGACGAGCTGGCACGAATTTATCTGGAGTCGGGCGACTTCGACAATGCGTTTCAGTGGTACCAGACGGGGCATCTTACCGGCCTGAAGATTCCCAATCTCACGCCGGCGCAGAAAGATCTGTGGGAGTTCCGCTGGGAGGCGGCGCAGGCGCGAATCGCGGCGCGCCGCGGCAAGTTCGATCAAGCCAAGCAGCACCTGGCGGCCTGCAAAGCCCTCATCGACAAGGGAGACAATCCTGATCAGGCGGTTTTTTACCCGTACCTGGCAGGGTATGTTGCTTTCTACTCCGGCGATTACAGTACGGCGATCAAGCAATTGGAAATGGCAAATCAGAAGGACGCGTTCGTTCTGTGTTTGCTGGCGCAGACTTACGAAAAGCTAGGCGACACTGCGCATGCCAAGGACTACTACCAACAAGTAATGGCGATCAACACACATAATCCGTCGACCGCTTTCGCCCGTCCACTGGCCAGGCAGAAGCTGGCACAGCCAGGGACGGCGCCCGCAAGTTCCGGGCAGTGACGAAGCAGCGGCGGCCTGAGATGGGATGCAGTGTTCGGCCATCTCTCAAGCCTAAGGTCGAGCTATGATCTAGCGGTTAGGTGCTCGGGAATCGAATCTCTGTCGTGGAGCGGCGGATGGCACATGTGGACTCTGCAGAACTTTCTTCTGCCGTCGGTCGGTTGAAGACGACGACTGCAGTTCGTCCCGAACGCCTCGAGTCCATTGACATCGTGCGCGGTCTGGTGATGGTGATCATGGCCATCGACCACACGCGCGATTACTTCACGTACCTACGATTTGCGCCCGAGTCGTTAAGTCAAACCTATTACGCTCTGTTCTTTACCCGCTGGATCACGCACTTCTGCGCCCCGCTGTTCTTCTTCCTGGCAGGCGTTGGAGCATTTCTGTATGGCTCGCGGCGTTCGCCAAGTCAACTCACGCGGTTTCTGTGGACGCGTGGTCTTTGGCTGATCATCGTCGAGTTCACGATCGTCGGCTTCGCTTGGACATTCATCGTCCCGTTCGGTTTCTTCGGCGTCATCTGGGCGCTGGGAGCGTCGATGGTGATCATGGCCGCAGCGGTGCGCTTGCCGATTCGTTGGCTGGGAGCTCTGGCTGTGCTGATGATCGTCGGGCACGATCTGCTGGACCGGACACGCCCAAATCAGTTCGGTCATGCCGCCTGGATATGGTCGCTCTTGCACGTCAGAGGCGGCCTTGTGTTGCCCGGCAATGTGGCCGACTTCGTTCTGTTCCCGATTGTTCCGTGGGTCGGCGTCATGGCGGCGGGCTACGTGTTCGGGACGCTGTATCAGCGGGAACATCGCGATCGCCAGCGCATCATGGCCATACTCGGTATCGCGATGGTCGTTGCCTTTGTCTTCCTGCGGGCCACGAATTTGTACGGCAATCCGCCTGTCGGACTAGGCGGTGTCTCACAAGGCGACTGGCATATCCAGCCGACGGTCGAGAAGACTCTCATCCTGTTCCTGGATGTCGAGAAGTATCCGCCATCGCTGGAATTCCTGATGATGACGCTGGGACCGGGAATTCTGTTGCTGGCGCTGCTGGATGGAAAGACCGCTCCCGGTATCTTCCGGCCGTTGCTGGTCTTCGGTCGCGTGCCGATGTTCTTCTACATCCTGCACCTGTACCTGATTCACTCGCTCGCCGTGCTGATGGCGGTCGTCTTCCATCAACCAGTCCAGTGGCTCCTGCACGGAGCTTTCATCTTGAATTCCATTCCTGACAACTACGGACACGGGCTGCCATTCATCTACCTGATGTGGATGACGGTGATCGTCATTCTCTACTTCCCGTGCCGCTGGTTCATGGGCGTGAAACAGCGCAGAAAAGATTGGTGGCTTAGCTACTTCTAGGGTTGCGATCTTGTCAACTGCAACAGGTTTCAGACCTACATTGGCGTCCTGCCACATCTTGACTTCGCCTTGTAGCCAGCATTTAATCAGGCAACTGGCCGTGCCACCCGACAGATGCGCCTGCCGATTTGACCACCTATGGAATGGGTAAACCAGCGGGCCGGCCGGATGATGTGAAGCTCGTGACTTGCAATGGGGTGCAGTCACGAACACAGTCCTTTCTCACGGGGTACCCATGTCTGCGTCTGGCCCAACTGGGTTGTCTGCTACGGGTGTAAATGTCGAACGACAAAAAGCTCTTCAAATCAGGTACTTCGTTGGCGGCTTGGCACTGCTTGCCGCGACTGCACTGGTGTGGCCGCTGCTGGGACGAGGCGTCGAGCAGTTTCAGTTCATGCCGCATGTGTTTTGTTATCTCGACAATCCCACCCTGATTACAGTCAACCTGTCCGCAGACCTTCTTATCGGCGTCTCGTATGTCGTCATCTCGCTCACCTTGGTTTACCTTGTTCGGGCCAGCCAAGGCGCAATTCCGTTTCACTGGATGTTTCTCGCCTTCGGGACCTTCATCATTGCGTGCGGCGGCACCCATTTCATGGAGGCGATTACCCTGTGGCATCCCTATTACTGGGCCGCCGCCTACGTGAAGGTTGTGACGGCGCTGGCGTCCGTGGCGACAGCGGTAGCGCTTCCCGTCGTGATGCCCAACATCCTGAAAAATATTGAGAGCATGCGCGTGTCTGAAGAACGTGCCGTGCAGCTCGCGCAAGCCAATCGGGAACTGAGCACGGCCAACGACAAACTGCATGAACTGGATCGCTTGCGGCGGCGTTTTGTGGCTCAGGCTGCCGCGAATATGGGTGACTGGGAATGGGACATTCCTTCCGGCGTAGTGCGCTGGTCTCCCGAGGTGGAAGATATCCACGGCCTGCCGCGGGGAACATTCAAGGGCGGCCTGGAAGACTGGCTCAACACCCTCCACCCTGACGACCGGGAACGATCTCTTGCAGCCGCCCAGCGCGCCGTGCAACTGCGGGAGGATTACGAGGTCGAATACAGGACAAGCCGCCCCGACGGTGGGTACTGTTGGACTACTTCCCGAGGATCGGTCGAATACGATGGCAACGCAGAGCCGCTGCGTATGGCCGGCATGTCCATGGATATCAGCACTCGAAAAGGCACGGAAGAGGCTCTGCGCAGGACGGAAAAGCTTGCAGCAGCAGGCAGGCTGGCAGCCACCATCGCTCACGAAATCAATAATCCGCTTGAGGCAGTCACCAACCTGATTTTTCTCGCTCGCGTGGAGCAATCGCAAGACGCAAGCCGGCGCCTCTTGGAAGCGGCAGATCACGAACTGCAGAGAGTGAGTCACATCACGAGGCAGACTCTTGGGTTCTACCGCGAGACAACAACTCCCATCGATATTGAGCTATCCGAAATTCTCAAGAGCGTGGTCGATGTTTTTCGGAGGAAGCTGGATTCGCGCGACGTAAAAGCGGTCATTGAAGCAGACTCAGCGGTTTACTTGCAGGGAGTGCCGGGTGAACTACGGCAGGTAGTCGCAAACCTTCTGGGTAATGCGATCGACGCTTCTCCGGCCGGTTCCTCAGTTCGTATTCGCGTTAAAAAGGTAGGCGATGCAGCTCAAATCACGATCGCCGACCAAGGTACCGGCATACCGGAGGCAGTCCGAAAGCAGGTCTTCGAGCCGTTCTTCACGACCAAGAAGGATGTGGGAACAGGGCTGGGACTTTGGATCAGCAAGGAGATCGTCAAGAACCACGGTGGAAAGCTGCGTTTCCGCAGTAATGTTAATCCCGGTAAGTGTGGAACAGTATTTGTGGTTTACCTGTCGAACGTTAGCACCGCACAGAGCACAGCGGCATAGGGAGTGTGGCGGCTATTTGTGTTCGGCAGAAGTGAGCATCGTCAAAAGCATCACCGCGTCTGTCTTCGCGTAGACCGCATGTGGAAGATCGGCTTCCATGAAAATCCAAGACCCGCTGGACATTTCTTTTTCCTCGCTATCGAGCGTCACCCGGACGTCGCCCTGCACGATCTCGATGATGGCTGGTACCGAAGCGGTGTGCTGGGAAAGCTCCTGCCCGCCGGCAAAGGCGAACAGCACAATCTTGACGCGATCGTCGCGATGGAGCGTGCGGCTGAGAGTGCCATCCTTGGGGATCTCGATGCTCTGCACTAAGCTTTCAATTACTTCGTAAGTGGGCACGCGGATCTCCTCGGTTGTTGGCTCATTTCACCCATCATTGTCCATTTCTACGCTGATGGCAATCGCTCAATCATTGGCTCTGTGCGTCTGTCGGGTAAGGATCTGGCCGCTTTCGCACCTTCCTCCAAACCTCAGGAAGAAATTCGCTGACGGCATTCGAGATGGCCCGGCCGGCGAACCCTTCGCCAGTACGCGCCAAGGCGTGCTGCCAATCGTTTTCGCTCGGCTCGCGCCAGGTGTTCGAAAGGAAATTGTTGCCGAAAACTGCCACAAATCTCGCGTATGCGATATGCCGCTCTCCGTCTCGGTGGTACGCGCGGAAGGTCAGGTCGGCTATGTTCTTCACGCGCTCGCCGAACGGCGCCTGCACGGTGTGAAAGTAGCGCGGATCTTCGCCCCAGGCCGAACCCAACGTCGCCTCTATGGCATTACCCGTCGATATGCCGGTAAGACGCATTCCGTAGCGCTGTCCAAATCCTTCCCAATGCGTTCCGTACTCCGGTGGCTTGTTGACCGCAGTGCCATAACCGGCCGAGATAAGGCCAGCCGAAAGACTTTTCAAGCCGACTGTCGAACGAACAAACCAGAAGAACCTGCCCTCCGCCGTAATGGCCTTGTAATCAGCGGGAGTTCGCGGCACAGCGTGAACGTAGTGCTCAAGATTGGCTTTCATCCGCTGTTGCTCGGGCATGGAAGACGTCTGCGCGTTTTGCGCCACGGCGGGAGCGAGCAGGCAAAGCGTCACGCCCCATCCTGAAAAGACAAGCCGCCGCAGTGCGACAACAAACCCTGAATTCATGTAAAAAGCCCCGGGAACCGGCGTACACGCTGACCGTTGGCAACACAGAGGCAATGGTTGCAATTTGCCTAATGCACTGTCCAGAGCTCAGTGGTATGGATAAAAGATGAAGAATAGGAGCGAGAGGATGGTTAGAACCCACAATCCGGACCGTAATTGGTTGGCTTTGCCCCCCGCAATCTTGCAGATGGGGTACAGGATGAAGCCGGCGCAGACACCAATTGCGATGTTGAAGGTAAACGCCATCAGCGAGACCACGACGAAGGCAGGAATCGACTCGGTGTAATCGCTGAAGTCGATCCTGGTGATTGGCGCCAACATGAAAAGGCCGACAACGATGAGAGCCGGACCGTAGGCTTGTGCTGGGATTGCGGTCAACAACGGCGCAAAAAACAGGCTCAGCAAGAAACAGCTGCCGGTCACAAGCACCGTAAAGCCGGTTCGTCCGCCAGCCTCAATTCCGGTTGCGGATTCGACATAAGCGCCCGACGTAGTTGTCCCCAATGCGGGCGCCAGGGTAGTGGCGATGGCATCCACCAACATCGGCCGCTCGATCTGCGGCAGCTGTCCAGTCTCGTCGAGAAAGCCGGCGCGAGCCGAAAGACCGATCAGCGTTCCCATGGTGTCAACGAAGGCCATCACGAAGATGGTCAGCACGACCGGGAACGCTTGAAAGGTGAGCGCCCCTCGGAAGTCCAATTGCCACAAAATCGGCCGTACGCTCGGCGGAATGCTGACCAGACTGTGAGGAGCGGCAGCCACTTTCGCCATGAATGCAACAGCGGATGTCGCAAGAATCCCCAGCAAGATAGCGCCGGGTATCTTCCGAATAATCAGTACAGCCAGCAAAACGACACCGAAAATGGAAACCAGCACCGGAGCGGATGTCAGGTGTCCGGCGTGCACGGGAGCGCCGGGTACGCCAAGCCTCACCAGCCCAGTCTCATTGAGCCCGATGAAAGTAAGAAACAATCCCATGCCCACAGCGAAGCTGTATCGCAAGGACGTGGGCACCCCGTCGACCACCCACTTACGCAAATGCAGCACGGTCATCATCACAAACAGCACGCCGGCAATGAAGACAGCCGCCAGCGCCGTTTGCCAACGCATCCCGAGCACCTTGCAAACGGTAAACGCGATGAATGCGTTCTCGCCCATGTAAGGGGCAATGGCGAAAGGACGGTTGGCGTAGAAAGCCATCAAGTAGCAGCCGAAAGCAGCCACAAGAGCCGTGGCTGTAAAGGAAGCACCTTCAGGAATGCCGGCGGAGGCAAGGATCGCGGGATTGACCACCACGATGTAGGACATCGTGGTGAAGGTCGTGAGACCTGAGATGACTTCGCGCGAAACCGAAGTGCCGTGAGAATCGAAGGAGAAATAGCCCGCTATCCAGCTCAAGACGTTCCCTCCGCCGAGTCAAATCTATACTGAAATGGGCGTGGCAAAAAGGCGACGATAAGGGCCAAAAATACAACAAGGAACATAACAAGTGCGGTTCCCTCGGATTCTCCGGGAACTCTGTTTTCACAATACCGCAACTGGCTGCACTTCGGTTTCACTTCTCGACGTAAGCTACTGAATGTAAATAGCCGATATTGGCAACGAAAGTGCTGCTACTCACATTGCGTGTCGGACCCCAAGACACCGCATTCCGGAGGAAGTATGCGACCCAAGACCCTGCTGGTCGTCGTTGCTCTGGCTGTTGCTTTGATATTCAGTGCGCCGAAGACCTTCGCCCAGAACTTAGTCGCCAACGGTAGTTTCGAAACAGGCGATTTCACAGGTTGGACTAGCGGTGGAAATTTCGAAGACACCTTTGTTGAAACTGGCGCCTTCTATCAGTACTCCGGTGCCGAGGACGGCTTGTATTATGCCGCCCTGGGACCAGTCGGAAGTGATGGAACGCTTAGCCAGACCATCACCGACGTTGCTGGTGGACACTACAGTTTCAGCTTCTGGTTCGCTGCGGTTGGCGACAATCCGAGCGATTTCTCGGCCTCGTGGGACGGCACCCAGTTGCTGTCTCTTACCAATCCCACCACCGGTGGCGTCTGGACCCAGTACAGCTACAACGTGACTGGTACCGGCAGCGACACTCTTCAGTTTGCGTTCCGCGACGATCCGGGCTACATGGCTCTGGACAACGTCGTGGTTTCGAGCAGTGGCGGCGGATCGACTCCTGAGCCGAGCAGCATCCTGCTGCTGGGATCGGGGTTGCTGACGCTGGGCGGGATGGCTCGTCGCAAGCTCGGCAGATAATTCAAGCTTGCGCCATGATGTTTCACACAAGGCACCCAGTTCGGGTGCCTTGTTGCTTTGCTCCTCTTCACCTTCCTTGGGCGATCATTCGCGCAAACGATAGAATCCGGGGTAGTGACCGGACCTCATCAACTCGGACCGACGGTTCCCGCCGATATTCACTTCCACGATGCCGATGCTGCCGAGCGCAATCTGGATCGTCTTCGTCAACTTCTGCCGGACGGGGTGTATCAAGCCTTGCTTGCGTTGCTCTCGGCGTCTCCCAGCCCGGACGCTACCATCAATCAGTTTCAGCGCTTGGCGGAGCAGGCACCTCGCGAGCTTCTTGCTCTACTCGACCGCCATCGCTCGCTGGTGCATTACGCCATTGTCGTTTACGGTCATAGTTCCTGGCTCGGCGAGACACTGACCCAGAACTCCGATCTCTTCTACGGCATTGCCGGTGAACGCACCTTTGACAGCACGTACTCCCGCGATGACTTCGAGGAGAACTTCGCGCACCTGCGTGCACGGTCGGTGGGAACCGATACGGCGGCCTTGCTGGCGCGCTTCAAGCGACGGGAGTATGTCCGCATCATGCTTCGGGACGTGCTTGGAATCGCAACTCTAGCGGAAACCACCGCTGAAATCTCCGCCCTTTCCGACGTGCTGATCGAACAAGCTTTGCTGGAGGTTCAGGCGCAATTGCAACTTCGCTTCGGAGCGCCACATCGACTGGACGCCGAAGGCCGCTTACCGGATTCGCGATTCGCTGTTCTTGCCCTGGGCAAGCTGGGTGGCAATGAGCTGAACTACAGCTCCGATATCGACTTGCTTTATCTCTACGATGGCGGCGACGACCCGGCGGACGCCGCGATCTCGAATCGCGAATACTTCCTCCGACTGGCGCAGCAGCTCACCGAGTTGCTTTCGCGACACACTCCCGAGGGACCGGTATTCCGCATCGACCTTCGCCTGCGGCCGCAGGGAAGTGAGGGAGAGCCGGCAGTGCCTTTGTCTCATGCTATCCGCTACTACTCCCATGTGGCGCACGACTGGGAGCTGCAAGCCATGATCAAAGCGCGGCACGTTGCCGGGGACGTAGGCCTGGCCCGCGAGCTGGTGCGTGCTGTGGAGCCTTACGTATACCGGCCTGAACTGAACTTTATGGCCATCAAGACGGCGCTGGAAACGCGCGAGAAAATTGGGAGCCATCGCCGCAAGAGCCTGCTGAAGGAGGTGTCGCAAGCAGGCATTGATGTGAAGGTTGATCGCGGCGGAATTCGCGACATCGAGTTCCTGGTGCAGTGCCTGCAGCGCGTGTATGGAGGCAGCGAATCGTGGCTGCGCTCACGTGGCACGCTGTTCGCACTGCAGAAGCTCCACGACAAGGAACACATCAGCGGGAAAGATTTTCACAACCTGACCAACGCTTATGAGTTCTTGCGGAACCTTGAACACCGTCTTCAGTTAAGGCACGGCCAGCAGACACACGGGCTGCCGCAGTCGCGTGATGAACTGCACCGGCTGGCCTGCAGCATGACACGCGAAGGGTCCTCGCCGCCCAACCCAGAGGAGTTTGTCACCCACGTCCAGCGCCGCATGGAAGCGGTCCAGGAAATTTATCAACGCATCATCTACCGCGAGCAAAATCAGGATGAAACCTCCGATCACTTCGAGTTGATAACCCAAGTCGCAGCAACTCCCGAAAATACATACAGCCAGATGATGCAGCGGTTGGCGGCGGACTCGCCA
>Ga0187884_10003259_pt1 | contig 12750 bp, 21 predicted proteins | sample June2016WEW_20_4_FD_132983 | JGI IMG/M metagenome (GOLD analysis project Ga0187884, IMG submission 132983) | Peatland microbial communities from SPRUCE experiment site at the Marcell Experimental Forest, Minnesota, USA - June2016WEW_20_40 | ecosystem: Environmental > Terrestrial > Soil >...
GAGTATGAGCGGACTTTTCGGCCGACCGAGTTTCGCCATGCTGTCTCCTCCCATTGCCTTTATGGGGGAGACGGTCAACCTGTTTATTTCTTCAATTATTTTCTGTTACGACCGACTAGGGATGAGGAAAGGAAGGGGCATGACATTCGAGCTCACTTACTACAATTATACTTCATCTCACCCGAACCAGTTGGGTAACGACCTTCAAAGCTTGAAGGCGGACTTATCTACGCACATTCTGGATTTCGCTACGCTCGGGATCACAGATGGGGAGAGATGTCACAAGGACACTCATCGCTTCATAGGTGACCTAGTACGCCGAATGGGGTCAGAGATCAATTTTGATAACATGGTACGCGACCTCTGGGATGAGCGCGAAAGAATGCCTGGGCTCACAACAAGAACGATCATTTGCGTAGAACAAAGTGGGTTGCGATTTAAAGAGAATGCCGATTGGCATGGCTTGACGGGGGATGGCTTCTGCGCCGTTGTACTCCAGCCGTACAAGAACCCCTACAAGAACATCGTCTGGCACGAGGTGGCACACCTTTTCGGAGCAGAAGACCACTATAACTGTACGAACAAAACCGAGAGGGCGCCCCAGTGCACCGCAGGGGAAGAGGAAGAGTGCATTATGCAATATGATCCTGGAACTAAGCAGTGCCTCTTCTGTTCCGGGGCACTGCAGGAAATCAGGAGTGGGATGTCTAAAATGCCGCGATCGCCTCACGACCTCCTGTCGTTCCAACTTTGACGAGAGCGCGGCGGACGCAGCGCGTATTCCGAGGAAGAGAGGCGGAAAGTGATGACCGCGTCCATTCCACGACTCGAAATGGCGTACCTCCCCCCGGGACCTCGCGGCCGCAGACGACAGGACCATCGCCCAGCCCTCGCAGGCGTTGCCAGCCTGTCGTGTTCGTTGCCTTGCGCCCGCCCCCTGAGATGCAACGGGAGCAACGGCGCGTGTACAGCGGTTCAGTCCAACGGGGCCTTTCCGCCATCCGGCCACGAGGCGGCCGACCCACTCGCGTGATGTCCGTGCGATCGGATGGCGGAAGAACCCTAAAACGTTAGCGATCACGGTGGCACGCGAGACGGGATGCCCAGGTTTCGGTTCGCCCATCGCATGTGGTAGCTTGTTGTGTCATGGAAACAGACGTCGTGGAGCTGTTCAAACAAGCGTGTCAGTTGCCGGAGAAGGACCGGGCTGAACTCGCTGGCCTTTTGCTCGAAAGCCTGGAGACCGAGCCAGACCCAGGAGTCGAACAGGCTTGGGCGAAAGAGATCGAGCGACGCGTGGCTGAGCTTGACTCTGGCGCGGTGAAGACGGTGCCTTGGGAAACGGTCAAGGCGAAGTTGCTCGGTCGCGTGCGTGAATCCTGAAGTCGAATTCCACCCGGCCGCAGAGCAGGAGCTTCTCGATGCGGAGGGCTGGTATGCGGAGCGCAGCCTTATCGCGGCTCGGGCATTTGTGCAGGAGGTCGCCCTTGTCGTCGAGCGTGCGCTTGCGGCTCCAGAGCGTTGGCCCATTCATCTGCATGGAACGCGGCGCGTTGTGTTTCCCCGCTTTCCGTTCAGCCTCATCTACCGGCTCCGCGAGCAACGGATTCAGGTTATTGCCGTGGCCCACCAAAGTCGGCGCCCCGGTTACTGGAAAGATCGGGTATGACCATGGCGGGCCATTCGGGTAGGTGAAGGGGCGCGCTCTGGTGGCCGTGGCTGATGCGCCGTTAGATTCAAGTGCAGGAAGGACGGCCGTGATGCGACAGGCGTTTTCCGGGTTGAGACAATGCCGCTTCCGCTTACGGCACTGTCGTCTGCCAGAATCATCGACAGGAGTTTGCCACCATCAGTGACCAGTGGGTCTGGAGGAAAAACCCATAGCCGGAGGATGTCATGACGCCGAAAGAAGATGGGGTTTCGCAGGAAGTTCTGGATGCGGTTTTTGATCGCGCCCGCGACAACGAGCGGCGCTGCACCAACTGCGCGCAGTCCACGCTGGCTGCGGTGCTCGACACCCTGGGCCTTAAGGCGGACGACGTGTTCCGCGCGGCCAGCGGGCTGGCCGACGGGATCGGGCTCACCGGCGATGGCTCGTGCGGCGCCCTGACCGGGGGCGTCATGGCGGTCGGGTTGGTCCACGGACGGAAGCGAGAGGAGTTCAGCGATCCGTTCGCCGCCATGAAGTCCTACGACCTTGCCGCCGAGTTGCACCGGGACTTCATCACACGCTACGGATCGTGCCGCTGCCACGAGATTCAAGAGCGGCTCATGGGCCGGTTCTTCAATCTGCGCGACCCGCAACAGCTGACCGAGGCGATGGAATTCGGGATGATGGAGCACTGCTCCACGGTGGTCGGCAACAGCGCCCGCAAGACCTTGGAGCTGATCCTGCGCGAGCGAGAGGAATAGGGGGCGGGACGGCCAATGGAGGTATGTACATGAGCAGCGAGCCACGCATCGAGTCCATCAACCCGGCGACGGAGGAGGTGTTCGCGACGTTCGACCCTACCACTCCGGAGCAGGTCGACCGGGCGCTCAGCGCGGCGCAGGATGCCTTTCGCCGGTGGCGCGCCACCACCTTCGCCGAGCGCGCCGCACTGATCCGGCAAGCGGCGGCGTATCTGCGCCAGCAGCGGAGACGGCTCGCCGGCATCATCACCGCCGAGATGGGTAAGCCCATCGTGGAGGCGGAAGCGGAGATCAACAAGTGCGCCTGGAACTGCGACTTCTACGCGGAGAATGCGGAGCGCTTCCTGGCGGACGAGCCGCATCCGTCGGCGGCCAGCGAGAGCTATGTCGAGTTCACCCCGCTCGGCACCGTGCTGGCGATCATGCCGTGGAATTTCCCCTTCTGGCAGCTTTTCCGCTTCGCCGCGCCGGCGCTCATGGCGGGAAACACGGCTATCCTCAAGCACGCGTCCAACGTGCCGCAGTGCGCCCTGGCGATCGAAGAGGTGTTCCGCGCCAGCGGCTGTCCGCCGGGCGTGTTTCAAACCGTGCTCGTCTCCGGTTCGGTCGCCAACCGCATGGTCGCCGACGCGCGCATCGCCGCCATCACGCTCACCGGTAGTGACTATGCGGGCAGTCTGGTGGCCGAGGCCGCCGGTCGCAATCTGAAGAAGGCGGTGCTGGAGCTCGGCGGATCCGACCCGTTCATCGTGCTGGCGGATGCTGACATCGCCGCAGCGGCGCAGGTGGGGGTCGGGGCGCGCTACCAGAACGCCGGGCAAAGCTGTATCGCCGCCAAGCGTTTCATCGTCGTGGCGCCGGTGTTCGAGGAATTCCAGCAACGTTTCGTCGAAGCGGTGCAGGCGTTGCGCGTCGGCGATCCGGCCGACCGCTCTACGCAGGTCGGGCCGCTGGCGCGGAGCGATCTGCGCGACGATCTCGAGCAACAGGTCCGCCGCTCCGTCGAGCAGGGGGCGAAGCTGCTGGCCGGCGGCTCGCGGCGCCATGGCCGGGGATATTTTTTTGCACCAACGGTGTTGTCCGAAGTCACCCCGGAGATGCCTGCAGCCGCGGAGGAGGTCTTCGGCCCGGTGGCTGCACTCATCCGGGTGCGCGATGCGGACGAGGCCATCCGAGCGGCGAACCACTCGCCCTTCGGATTGGGAGCGAACTTGTGGACGAGGGATCTCGCCGTGGCCAAGCGCCTGGCCCGCGAGATCGAGGCGGGGCAAGTGTTCATCAACGGCATGGTGGTGTCGGATCCGCGCCTGCCGTTCGGCGGCGTCAAGCGCTCGGGCTACGGCCGGGAGTTGTCCGAGTACGGCATCCGCGAGTTCGTCAACGTCCAGACGGTATGGATCGGGCCCGCCAAGGCATGAGGCGTGCGGCGCTCGCACGCCGACCCGGTCGACGCACCCAGCAAGAGGAATTCCGGCTTGCGAGGTCGGGACGGCAAGGTGATAATTTTTTGTACGTTCCAAGGTAAGGTGTTGGTCCGATTCGGCCCGAGGTGTGGCGCGTGTGCTCCGTTGAACGCGAGGCCGTAGGCTGCTAGCGGGTAGTGAACGGGTACTCGCATCGCGAAAGGAAGCAGGTATGGAATCGAAGAGCGCGCCCTCCGAGGCACGGTTGCGGGTGTTGGTGGTGGAGGATAACGAGGATGTGGCGCGCAGTCTCGCGATGCTGCTCGAGTTATGGGGGCATGACGCCGAAATCGTCGACCGCGCCGAAACCGCTCTCGAGGCGGTGCAGACCCGTCCTCCCGCAGTCGTACTGATGGACATCGGCTTGCCGGGAATTGACGGCTACGAAGTAGCCAAAATGCTACGGCGACAGAAAGGCTGCGACAGGCTTACGCTCGTCGCGATTACGGGGTATGGCCAAGATGACGATCGCCGCCGCTCGCAAGAGGCCGGGTTTGACCACCACTTGGTCAAGCCGGTTGATCCGGATGTGTTGCAGGAGCTGCTGGCCCATTGCGAATCTCAGCCCGGCGGCAAGCGTGGCCTCCTCCCGTAACGCCGCCGAACTGAGGGAAAACGCTGCGCCTGGCCATGTGAGAGAGGACCCGGTGAGGCGGAGAGCTTTGATTTGATATGACGCAGACCGATTCTCTAGCCCCGACACTGTTGCTGGCAATGCCGCAGATGCAAGATCCGAATTTTGCGCGGTCGGTGGTGTTTTTATGTCGTCATGAAAAAGACGGTGCCATGGGGCTCGTCGTGAACCGCAAGACCGACACCCGAGTCTCCTCCATCGCCGTGTTCGATCCGCCGCCCAAACACGACAACGGCCTTGAAGTTTTCATCGGCGGGCCGGTGGAGCCGCAACGCGGCTGGCTGCTTCTCGGGTATGATCCGGGCGTGCCGGGGACACTCGAGGTCGGCGGCGGCTTCCATCTGTGCGCATCATCAGAGGTACTGCGGCGCGCGATCGAAACGGCCGCCGTGCCCAATCCCGAGCACCGCTTTTTGCTGGGCTACGCCGGCTGGGGCAGCGGCCAGCTCGAGTCGGAGCTGGCGGCTTCCGCCTGGCTGACTGCGGACGTTTCCAAAGGGCTCGTCTTCGGCACCCCACCCGAGGAGATGTGGGAGGCGGCCATCCGCAGCCTCGGCATCAATCCCTATTCCCTGCAGCTGGGCAGCGGCGTGCACTGAGAGAAGCAGTCAAGAGTCGACAGCTCAAAGTTGACAGGGTTGTTTCGAGCCACTCCGGCGCGACTTTCTGCTTGCGTGGCGGTTTGGTATAGGCCTGTCACCGACCGTTTCCGCTTCACGCGGAGCGCGCCAAGGAGGGAGGTATGGCGTACGAGTTCATCAAATATGAGAGACAGGGGCGCATCGCGCGCATCACCATCAACCGTCCGGAGGTAATGAATGCCCTCCATCCCCCGGCAAACGCGGAGCTGTCGGCAGCCTTCGACGATTTCGCCGAGGACGCGGACTCCTGGGTTGCCGTCATCACCGGCGCCGGCGAGAAAGCGTTCTCCGCCGGCAACGACCTGAAATACTCCGCGCAGCACGGCGTGGCGGCTTCGGCGGCGATCGGCAAAGGCGGCTTCGCCGGCATCACTTTACGTTTCGATCTGTTCAAGCCGGTGATCGCCGCGGTGAACGGCTTGGCGCTCGGCGGCGGCTTCGAGATCGCCCTGGCGTGCGACATCGTCGTGGCGGCGGACAGCGCACGCTTCGGTTTGCCCGAACCGCGAGTGGGCTGGGCTGCGCTCGCCGGCGGGATACAGCGGCTGGCGCGCCACATCCCACCGAAGATGGCAATGGGACTCATGCTCACCGGCAAGCACGTCACCGCCGACGAAGCCTACCGGCTCGGTCTGGTGAATGAGGTCGTGCCGTTGAAAGGCTTGCCGGCGGCCGCCGATCGCTGGGCCAATGACATTCTCGCCTGTTCACCGAGCTCGGTGCGCGCCACCAAACAGGTGGCGCTGCTCAGTCAGGGGATGCCGCTGGAAGAGGCGATGGGCAAATCGTATCCGCTGGTGAGCGCGCTGCTCAGCTCCGAGGACATGATGGAAGGGGCGGTCGCCTTTGCACAGAAACGCAAGCCGGAGTGGAAGGGGAAATGATGTCCGCAAACCCGAAACAAGTGTACGCCAATCTGGCGGGTGTCGAGGTCGGTGACGGGTTTCCGGTGCGTGTCGTGGGGGCGATCAACGTCAGTCCCGAGTCGTTCTACAGTGGATCGGTGCGGCGCGACCGCGCCGCTTTGCGGCAACTCGCGCTGCAAATGGTTGACGAGGGCGCCGACATTCTTGACATCGGCGCCATGTCCACCGCGCCGTACCTCAAGGGCGCGATCAGCGAACAGGAGGAAGAGGAGCGCATGGTGGCGGCGGTGCGCACGCTTCGCGAAGTGGTGGTGGTACCGATTTCAGCCGACACGCAGCGCAGCCGGGTGGCCGCCGCGGCGCTGGACGCCGGCGCCTCGATCATCAACGACGTGAGCGGTTTGTCGCGTGACCCGGAGATGGCGGCTCTCGCCAGAGGTGCCGCCGGCGTCATCCTCATGGCGTGGGAGCAAGGCCCGAGCACGGCGGAGCCGGTCACGATGATCGTGCGTTTGCTGCGCGCCTGTCTGACGCGGGCGCGCGCGGCCGGTGTGCCGCCGCAGCTCGTCGTGCTGGATCCGGGCATCGGCTTCTTCCGCCAAGCCGTTGTCCCCTGGCACGATCTCGACTGCATCGTGTTGGCACAGCTGTCTCGCCTGCGCCGGCTGGGACGCCCCATCCTCGTCGGTGTTTCGCGCAAGTCGTTCATCGGGAAGATCACGGGCCGCTCGACTCCGGCGGAGCGGCTGCACGGCTCGGTGGGGGCTGCTGCGGTCGCCGTCTATAACGGTGCCGCCCTCATCAGGACGCACGATGTTGCGGCCACCGCCGACGCCGTGCGCATGGCCGCTGCCATCCGCGCCAGGATGAGTCGGGGCCGCCGCGAAATCCCCTCGAACCCTTGAGACATCGGGCGGGCAATCCTTGCCTGGGTGCTGCCCGGCATCCGGCAAGGGCCCCAAATGCTTCTATGGCCCCGCTCGCGGAGCCGGACGGGGGCCCATGAAGGCTTTATGGGGCATCATCGCAGGGACTCCGGACGAGAACTTGCCTACTACCGTGCGGACGAGCCGTATCTCACAGTGGACAAGTGCGCCGAGCGCTGCCGCATGCTCCCGCTGCTGACGGCCGCGGTCGCTACGGCTGACGAGTGAACACGGCGCCCATCGCCAACGGGTGTGCGGTCGTCAGATCTCGGTGCGGTGGCGAGGTATCTTCAGGGTACCACGCAACCGGAGCCAGCACGGTCCGCCCGTCGTCCAGATCCACCACGAGCGCGTCCTTCGTTACCCTGACGCACGCCGCTCGTGGCTCGGCGGCCTCAGTCATTAAAGTATTCATTCCAGTTCCTCTGCTTGCGCTTTTAAACTCTCCTCACGCGCTGAATGCTAGTTCTAGCGAGATGGAATGATACGGCACCTCGGGGCGCACGCGTCCCCGCTCGCCGTGGTGCAGCCGGACGAGGCCATAGCGTTCCATGGTCCTGAGCGTGCGGGAGAGATTGGACGCCTTGCGGCCGGTGCGCTCCGCCAGCTCCTGCAACGAGGCCGGATGGGTTGCCGCGATCACGGCGAGGAGGGCGCGGTTCCTGTTCGACAGCACCTTGGCAAAGCTCTCGGTCGAGGTGAACCACACCTTCGGCTCGTGCGCTTTTGGCCTGAGTTGGCCGCGTGCAATCGCCATCGTGCGCGCCTTCATTTCCTCATAGGAGGCGATGCCGATCTTTAGGGTCTTCATGAGATCACTCCTCTCTCGCGGAGCACGCCGTCGACGGTGGCCCAGAAATCCGCGAGCAGCGCCGCCGCATCACGGTAGACGTATGGCCGAACCGTCTTGAGCCGATGCCAATGGTCCAGAGCTGGCCCAGCTTTTCCCCCGGGACCCGCCTGCCGCTTGACCGCGTGGGCATTGTCAAACCCGACCAGTCGTTCGCCGTCCGGTCCATGCAACGTCAGCGAATATTCGATTCCGTACGGACGTGTCTCGCTCAGTGGAACGCGGCGAACGACGAACCGGACCCAGTGCCGCGTTTCCGGGTCGACCACCAGCACCTGCCCGTCCAGATCCAGCAATGCGTCAAGGGACGGGTCCCGCTCCATCTCGTATCATTATCACATTATCATAAGGATCTCCACGCGGCAGTTCTCCGGATCGTTTCGGCCACGGCATGGCCATAATCGCTTGCGAACAAAGCAGCTGACTTGTGGGGGCCCTCGCTTTTGACTGCTCGGATGCTCTTCGACTGGCTTGTGGTGGGTCAGGTCGTGCCGACTAATCCTGCACATTCCGTGCGTGGACCGAAGCACGTCGTCAAGCGCGGCAAGACGCCCGCGCTTACGCGCGAGGAGACCAGAAAGCTTTTGGATTCGATCGACACCGACACGATCCCCGGTTTGCGCGACCGCGGGCTCATCGGCGTGCTTGTCTACTCGTTCGCCCGCATCGGCGCCGCGCTAGCCATGAAAGTCGAGGACTACCCCGAGGGCAAGCGCTGGAAGCTCCGCCTGCACGAGAAGGGAGGATCGGGCCCGTGTCGCAAACCACGATGCTCAAGCCTCTGGACCCGCTTGCCCGCTTCGCTCTGGCAGGCTAGGGAGCGACCCGGAGATAGGGTGCCGGTGCCGAGGACACAGGTCGTCTTTTATCGCGAGGAGGATGGAACCGTGCCGCTGCTCGTTTGGCTCGACACGCTGCCGACGAAGGCGCACGATAAGTGCCGGGTGAGAATTGAACGTCTGAAAGAACAAGGCCACGAGCTGCGGCGCCCCGAGGCGGACTACCTGCGGGACGGCATCTATGAACTGCGTACCAAGCATGCGGGTGTGAACTATCGCATGCTGTACTTCTTCCACCGGAACGTCGCTGCAGTGGTGTCTCAAGGGCTCACGAAAGAGCAGGCGGTGCCCCCGGTCGAGATCGACCGAGCCATCGAACGAAAACGCCGGTTCGAACGGAGCCCCAATCGTCACACGTACCGGGAGGAGAGCCATGCCGACTAGAAAGCGCAAGATGACCAGCGACGCAGTGGAGATCCTGCACCGACGGTACTATGACGGACACCCCGAGCGGCTGGCGGAACTCGAAGCGGCTCGGGCCAGCGCCGCCATTGCCCGCACGGTGTACGAGCTCCGCACCAAGGCACGGCTCTCCCAAGACGAGCTGGCGCGGCGGATCGGTGTCGCCAGAGCCGTCATCGCTGATCTTGAGGAGGACGATTTCGAGGGCGACGCCCTCGGGCTGCTCCAACGAATTGCCGGCGCACTCAACAAGACCATCGAGATCCACGTGGTGCCGCGCAAAGTCAAGCGGCGTGCCGCGTAAGGAGACCACCGCCCGGCTGCGTTGTCGCTTTCTCCGAGGAAGGCGCCGCCGTGACGGGAAATGTGATCGCCCCCACAGAAACACTGACGTTTTTCGGTGGGCAGTTCGGCCCCGTGTCACCTTTGTGCGGGTAGCAACAGACGCCGCCCTCAAGGATCGCTTCCCGTTGTAGGGCTTGGGGCCAACTCAGTCGGTGGAAGCGACATACATCGCATTTGTTCGTCTCGTTGCGCTTCTGGATACGAAGGCCACTCGCTCGCCATGTTACACCGCATCGCTGCAGCGCTCGACAAGCGCGTCGAGATCCGATTCGTTTCCCTTGAAGGGCAAGCGAGCCGCCTGAAACGACGTACGTGGTCGGAAACAAGCTGGGATCGAGCGGGCACTGCAACACCGAATCGGAGGCGATTCGCGAAGCCGTCCGCGATCTCGCTCACGAGAACGCGAAGAAGGGATGATACTGCCGGTCGACTGATTTCGTTGCGCCGCTGCCGCCACCTGCACGCTCGGGAAAGGCCCCGCTTGGGACGCACGCCGTTTTTTGTCGCAGTCAGCCCCGCGGTTCAACGCGTCCGAGCGCCTCATCGGTAGCCAATTCAAGCTCGGCAATTTCCGGCTCCGTCAGGCTTCGGATGTGATCCGTCAGACAACCCTTCGGAACAGCGCGCATCTGGAAGGCAAGCGCTACAGAAGTCTGTGGCGGCCCATCCGGTGTCGATTCGATAACTGCTGTCCCGGCCAACTGCGCCCGATCGAGATTCGTCGTCAAGGGCACTACCAGGACCGACTGCAGCAGGCGCGTCAAGGTGTCGCTTTGCCAGACGACGACAGGGCGGCGCCCCGTCTGCTCACGCGGGCGGTACGTGCCGAGATCGGCCCACCAAATCTCGCCCCGTTTCAACGCCGATCCTCGTTATCAAGCGCAGCCGCCCAGTCGCCAAGGCCTTCTTCTGCTAGGGCCTTGTTCTCCGCAGTCGCGAGCTTCGACAAACGATCGAGGTCCCACCGCGCTGGATCTGGGCGTCGCACAACCACGATGCCGACGCGCTCACCCGACCTCAGCGGCAGGTGGCGCATGGGACGAAGCACTCCATTCTCAAACTCTGCTTCAATGATCTCCATGGCAGGCAGGATAGCACAGGCCGGACCAGCCGCTCCAGGCGCCGGCAAGCGAGGCCGCGCTCGGAACCAAGGACTCCGTGACCAGGCCGCGATCGCCGTGCTGTTGGGGTCGGGGCTCCGCGTCTCGGAACTGCTCGGACTGCGGCGGCAGCAGTACACCGGCCGCGGATTTCAGAACGTGCTCATCAAAGGCGGGCGGATCCGAGAATTCGTCCCGGTGCAAAGCCATGCCCGGCAGGTGCTCGCCGAATGGCTCAAGGCCGGCGGCCGTCAGAGCGGCTTCATTTTCACCACGCGTAGCGGCAAGTCAGTCACCCGCTCACAGATGCCGGTATAATGAAGGGCCTTGATCATGCTTCGCAATTTTGCGAAGCTCTGAGAGGTTGAGGGTTGCCGAGAACCGAGGTTGTCTTCTTTCGTGAGGAGAACGGAGCTGTTCCGCTCGTTGAGTGGCTTGCAGCGCTGCCGCCCGTGGCGCGAGCGAAATGCCGGGTCCGCCTCGACCGCCTGGAGGAACTTGGTCACGAACTGCGAAGGCCCGAGGCGGAGTACTTGCGGGACGATATTTACGAGCTGCGCACCAAGTATGCCGGAGCGAACTATCGCATGCTGTACTTCTTCCACGGACGCATCGCAGCCGTGGTCTCCCACGGCATTATGAAACAACAGGCGGAGGTTCCACCCAAAGAGATCGAGAAGGCCGTTCAGCGGAAGGCGCTGTTCGAGGCCCATCCGCGACGGCACACGTTCATTCCACCGGAGGACTGATCGATGGCCAGAAAGAAGAACACATCGGCCGCGCTACAATACATCCACCGTCGCTTCTTCGCCGGGCAGCCGGAGCGTTTGGCGGAGCTTGAGGAGGCCCGCGCGAGCGCCAAGGTCGCTCGCAAAGTGTACGCGTTGCGGACCAGGGCGAAGCTGACCCAGAAGGAGCTCGCGGCTCGCGTAGGTACCACGCCCTCGGTTATCTCGCGGCTCGAAGACGACGACTACGACGGTCACTCGTTGGCGATGCTACGACGCATCGCGGCGGCGCTCGACAAGCGCGTCGAGATCCGTTTCGTTCCTCTCAAGGGCAAGCGCGCCGCGTGAGCGGCTGCGGGCTCAACGCACGCCCCGTTTGACCTTCCCAAGCTGGACGTCACCGCCTCCGGCCACCGCAGCGATCGGTACATCTGGCGGTACGTGAAGCCCGACAAGCAGAGCTTGGCCGATGCCATCGACGAGTTGGACTAGCACTAGCGCTACGGCTCGGACGCGTGTCCGATTTCTCCCGTAAGCGGCCGCCGCGGACGGCCAAGCTCTACGACGGACCTCAGACCAGATCACCCTCGACGAGGTAGGGCGGATTGTGATCCGAGCGTTGCGGCCTGTTCGTGAGAACCCAGTTTATCAAGTATAGTCGGTCGCACATGAGTGCGAGAGGGGTCCAGACCAGATTGCTGCTTATTACACACGCTGAGGAACGATCTGATCGGCGCTCATTTGGGCGTGTGTTCAGGTGGCAAGCGACTTGGGGCAGTTTCGGGGGTTAAGGAGGGCTTAAGGGGGGTGTTTAAGCTGGAATCTCGCACGTCTGGGCCGGGGAGGCCGTCTAGGGTTCGTTCGCGATGGATGGCGTCCAGGTGTTGCGCGATTGAGTTTAGCGCGGCCGTTTGTGCCTGTCGGCATTCCGCCTCCCCGGTCGATAGCTCGCGGAGCGCGGTGAAGAGCAACGATGCGGTAGCAATGACGCCCGATACGATGATCGCTGCAACCGCGAGCCTTGTGGAGCTTGCAGAGGCTGATTTAATGATGTCGCGCAGACTGCAGCTTGCCTTCGTCAGTGTCTGGCTGTGTTCGGCTAAACGCCGTGTTTCTTCCGTAAGGGCGTCGTAGATGAGGCAATCGAGCTCGGCGCGCGCTGCCGCCCGCTCGGCTTCCCGCTTTGGATTATACCGCGTGTCCTCGTCGTATGACACACGAATCTTTTCAAGCAAATCTTCACGTCTTCTAGCGGCGTTCATCGGGCGTCACCGTGACCGCAGTAGCGGGAATACACCGTACCTCTCCCACACACCCGTCGTGGCGTTGAGAACGCCGTCGAGTTCGCGCAGGAGGGTGTTGGTTTTTGCCTGTTCGACGTCAGAGTACCCGATGTGGGACTGTAAGGACCGCGCAGCACGAGCCCTGATCCGATGCTAGGCCGAAAAGTCGTAGGGGCGGAAAGAAGTTTCAAAAACCCGGCAGGTGGGTCCTGAGGGCCTTGACAATTAGGTTAGGACAAGCTAGTAGGCTTGCCCATGACA
>Ga0187884_10003261_pt1 | contig 12745 bp, 14 predicted proteins | sample June2016WEW_20_4_FD_132983 | JGI IMG/M metagenome (GOLD analysis project Ga0187884, IMG submission 132983) | Peatland microbial communities from SPRUCE experiment site at the Marcell Experimental Forest, Minnesota, USA - June2016WEW_20_40 | ecosystem: Environmental > Terrestrial > Soil >...
AGTGGAGTGTCCAACACCGCTTGCCCTCGCTGCGAATCGGCGCCCCATCCGGCCCAGTGGCAACGTAGCTGCCGATGCCGTTACCGCAGTCGATCTTCAACACGGCCTGTGTCGTCGACGTCTTGGCGATGTCGCGGCGGCAGACCAGATCGACGTCGTACTCGTCGCCCGGCTTGACGGGCTGAACGACGGTGCCCAACCGGAAGGATCCCTGCGGGTACACGATCCCGTCCGTGGGCGAGGCGTCCCAATAGTCGGAGAGCCAGGCTCCGAGGTCCTCGTACCGGTCGACGGCGCGTCGGTAGACGTCGTCGGGGATGTCGAAATCGGCAATCGAGATGCCAAGCAGATCGTCGAGTTGCGCGTTGCGGTTAGCTGTCAGCATGAGCACCTTCTCGGGAGTTGGGGCCGTGGCACGGCGTGTAGGGAACGGGGACGTGCGAGCCGAACAGTCGGGTGAACTCAGGGCCGAAGATCCGGCTGTGGTGCGCCGCCTTGGCGATGAGGTCGCGGGCGTCACAGGTGTCGAGGGCCGTTAGTTCGTCGGGAGCAGGTGGGTTGAGCCGCCGGGCGTTGTCCGGACCGACCAGGTGCTGCACCTGGGCGAAGGCGCCCGCGCTCTGGCCGTTGAGGAGCACGTCGAAGACGGTCGGACCGCGGACCCACCGAAGAAGACCGGCGTTGTCGAGCCGCGAGCGGCGAGTCCTCATGTTCATCGTGGTGCCGACGCTCAGCACGCGGATGTCCTCCAGGCGGCGTCCGAACATGCTCACCGCCTCGGTCACGCCGACCATCGCCGGGTTGTTGGCCCAGACGCCGCCGTCGACGAGGCGGACGTGGTCGTCGCTCAGTCGGAAGGCCGGAAAGAATGTCGGGGCGGCGGTGGTCGCCATGGCCACCTGCCACATGGGCACCTTGTGGTCGCGCCTCAGTCGCTCGTGATGCGGGGTTTTGAAGAGGTAGACGTCGTTCTCGCCCAGGTTGTAGGAGGGGATCACCAGCGGGATCCGGCTTTCGCCGAGCACGGTCTCTCCGTAGACCCGGCGGACGGCAGTCTCCAGGCGCTCCGGTCCGTACTTAGCGACGAACGGTTGGCGGAGCCTCCGCCAGCCCAACCGGTTGGGAAAGATCCGGTCCTTCTCCGACACGTAGAAGTTCAGGACCTCGGCGGGAGTGAGGCCGGCGCCGAGGCCGAGGGCGATGATCCCGCCGGTCGAGGTCCCGACCACGAGGTCGAACAGGTCGGTCACGGACCGGCCAAGATCCTCCTCCAGGCCAGCCAGCAGAGCCGCGGCGAAGATCCCGCGAACGCCGCCGCCGTCAATAGCGAGTATCTGGAACCGGTCGTCAATCGGCACGGTACAACTGTACCATATGTAGGACGCAATCAGATGGGCCGGTCTAAACCTCACCTATGTTTGCATTTAGATACGTTTGCCGTATCATTGTGACGTGATCGATGTTCTGATGCAAACAAGACCGCTCCCCAAGAGCCTGGCACGGGTGGTCGAGGAACTGGAACTCCGGCAGCCGGCTGTGGTCACCCGGTCGCTGCTGCGGGAGCTCGCCTCGAACGACCACCTCCGGTTGGACGAGGACACCTTGGCCGAACGCCTCGTCCGCTACGGCTGGCTGCTTCCGCTTCGGCGACGGGATGCCTGGGAGTTTGCTCCCGCCGCCCGCGCCGGCCGGTATCCGGCTGGAGATCCCTGGATCGAGTTGCGTGCCCTGCTGGAGCACGAGCCGGACGCTCCGGTGGCCGTGGCTTTCGAGTCGGCTGTCTGGGAGCTTGGCCACGCCACCCACCACCCGACCCGGCCGGCCCTTGCGCACCGCCGGGGATGGAGGCCTCCTCACTCGCTGGGCGCCAGGACAGCCACCTTCGATTGGCACCTGCCGACTCGTTCGCTGAAAGGTCTGCCGGTCTGGGGCGAGTCCACCATCGTCGTGGCGGCGGCCGAACGCCCGGCGGCGCAGGGCAACTGGGCGAATGCCGACGAGTGGCTCCCTGAAACGTTCCGGGCGCTGACTCCGAACGACGTGCTGATCGAGGCCGGCAACCGAAAGGTCTCGACGCTGGCACGCCTGGGTTACCTGGCGGAATGGTCGGGACGTGACGACGTCGCGGATGGGATCGAAGTCCTGCTTCCCGGCCGGCTTCCGGTGACCTTCCTCGGGCCTCGAGACCGACGCGACAGGTGGAGCCGCCGCTGGCGCGTGTACGACTCGATCCTGACGGCCCGATGATCACCCAGGGTTACCTCTCCCGGCACTTCCAGGGGAAGAGCGGGATGGCGGACGCTGCGTTGCTCGACGTCGCCCAAGACTACGCCCTCAAGTTCCTTCACGATCAAGGGATCTTTGAGCTCGGCGCTGTTCTTAAGGGCGGAACATCGTTGCGCAAGCTGCGTGCGGGAAATGCAGGTCGGTTCTCGACGGATCTGGACTTCGCGACGCCCGAAATCGAAACCGGCGAGCTTCTGCTGGACACCATCGATGGCGCCGAACTCTTCGATGTGCGGTTCACGCTCACGGATCGTGAGACACTCCGCGCCAAGCTAGTGGTCGACACGCCGCTCGGCCAGCCGCGGATCCCAGCACGAATCGAGATCTCACCACGGCCACTGTGGCTGTCAACCGAATCCATTGTTCCCGTCCACCTTCCGGTCCATGTCGGATATGAGTTCGCGATGCCTCCAATTGCTGCGCCGGCACTTGAGGAATCGCTGGCGGAGAAGATCGCCGCATGGCGCCGACGTCGCAAGATCCGTGACCTCTACGATCTCGACCTCTTCGGTCGCGGGAGCCTCGACGAACCGTTGATCCGCCGCCTGCTGGTTCTCAAAGTCTGGCACGACGTCGTTAACGATGGACTGGGCACGAGGCCGTTCGACCCACGCGAGATCGTCGCCGACGTCGATATTCGCCAGCTCCCGCCTGAGGACATCGGCCTACTCACGCAACCTGTCGACCCAGCAGCCTGGCTCGCCCGGGTCCGAACTCGTTACGGGTTCGTTACGGCGCTCGACGACGTCGAGAAGCGTGTAGCCGCGTGCAACCCTGGCGACCGCTACTCGGTCTCGCGACTCGTTGACGAACTACGGAGACGCAGATAGATCGCACGGTGCCAATCGTCTCCAGGCGCTCCCGGCTCAATAACGCCGCCGTAAGCGAAGCGCTCGCCACTCAGTACGCAGCTCATGCGCTCCCCGAGAACTGGTGGAAGCTCGACTACGAAGCGTTCCTCGCCGAACGGCGCGCCCGCATGGCTGCCGTCATCCGCGAGGCATTCGAGAGACTGTAAGGGTGCGTCGCCGTGGCGGCGAGGACTGAGAGGTCCGATCGATGAGTCTGGCAGGCGATTTCGAGAGAGATATGCGCGATGGTGCCCGACGCTGCCGCGAATTCGGCTACAACCCAACGTACTGGCAGAAGATGGTCTCAGAGCAGGGTGCCGTCGGAGCGGCCAAGCAGCTCCTGAAGGGGAGTCGAGCCTCAGATGGCTTCACGAGGCTGTGGGAGGAGGCCGCCTCGACCTGAGCGTCGAGTTCTACATTTTGCTCCCGAAGTACGCCGATCTCTTCGCCCGGGAGGAGCGTGTCGAGGCGCGGCGACGGCTGGAGCTGCACGAGTTCTATGTCGACCGCGCCATCGCCGCCCATTCGGTCGCCGAGGTCCGGGCTGACGACGCAACGACGCAAACCCTGGGAGCGCTACGGGAGCCTCACGTCCGGAGCTAAAGGCCCGGCCGGATTCCCCCTAACGTTTGCTGAACGGCTTTCGCAGCGACTTGCGCCAACTCCTCGGGGCGGGCGTAGTACGTCGAACCGTTGCGACGGACGTAGTACTCCGGCCTGTTGGCGTCGAGCACGAGCGCGTGGAGAGTTCCGCCGCCAGGACTGACGTCGACCCTGATGACGTAACGGCTGCCGATCTGCTGGCCGGAGATGTGGAAGATTGGAGCGGGGGAAATGCGGTCCCGCACAAGGCTGTTGAGGCGACGCAGAAGTTCCGCTGGTTTTCCGGTCAACCCCACAACCGTACCCGTGTCGTCGTCTCCGTCGACGCCGAACAGCATCGTGCCGCCGTCACCGTTCGCGAACGCCACGACGGTCTTGAGCACCTTGCGTTTGCTCTCGGGATTGTCTTCGGGTAGATCCCGCTTGTATTCGAGATACGTAGTTTCCCCCTGAGCGGCGAGCGCAGTGATCTCGGCAACTGGGTCTTCCGATATCTCGAACTCGACGTCGGGGCTCTGCCGACCGCCCCATTGCCTGATCGGGCGGTAGTCGATCCAGTCGGTGCCGTCCTTGAGCCACAGCCACGGGTCGTCGCCGAGACCAGAGCCAAGGGGGAGGGAGATCTTTCCGCTTCGCTCGATCATCGTCTCCAAGCGGTCCGTGGAGCTATTCAGCTCCAAGCGGCAGCCACCGACGTTCCGGCCATCGACCCAGACATCGACCGACGCGGCACGGACCAGCACCCGCCGAATGCGCGCCCTCCCGTCGACGATCCGCACGGCTATCTCACCAAGGGTCGGTTGACTTGCTCCCGTCTGGCTCCACTGGTCATAGAAGAAGGCGCCGTAGGCTCCAGCGAAGGTAGGGAACGAGGGTCCCTTGCTCCCCACGAGGTAGCCGCCGGGAGGGTTGGTCTGCCCGTCGACCATTGAGACCGTCACCGATCGGGATGGCCATGGCACCTCGATTCCACCGTACTGCTGGCGACTTGCGTGCCGGAACCACTGAGCGTTCTCGGAAAGAGTCAAGGAGCAGTTCATCTCGCCCAGCTCCAGTTCGTGGGTCTCGCCAGCTGTCAACCAGGCCGTCACTGCGCGAGCCGTCATTTCGGCCGTGGCGAAGCTCCAGTCGGGGTAGATCCAGCGTCTGGACTCCCAGCCTTCGGGCTTGGGCCCGACGATGATCAGCCCGGATCGGATAGGCGCCACCCCGTCTGTCTCGCGACCGAGCAACAGGCGGACCCATGCCCTCCGGCGATCCCGCGCCAGCGTTGCCCACAGCTCATCAGTCGTCGTGATGCCCTGGTCCATCGCAATCCAACGGTACCGACCCTGATGGGTGACCGTCACGATCGGTACCCACCATGCTGACACGAACCTGACAGCGACTGAGATGGGCGGTGAAGGGCATGATTCCGTGGCACAGTCGTGCTGTGACGTCACCGCCACCATCCATCGTGCGTGCCGCTGCGTCTGAGCCCTGGGCGTTCGCTCCGGAAGATCCCCTCACGACCGCCGAGTTCTGTAAGGAGGCAAAGAACCGGGGGATCGACCTGAGTGAGGAGCAGCTGCCCGACCTCTGGCGAGTTGGAGTGCTTGTTCCCTTCATCGAGATCAGGAACAAGCCGCTACACCAGCCGGCTACCTCGGTGATCCCTGAACCCCGAATCCCGGGGTATTGGGAGAGGGAGGTCCGCCTTGCACGGGGCTCCGGCCGACTCGTCGACCCCGAGGAACTCGGGTTCCGCCCACAGGTGAGGTTCTGGCGGCCACAGCCGCAGTGGCCTGCCCAATGGTGGAACGGGCTGCTCTACTCGCGGTGGCAGCTACTCGGCTTGTACGAGGTCAGGCACGTACTCGACCGGGGCCGGTGGCGACGGGACGGCGATCGCATCAGGTGGCTGAGTCCGAGCATCGACCAGTACCAGCGTGATCGCGCCGCCGAGGCCCGGCGAAGGGCTGCCATCGTGGTTGCCCTGGAGGGTCGGTACCTACCGGTTGTTGAGGCACAGTGGATCTCCCTTGGCCGGGTGGCACCCGACGAGTGGGCCGCGTACGTTCGCAACTACGACCCGGAGGCCGTCCTCTGTCGGCTCGGGATCGTTCCAGACGACCTTCTTCGGATCGCCGATACCTGGCTGGCGTGGCTGTACCTGCTCGATCCCTTGCACCGTGATTGGTCCGAACTTGTCCGCCGAGCCCCCCATCAGACCTGGAAGGACCTATCGGGATACGCCTTGCTCGCTATGGATTATCGGATCGCGTCCGAGGTCCTCTTGAAGTGTTACGAAGACCTCGCGGATCGTGATGTTTGTCCACCACTCGGAGAGCGGACCGACGTTTTCCACCGGGAGCACGAGCCCGAGCGCGTTAGTTACCGTTCTCAGCCCCTCGACGCCAATCTCTCCGTGCTGGGCATCTCCCCGCACCCGGGCGTCGTCCTCGTTCTCGAAGGCGAGACAGAAGAGATACTCGTACCGCTCGTGAAGGAGTACATGCAGATCCCGGGCCGAGCGGAACTGGTGCAGTCAGTGGTGATGCGCGGGGTGCAGGCCGACCTCACCAAACTCGCGGCCTTCACATCAGCGCCCTTGATCGATCGCTATCAGGTCGATGCGTGGCGTGTCGTCAAGCCGCCAACCCGTCTCATGGTGGCAATCGATCCGGATCATCCCTTTGACAGCGCGGAGGGCGTGGAGACCGAGAGGCAGACGATCATCAAGGAGGTCATCACCGTGGTTCGCGCGCAGGGCGTGGATCCGCTGCAGGACGACATTGACCCGCTGGTTTCCATCAGGACATGGACGGAACGGTGTTTCGAGTTCGAGCACTTCACGGACGATGACCTCGCTGAGGCTCTCCTCGACGTACATCGAAACTGTGGTGGCCTCGACAAGCCCCAGCTCGCGGCGGCGCTGAGGCAGCAGCGGCAAGCCCGCCAGGACATCGAGAACGTGTGGACCAACTGGCGGCCGGCTCACGTGTCGAAGACCGAGCTGGCTCGTAGGTTATGGCCAACGATGCGGGCGAAGCTGGACCTGGCGGCGGCTGATGAGTCGGCGCCCCTTCCGACGGTTGCTCAAGTCCTCATCGATGCCTACCGGGAGGCAGCGCGCCGGCCACGCGGCCACTTCGTCATGCGTGGGAAGGCCCTTACGTATGTGGAGGACCCTCCGGACGCGGCCGAGCCTCAGCCTGACCCTACGGTCGTGGTCGATGCCGAGGAACCTGATTAGGGCAAGAGCCGGTGACATCCCGCGCGGCCGTGAGCCGAGCGTGCGAGGTTCGAGCAGTCGCGGCCCGGGCCACAGGGTGACCAAGCCCGTCCGTAAGTGCCAGTGGTCGGTATCATTGCTGCCTGAGGAGCCGCGCTGGCGCCCGATCCGGGCCTCCAGAGGCCGCAAATTGGTACCGGTAAGGTAAGGGAAGTCCCTCACAACTCTCTGAACAGGACACTCTGAGCAGCACTGCTCAACGAGTGACGATCCCTGCGATGCCGCATGAGCCTCGGCCACCGAAGGCCGCATCTCAGCTTGGGAAGATTACTGCGCCGGACGGGAACGAACTACAGCGATGGCTTACGGCAGGTCAGACAGTTGTCCATACGCCTGCGAATAACCATGAACGGCGGCGGCCGCGGGATATTCGCGGGATGATGTCCTACTGCAAAATGGGCGTGTAGGCGGCTGCTCGTCGTGTTCTGATCGAACCACTTGACTAGGGCTGAGCGATGCCCGGCAGTCGGAATCGGCCCGCAACCCATATCTCGAGCGTTGACGCGCTGTGTGGCTCATTTTGTCCTGGCCAGTCGGAACCCTGGAGCAACAGGGCCAGAGCCTCTAGCGAGCGATCCTGGGTCAGGTGCGCTTGTCGCTCCGAAAGGTACGAGAGCCACTCTTCGAACCGCCCGCCCGCCCCTTGGAACCTTTCGAGCGGGACACGTGCTCGATCCTCGGGGGAGCAGCGCTCACGCACGGCGTCGCCGAGCTCATCGGTGAAGGGAAGCGATGGGTACACCACCATGGAGAACCCCGCGCCGAGGACGACGACGACTTGTTCGGGCCCCTCGAGATCACGTCGTGCCGGACGTACCGGTAAGGACGGGTAAGCGCTGAGCCGCGTCTTCGCGCCAAGATGGGTTCGCGGCCTCGGAGGTCGGATCACTCGGTCAACTCAGACTCACCCGTTGAGCGCCACGCAGGACGCCCGGTCGGTCGCCGCCTGCGCCACGCTGGCTGCGGTGGTCCCTGAGCTCCAGCCGGTCCCCTTGAAGCCCCAACCTTCTGATCCGTAGTCATATCGCCGTTAACGGTGTGCTTACCTGCGGTTTCGCAGGTCAGGGGTGAGCGAAACGGGGAAAGTTAGACGCTATTGCGAAACTGCAGGTCAGAGGCCCAGCCGCCAGTGTACTCCGTCGTCTCAACCCGTTAGCCATCGTCGCGCAACGATTTCGGCAGCCTGCCTGGGTCTGCGCGGGTTGTCCTCGCAGTGAATGGCGGACGACGGATCGCGGTTCCGACCTCACCCTCGAGCATTGCCTGGATAAGCGGCCCAGATCGGCCGAATCTGCACTCCTGTGAGCTCGTTGGACCAGCGCCGAGCGCGAACGACGATCGCGCGCTGCCGTTTCGATCGGACGAGGCTCTGGCAGCCCGGCCGAGCGGGGAAGTGCAATTGGGTGGTATCCTTACTTCGAAGCCAATGTAAGGAGACGACGTGGACGCCGCAGCCAAGGTCACCTCGAAGGGTCAGGTGACCCTTCCCAAGACAGTTCGCGAGGCTCTCGGCATTGAGAGTGGCGACGAAGTGGTGTTCCGTGTCGAGGGCGATCGAGCAGTCCTTGCGAGGACGCCGGACTTCCTCGAGCTCGCGGGAAGCGTCTCGGTGCCCGCGGCGAAGCGCAACGTGGCTTGGGATGACGTGCTGCGCAAGACGCGGGAGTCTCGAGCACTGTTTCGCCGGTGAGCGCCTTCGTCGATACGAACGTCCTCATCCGGCACCTCACGGGTGATCCAGTAGAGATGGCGACCAGGGCGACGTCGTACCTCCGGACCGAAACTGAGCTGCTGGTTACCGATCTCGTGGTAGCGGAGACGGTCTATGTGCTCGAGTCGTTCTACGAGACACCCCGTGAACAAGTCGCTGTGGCACTTCGATCACTCATCGCTCTCGCCTCAGTCGAGACGGTCGACTCGGCATTACTCCTTCGGGCTCTCGAGGTGTACGAGATTGATCGCATCGACTTCGCTGAGGCGTACCTCGTCGCGAGTGCTGAGAGTACCGGGGTCAACCGGATTGCGTCATTTGATCGGTCCATCGATCGCGTCCGTACGGTGGAGCGCGTCGAACCCGGGAGCTAACCCAAGGCGCGACGATGTTCGATGCTCGTCGGGATCCTTCGCGACGGCAGAACTGCGATACCGAACAACATCTCTCATCGGATCGCGAGGCGCCCAGGTCGACGGCTACGCGTAAACACGAGATCCCTACCGATTCGGCGCTCGCAAAGGCAAGGTCACTTACGGCTTGGCCTGGTGATCTGTTCGCCTCGCTCACTCAGTGAGGACAAGATGCAGCTTGCCGTCGATCAGTTCACGTGCCGCATCAAGGTGACCCGCGTGGGTTGCGGTCTCCGTCACGACGTGGAGCACGATCTCGCGGAGGCTGTGGAGCCGCCAGAAGCCGAAGAAATCGGGCCACCACGCTGGTGCTGCATGAAGCGAGCGAGTGGCGATGATCCCATCGGCACGCTCGGCGTTGGCCCTGTACCTCTGAAGCACTTCCTCGACCGGCTAAGCGTCACTTACGTTCCTAGCATTGTCGGAAGAGCCAAGAACGTCTTCGATTGCGAACTGGCCCCAGCTATGACCGCCTGGAACCAGAAGCGCTCAACGTCGAGCGAAAGGTGGTTTACCAAGCCGATGCAGCTCCAGCCCAAAGGAAGAACCGGCCGCCGGAGATCGTCGGCTCGAAGATCCTGGACGGCCTCAAGAATGTGCTCGCGCTGCCGGTTCAGTGCGCCCGCGAGCGCCTGCTCTTCTGCTGATGGCTCCGACGGCACGCGTGGCACTCCTTCCGATCTCGCACAGTGACTTCACCAACCCTAGTTTTGGGACGAGCAGCGCTATGAGGTTCGCATCTGCTCGAGCTCCAATCGGCGAGTGGAACAGAATCAATAGCCCGCAGCTGGGCATAGTTGAAGGGATGAAGTTTCGAGACGACTCTCCTCCACGTTCAAAACACGACGACGACGATTCTTAGAAGGAGCAGCGATGACGAACCGACCCGTCGCCCCGCCTGGGGCTCCCTGCTGGGTTGACCTGTGGACCTCAGATATGGAGGGAAGCCGCCGTTTCTACTCCGAGCTGTTCGGCTGGCAAGCAGGCGAGCCGAGGCCGGATCACGGCGGCTACTTCATGTTCAACCGCGCCGGCATTCCGGTCGCCGGAGCGATGGGCGACATGGGCGAGGCGCGCGCCGACAATACGTGGAAGCCCTTTTTCGCGACGGACGATATCGAGCGCACCCTCAAGCTCGCCACTGGACACGGCGCCACGGTGCTTCTCCCGGCGATGGTGATCGACGATCTCGGCAGTCAAGCGGTGATCGCCGATCCAGCGGGGGCGGTCACTGGCATCTGGCAGCCCGGCAGCTTTCCCGGCTTCACCGTGCTCCACGAGCACGGCACCCCGAGCTTCATTGCCATCGATGTTCACGACTACCGGACAGAGGTGACCTTCTATCGCCAGGTATTCGGCTGGGACCCAATCGAGGAGGTGGACAGCGGTCATCACTACGCCGGCTACATGGATCCGGAGAACAGCCGGCCAATCGCCGGGATCGGCGACGAGGTGGAGTCGCTAGCGCCCGGAGAATCACCGCACTGGTCGGTGTTCTGGCAAAGCGACGATGTCGACGCCTCGGTCGCGAAAGTGCGCGCGCTCGGCGGCGCGGTGCTCACCGAGGCCGCCGACCATGGGCTCGGGAGGGTCGCCCGTGTGGCGGACCCCTCGGGCGCGCCCTTTTGGCTCTTCCGGCCGAAGGGTTAGGACGGGACGTGGCGGAGATCACGAGCAAGGCCACGATGAAATACGCCGGTAGTCGTCACTTCCGTAGGCATCGGGTGGCTACCGAGGCCCATCGACCGACAAAGGGAAACTGAACGCGCCGTCAGAGTCGGTCACTTCGGAAATCAACTCTTGTTGAGTTGAGACGCCGCAGCCGAGCCGGCCATCTGGGGCACTCCGCTGTGGAGATCTGCTGTGTCAGTTTAGGTTGACAAATCAACGCTGTCAGTCTAAACTGACAGGCATGGACATCGAGAAGCTCAGCGCGAATCTCTCGTCGGATGACCCGGCAATTGGGCTACGCGCCTCGTTGGCACTACATCGCCTGGCTGAGAGGGTCGAAGCGAACCAGGTCGAATCGGCCCGGGAAAATGGCTGGTCGTGGCAGCAGATCGGAGACGCCTTGGGCGTCACCCGCCAATCCGTGCACGCCAAATACAACAAGGAGTCATCATGACTACCGAATCCGTTACGCCAGAGGTGCTTCACGCCTGGGCCATCTATATGAGGGCCAGTGAGGAGGCTCGTCGCCGAGGTGATCGCCGAACTGGCACCGATCACGTCTTGCTCGCCTTGTTTGAAGATCCCTCGATCGAAGTCGTGTTGGGCGTGAGCCTGCAGCAAGCTCGCCAGGCCCTTGAGTCGCTCGATCACGAAGCCCTGGGCGCCCTGGGCATGGGGTCCGGCACCGACGCCCCCCCACTGCCGATGCGCGCCGTGCCGAAGAAGCCGACGATCAGAGACATCATGCAAAAAGATCGCTTCCGCATGACGTCGGCGGCAAAGAAAGTGCTTGAGGACGCGGTCAAGCCCAATCGCCGGAAGACCCAGGTTACGGCCCAGCAGGTGCTGGCCCAGATCCTCACCCTCCAACCACCAGATCCTGCGGCGGTGCTGCTCGGCGCTCTCGGCGTGAACACGTCAGAGGTTCGGCGCCGATTGGATGCGGTGACGCCCGCCAGCTGAGTCCTCAGAAACACCTTTCGCAGGTGCCAAAGATCTAGTCGACGGCTGTCAGATCGTGACGAAGGAAGCGGCGTACGGCCAGACCATCTACGCAAGCGTTCCCATCGAGGTGTTCCACTTTGACGGTGCAGTAAGCAAGTGAGGCATGCCTCCGAGGTGCGGTTCATGGGCAGTCGCGAACACAGATTGCGCGCCCGAATGACAATCGACTGTCACGAGACGGCAGTGCAGATCGACGTTCTGCGGCCCCGGGCCGGTCCCGTCGCATCCCGAGTGACTTTGGCTGGTCACAGACTGATCAGGGGCGGTGGAGAATGGCGAACTCGCAGACTGCTCGCCGAAGGCCCTCGGTGTCGGGCATCGACCGAAGAGTTTCAACGGCCGATCTGGTGACCTCGTCGATAGCGGCCTCGTCCAACTCTCGCATTGCGGGCCAGCGAGCGCGCACTAGGCCTGGTCGCGCAGGTCCGTGTAGAGGGTCGTCCTGTTTCTCGCCATTGGTCAACCCGAGGTGTGACGGCGCGTCGGCCGACGCGTGGCTGGCCGAGTCAAATGGCCCCGACAAATTAGATGTTTAGCCTGCGCTGTGCCAGCGGAATCAGAGTCTCTGAGCCCACGTAATCCCTTGTCAGCGTGTTCGGAGGTACCGGCACCCCCAACCTTCTGACAGGCGCATAACCTCGGCTGTGCTGCCAGAATTGGATCTTCTCAACATCCATAATCCCTGGTCAGCGCGCTCGGAGGAACTCGAATCCCCAACCTTCTGATCCGTAGTCAGAAGTGCCTTAACGGTGTGCTTACCTGCTGTTTTGCAGGTCAGGGGTGAGCGAAACAGGGAAAGTTAGACGCTATTGCGAAACCGCAGGCAAGAGACCCAGTCGCCAGTGTACTCCGTCGTCTCAATCCGTTAGCCATCGTCGCGCAACTATTTCGGCAGCCTGCCTAGGTCTGCGCGCGTCCTCGCAGTGAATGG
>Ga0187884_10003266_pt1 | contig 12739 bp, 13 predicted proteins | sample June2016WEW_20_4_FD_132983 | JGI IMG/M metagenome (GOLD analysis project Ga0187884, IMG submission 132983) | Peatland microbial communities from SPRUCE experiment site at the Marcell Experimental Forest, Minnesota, USA - June2016WEW_20_40 | ecosystem: Environmental > Terrestrial > Soil >...
CATCATCATGCCGCTCATTTCCATGGGGGGTTGTCCGGGCTGCTGCATGATCATGCGCTTGATGCCGGCTTCGGGACCTGTGGTGACCATCAACATTTTCGAAACCATCTCCCCGCCCATCTCCGCGCTTTGCATACGGGTCTCAATCCAAAGCCCGGGATTGCCGTTTACATCTTCCTTGCCAACGATCGCCCAGGCAACGTCCATGTCTTTGCCCTTTGCGGTCATCTGATACTCGGCGCCTGAGCCGACCACTGGGTTGCTCAGGCCGGGCATCTTGGGCAGCGAGCCCATCATGCCCGCCCCCCCTCTTCCGCCCCTCTGCGCCCAGGCGCACGCGGCGACCGCCAGTGCCAGCACCAACAACATGCTTATTCTCTTAAAAGAATTCATAGGCCGGACCTCCGATTTTTGACTGGCCAACCTGGAACCCTGTTTTCTATGAGGCCAGATATGTTCAACCAGGATTTCCATTTTGCTTTCCAGGCTTCGAGCCAGTATACTCCCCGTCGCCTCCGTTGAGGCTGTTTTTTTCATCCTTTCTATCCCGAGCGACTCCGGCAGGACAGGAAGGTGCCAGCCCTGTCTTTTCCTGGTCCGGGAAAACCAGAAATTGCTGCCTTTTCAAATCATCTCTCGGACACCTCTCCATCCCCTCCCTCGTTCGCCCGGTTTGGTTCCCCTTCGCCGCTGCACCATGCTTCCAAACAGGCGCCGCGGCAGATGACTCTCTACCAGCAGGAGCCAGTAGTATCGGGCGTGCTTGATTAGCCGGCCGCCCGCCTTCACCAACCGCTGCTATCTGTACATCCGACGCGGTGTGTCGGCTAAACCTTATTTGAACCTGAGAGCAGCTGTGTCCCGGATGGCGGGAACGGATCGGGCAAGCCACCCACCGACGGGGCCGCCTCGCCTCCTGCGCCCAACAATGGGAACGGGTCGGCTGTAAGTTCGGGATTCAACCAGCTTCGCAACGAGTTCCTGACAGCGGCACGTCGCGTTGCAACGAACAAGAAGCAAGCCATCGGTGAAGTGGTTGAGTGGGCCAGTGGAGGCACCTTCAAGTACGGCGATGTCGGACGTATGACGGAGGGCGATGTGCCCAAGCTGCGGGCAGCCACTGAACTCATGGCGCCAGCGCTCGCGGGTTCACCGCGCTGAGCAGAGGATTTGTGGCCTTCGCATTGTACTCTCAAGGAAAGCAGTTCGGTCCCGTGGCTCCGATTTTCCTCTACAACGAGGCTTACGCAAGGTGTGGAGAAATATGATCGCTCGCGCCGGGACAAAGGTACTATCCTGTTCTTGCTAGGGGGCCTGACGTTCTGAGTTTGACTCGACAAGGCAGCCGGCGTATGATTTTGCGAAAAGGTAAAGTTGAAATCGGAAACTCCGGTTCAACGGAATTCGGGACACCCTCAGGGGCGCAGGAGGAGAAATGAAAACGTTGGAATCTTCTGACGCTGGAAGAAGTTGCGGCGGCCTTGTTGTCGCTGGGCTCCTTCTTGTGGTGGTTATTGGAGGGGCAATTTACTATTTTCATTCGCGGAGTCCGTCTCTTCAAAACGCGCTCCGATCCCTCAAAGAATCGTCGCAGGATGCTGCTACTACATCCAAGGTGCGCACTGCCTTGTTCTTGTCAAAGCGCGTATCCGCCTTTGACATTAAGGTGACGACGAGCCAAGGAGAAGTCACCTTGACCGGTCAAATACCCTCGGAAGAAATGAAAGCCGTCGCTGGGGCGATTGCCCGGGACACGTCGGGCGCACAACAAGTCCATAACGAACTGACCGTCAACCCTGCCGCGGAGCGGAATCCGCAATAGGTTCTTTCGCTGTGCCTCACACGTCTTCTGTGAGTCATTCGTGGATCGGAGGTGCATCAGGCTGGACTACTCGACCTTACAGATGACCGACGTGATGTCGTCCAGCTGGGGCGCACCGCCGGCGAAGGTGCGGGCAGCCCGGTAGAGGCCCTGTACAAGCTCGCCCGGGGTGCTCTGCTGTTGGCATCTGATGAAGTCCAGCGCGCCCTCGGTGCCAAAAACGGCGCCATTAACGTCCTCCGACTCCGTGATCCCGTCCGTCAATAGCAGGATTGTGTCTCCGTGCTCTAGTGGAACGACGGGACTCGAATAGAACTGCTGATCAGGAAAAATTCCCAGAGGTACCGCGGTGCTGGCAAGCACGGCTCCGATATCACCGGAAGAGCGCAGCAGATAACCCGGCTCATGTCCCGCACTGGCATATTCCAGTGACCGTTTCTGTGGGTCGATGCGGCCGAGGAACATCGTGACGAATCGATTTCCACCAAGGGTGCCAGTGAGGGAGCGATTGACGCAGTTGAGGAGAGAAGAGATGTCTGGCACCATTGTCGCATAGGCCCGCAGAGATGCGCGCACTTGCGCCATTACAAGAGCGGATCCGAATCCGTGACCCGCGATATCAGCGACGACGATGTAGAGCGAGCCGTCGTGTTGTGGAATGAAATCGAAATAGTCACCCCCAGTCTCATCTGCAGGATAGGCCGCGGCAGCAATATCGAAGCCTGGCAGCGAAGCCGTCGTGTTGTAGTACCGCTGTTGGAGTTCCCGCGCCAATGCCATATGAAACTCCTGTTGTTGCATGTTCCTGAGCGCGGTCATGTCCTTCAGCACGGAGACAAAATGGGTCGTTGCCCCGGACTGATCCTTGATCGGACTGATCGTCTGTTCGGACCAAAACAGCTCACCCGACTTCTTGCGGTTGATGATAGTCCCCCGGAACGGATCGCCGGAGGTGAGCTTCCCCCAGAGGTCACGGTAGAACTCGGCGTCGTGCTGTCCTGATTTCAACACACTGGGCTTCCGCCCCAGCACCTCGGCAGCGGAGAACCCGGTTATCTTCTCGAAGGCGGGGTTCACGTATTCAATGATTCCCCGGCTGTCAGTAATCAGAATACTGTCGGCTGTCTGCTCGACCGCTCTGGCCAGCTCGTCGAACATCGTCCGGAACCGGGCGAAGCGTTCAGAAACCAGGTCGTGCCGATCCTCAGCCGGATCGCATGGGTCTCGCACTGGTTTCAGGAATGCCTCAACGGCTGCTTCGTTGCGCAACAGATTTTCAGGTACGCTGACATCAGAAAAAACTACTACGCCACCGCAAACCGTGCCCGAACTGTCCCGCAGCGGCGTCCCGCTGGACTCTATCCAGAGCCCCGCGGGCCGTTGCGGGTTTCTGATGAAAATCAACTCGTGAAGCGCTTCCTCCCCCCGCATGGCCCGGCCGAGCGGCAGTTCCTCTAGTGGATACAGTGTCACCATGTCAGGCCTGTAAAGACCGTAAGTAGCAGACCACGCCGCGAAATCCGTGTGCACCGCGCCGATGCCAAGTATCCGCTCGGCCTCTGGGCTGAAGAAGAGAATATGCCCGTCGGGCTCACAAATTAGCATACCCACGGCGAGGTTCTTGAAAACTGCCGTCAGAACGTCGGTGGTTCCAGGCATACCTTTTCGTGCAGAACGCGAGAAGTGGGTTCGTCTAGGGACGGCGGAGCGTGCCTTCATTGAGCACCTCGAGGAGAGATTACCAAGAATTATGCCACGCAGTGACCGAATTTCCCTGTCGCGTTCAACATGACGATTGAACCGGGTACACCTGCGGGTTAGAGTCGCGTCGATGTTGGAGAACCACGTGTCCCGAAAGCTCGCAGAAAGTCGCCTTTGGTTTACCAATCGCAGTAAGCGCAAACCGCGGCAGAACGCCGCACTACGCTGACTCTCTAAAGAGAACGCGGCGCGGAAGCCCGGTCTCACGGGTCACTGGCCCTACTTCTTTCAATCACGCGGCCACATTATAGTCCAAAACGGCCACATTACGTCGTCACAGTGATCCGCACAGTCAGAAGAAGGAGGCATCGAATGTCGAAATACGGTTTGACTCAGACGGTCTTGCGCGAGGAGAAATACCTCGTGGAGGTTCTGAAGGAGATGGGATACCAGGTTGAGGTCCACTCGGAGGGCGCACAACTGAACTCGTACTACTCGGAGCAGGAGGCAAAGGTCGCAAACATTGTCATCCGCCGCCAGCACCTGCGCGGGGCCTATGGCGATATCGGATTCGCACGTCAACCGGACGGTCAGCTCGCCATGATTAAAGACGAACTCGCCGAGCACCGTGGCTACGGGACCAAGTGGCTGGGGCGGGTTCAGCAGGTCTACAAAGAGAAGCAGACCTTGGCCATGGCTCGTGCCAAGGGCTACATCCTGAAAGGCCGGGAAGTGATCGAGACCTCGGAAGGACAGTAGGTGCGACTCCAATTCGTCGCGCGGAGGTAGGCCACGATGCAAGCGAAAACGATTACGATCATCATTGACGCGCAAGGGAAGTCCACCCTCGATCTGGAGGGTTTTGCAGGACAGGGCTGTGAGAAAGTCTTTGACGACTTCCGTGGCGGGGACAGTGTGAAGGTGGAACGGAAGAAACCCGCCTATTACACCGGCCAGGTGATCCAGACGTCTCTGGCAAGAAATCCGTGCATGCCTCGACTTCGCTGTCCTTGGGCGTTTCAATGAGGCGCAGCCAGGCAATCTGCCGCCGCGCACAAGCCGCAATCAGATTCTGCGGCTGTTCAGCGACCGTTATACCCCTGCCGATTTCAGCGAAGAGCTGACTGAAGTCAGCATCAAGGAAGGCGGCCGGGCGGAAGTCACAGGATTCCCCATCCTTGGCGTGCCCTGGTAGGAACCACCTTCAGTTTTCCCCGTTGCTTTCCCCTAAAGGCCAGAAAGTGATTTCTCGTGGCGAAAGAACTGAGACCCGTGCTGATGCATTTGAGGATGACAAGTCATTGCACAACTCCGTTTTGCAGGCTGTTGTGTTGAGGCAGGAGACGCTAAGGGTAGGTCTGGGTTGCTGCGGGTGCTGCGCGGCGGTCTGCAAACTCGTAAAGCTGATGTTTCAAACTTAAATACCACCAGCTCATGCCGTGTGCGCGCGCTTCCTGGTAGGCGCGGTCGGCGCTCCAGTCCTGAAAGGCGATGCGATAGAGACCTACCATGAAGCCGGTTCGGTCGGCGCCATGCTCGCAGTGAACGAAAACCGGATAGTTGTCGCGGTCGCGCAGCACCTGGAAAAACATTTGGATTTTGCTTTCGGGAACGCGCTCCCGTGGGCTCATGGGAATGTGCACGTAATGGAGGCCCAGCGATTTGACTTCCTCCGCTTCTTGATTCTCCGCGCGCAGGTTGATGACAGTCTTGACGCCGAGCTGTTTCAAATATTCATAACCTTGCCGGCGGGGTTGCCCGCCACGGTAGAAGCCCTCCGCGACCTGATCGAACCGCGGGATCGCGTGCGAATTTGGTCCCTCGTGCGCGCGCTGGGCCAGCACAGCCCAGAAGAGCGCGACCAACACAAGCAGAAGGATGGCGGTTTGGATGGACTTCATCAGCAATTTACCCGCGCGACGGGAGTTTTGGTCTCCAAAAGGTCATTGTAACCGGAATTCCCATGTGCGCCCAACGCGCAAATGAAAATGTGGGCTATGAACTCTTTTCCCAAAGGAGAATCCACATGATTCGATCTATGGAGGAGTTTGCGTCGGCGTTCCAGGCCGCGCGCTGTGTCTCGACTCCGCTCGTGGCGGTACGCACTGCCGACCCGGCAAGCACAACACATTTCATCATCGAGACTCTCAAGCAAGGCCGGGAGCTTCCGCCCCTGCTCGGGTGGGATGTGGTCCGCGGCCTCTATGCGATCGGCAGAGACAGCGGCGAGGAACTGGCGCGCGTGCTGGGCGAACGTCAGGCGGCGACGATTGGGCCGGTCGATGCCCTGCTTTTGGCGCAGCAGCTTGGCGAGGACAGGATCCTGCTCTACTCCAACGCGCACCGCTTCTGGAATGACCCCGGAGTGATGCAAGGGATTTGGGACCTGCGAGACCCCTTCAAGGCGACGGGCCGGATCCTGGTATTACTGGCAGCGCCCGGCGCGACGTTGCCGCAGGAATTGGGCCAGGACGTTCTCGTCCTTGACGAGCCTCTGCCGCCAACTTCTCACCTGGAGCAGATTGTTCGGGAGACTTTCAATGCGCCCAAGCTGGTTGAGCCCGAGCGCCCCGTGATCGCTAAGGCGGTAGACGCCCTTGTCGGCCTGGCCGCATTCCCGGCAGAACAGGCACTGGCGATCTCATTGGTCAAGCGCCAACTCGATACGGAAGACCTTTGGGAGCGCAAGCGCCAGATCATCGAGCAAACACCGGGCCTAATGGTGTGGCGGGGCGGCGAGACCTTTGAGGATATTGGCGGGGTTGAGAACGTCAAGAGCTTCCTGCGGGCAGTGCTTCGAGGTGTCGATCCTCCACGCGTTGTCGTGTTCATTGATGAGATTGAGAAGGCGTTTGCGGGAACCGGTACAGACCTCTCCGGTGTAAAGACGGAGATGACGGGGACCATTCTGACGTACATGCAGGACCGCGAGGCCGATGGAGCCGTGTTTATTGGTCCACCCGGCGCCGCCAAAAGTGCGGCTGCGAAGGCCACGGGCGGTACGGCGGGAATCCCCACGATTGCTTTCGACTTGCCGGCCATGGAGAGTTCTCTGGTGGGTGCTTCGACCGAACGGCTGCGCACAGCGCTCCAAATCATTGACGCAGTCTCGCAAGGGCGGATGCTGTTCATTGCGACTTGCAATTCCATCGCGAGCTTGCCACCCGAACTGCGCAGGCGCTTCACGCTGGGCACGTTCTTCTTCGATCTACCAACGGCGGACGAGCGGGAGACAATCTGGGGAATCTATCTCAAGATACAACGTGTCAGGCGAGCTACCGAACGACGAAGGCTGGACAGGCGCGGAAATCAAAGAGTGCTGCCGGAAAGCGCATCGCTTGGGAATCACTCTCATGCAGGCCGCGCGTTACATCGTGCCGGTTTCACGTTCCGCAGCCGAGCAGATCAAGGCACTGCGCCCGATGGCGTCGGGGAAGTTTATCAGCGCCTCGACACCGGGCGTTTACCAGTACCAGGAGAACCCGCCCGCATCCCGGCGACGCGTCATGCGGGATCTGGATGGGCCGCTCACCGTCATGCCACCCTCGAAATCCGAGGCCTGAATACTCCTTGCCAGACTGTGCAGGAATTGCAAGTGGATTTTCCATAACGAGTACTGACACAAGGCTCCTGGCAAGCCAGGGTGCCGTATTAAGGCTGGATTTCCTTGTGCGGCTGGCCCCCGGACTGACGCTCATTCTGGAAATCAAGGGCTACTTGGAGGGTAATACTCGAAATCGCTGATGCTTTCTTTGTAGATCAATGACTTACCTTGTGGACAAGAACAGTTGCCGGTAAACTACCGCTAGCCCTGCTCAAATCGAATCTTGACGGGTCGCTTATTGCCACACGGCCTCTCGATCACTTGGCGTTGGTAGGCGTAGCATTTTCGACTTTTTCAGCGCTCCCCACCGGGATGATCTTGACCATCGGGAACGTCGCCTTGAAATCCAGGTTCTGATTGAGGCGAGCCTCGAACACCAGTTCCTGCGCATCGGCGGTCAAGAGCGGCCCCTTGATGCTTTCCCGGTCGAAAGCCACTTTCCACACCCCCGCGTACCCCCCGACGAATTCTAGGTGCCGGGCCGGGACGACGTCCTTCGATTTTTTATTCGAGAGAGAGGCATCGAAAGGCCGCATGAGGCGCTCTCCTTCATTCGCGCCGATCAGGCGCCCCGAGCCAACCTTGCCGCCAATCGAGACGAGAATGTAATACTGGTTTCCGCCTTGGCTGAGCAAGAGGGAGCAGAGCTTGGTTGCCTCCTCGGGAGTGAGGTTCCTGTCCAGCATTTCAAGGCGGGCGAATGCGCGGGCGAACTCTGGGTCTGCCCAATAGACATCCAGGGAGGCATATTGACGTTTGAACCAGCCCAGAAGGCTTCCGGTGATACCGACCTTCCCCTCCCGGTCGTCAACGATCTTTTGGCAATACTCCTTGGTCCAGGAAAGAAATTCGGTATCGCCAGCATTTGCGGTCGGCAGGGTATCGAGATAATCCTTCAGTGCGAGCTTTTCTTCCTTGCGGTCAATCCCGAAGTCGTAGACATCGAGGATCTCGATGTTTGAGGCGGACTTGCTGCCGGTGTTGCCTTCGACAAAGCCAAACTCGCCGCTGGGCAGATCCTCGCGCGGAAAGATCCGGTACAGATCCTTTACGCTCGTGGGGCCGATGTCAACGAGGACTTCGTCCTGGTTCTGTTCAGTGCTGAACATTATCGAGGCGTTGGCCAAGGTCCGCTGATCGAAATTCTGGCCGGTGATCTTGCACTGAAGCAGCTTGAATTTGCTGACGTCGCGGCTGGGCGGGAAGTAGGCGTAAAAGGTCGGGCGAACCGTTTCGTATCTGTTTGTGGAGTGGGCGCCCGGAATGTTGATATCGACCTTTTGCCGGACGAAGGGGGCGGGGACGACGCTCTTCAGCAAAGAGCGAAACTTGCTGACCTGCACCTTGGTTTCGATGCGGCCCAGCGGCTTCAATTACCCGTCCGACACGACGTACATGCCATAGTTTGCAGGCGCCTGGGTGATCACGACAGGCTTAGGTTCCGGGGAACCCTTGGAAGCTCTGGACGCGTTTGTGGGCACTACCTCTTTCGACGCATTCGCAGCGGGAAGCGAACCCGGCTTAACGCCTGTCGCCGACGCTGAAGCGCCTCTGGGTGCCGGTTGGCTGGAAGCTTCGCTCGCGTTTACGATGACGGAAATTAGGCCGTCACTAACTCCCGCTTGCTTCAGCGCGACCAATCCCTCAACCGAAGTGTCGAACTTGGTTTTCGACCGCTTGATTTTTGCCTCGATGATGTCATCAGCGATCTTCGCCTTCACGAGCCGGATCACGTCCCGATTGGTCATGGCCGAGTTGGCCGCGGCCCTGGCCTTGCTGGCTCCTGTCTTGGGTGCCGGCTTTTGCCCAGCAGACTGCTGGGCAGTCTCACTCGGCGGCGAGCTTTGCGGCAAGGCCCCAGCCTGCGCAAGGGATCTTCCCCCCAACGTGGCCAGCAACGCGACAGATAATGCATTCCAGAGAAGGCGTTTCACTGTGTTCCCCTCAAATATCTACCCGGAATTTCCGTTTTGAGCACCCCCTTCGCCTGAAAGCCTAGCCCTCCTGCCCCGTCCTGTCAACCACAAATCGCGCACAAATCGCGACAAATCGCGCTGGCCCCTTTGGGGTGGTAGTGCGGCTAGTTTTGGCCGTTCTGCGAAGCCGCTGTGCTGGTTTTGCCCGCCCCAGTCTGCCTCGCCGTTGACACTTCCCCGCTGGATGGCTTCTGAGCGCTCGTTCGCTTTCCGTCCTGGTTCGCTATCCGTCCGGCAGCGGCAACGCCGTGATCATTCTCAGCATGCTGCCGAACAGCCTCCGACTCAGATGTCCTTCGGCCAGCAGAAGCCAATAATAGCGCGCATGTCTCACCAGCCGACCGCCCGTCTTCACCAGCCTCTGTTGTAAGCTGGTGAGCGACCGCTTGCCGATCCTCAGGTGTTGCTCGATGAGTTCTCCGAAGCCGATTTGCTCGTCGAGTTCTCGCACCAGAACCAAGCCGCCGTCCGAGGTGACGCGGGAACCTTCGAAATCGACCTCGAGAGAGGCGTTGAAGGAGAGCTGAAAGGGCTGACTTTGTATCTCACCCATTGGGTATTGACCTCCGGAGCGTCTTCATCCCGTTCACACCCGCATAAATATTGATGATGGCGACGATCCGAAGATTCAGAGATGTGATTCAAATTGGAAATGTGGGGTTAAGAGTTCCAACCACAAGAAGGAGGATGAAATGGCAACCGCAGCGCCAATCTTGAACATTCAAAGCTCGGACAATGAGCTTTCCAAGCAAACGGTCTTCATCAAACTTCATCTCGGCTTGCGGGGCAACAGTCGCAAGGTTAGCTCATCCCGGGTTGAAGTGGACGCCGACAAGGCGTTAATTCGCGTCTCCAAGACTCTGCTCGACTCGCCGGAGTTGCAAGCCATCCGCACCCTGGATGGCGACATCCGTCATTTCCTCTACGACATGTCCCTGCCCTTCGAGGTCGGCGTTCACCTCTTGCCGCTGGGCTTGGTGGAGACGGTGGACGAGAGGCTGCACGAGTTCAAATATAAACGAGGCGAGCTGGTGGAGTCGTTTCTCAGCGCCTATCCGCGCCTCTGCCAAGAAGCCGCGGGGCGGCTGCGCACGCTCTATAACCCGGCTGACTACCCACCGGTAGACGAGGTGCGCTCCCACTTCACCTTCACTTGGCAATACGTCAGCTATGGTGTGCCGGAACAGCTTCGAGAGATTTCGGCCCAATTCTTCCAAGAGGAACGCGAAAAGGCCGTGGGGGCAATGTCGGAAGCCTGTACCGAGATCCAGCAGGTGATGCGGGCCTCGCTGCTCGAACTGGTGAGCCACCTGCGCGACCGGCTGGGGGATCAGCCGGACGGCAAGCCGCAGCGTCTGCGGGAATCAACCTTGCAGAAACTCCGCAATTTCCTGGGGACGTTCGACTTGCGCAATGTCGTGGACGACCAGGAGTTGAAGGAGCAGGTCCAGAAGGCGCGAGCGCTACTTGAGGGAGTGAGCACGGATGCCTTGCGGAACATGCCGCTGGTTCGTGCCTGGGTGCGCGAGGGCATGGCCGAGGTCGCCGCTCAAAGGGATGTGCTGGCCGGTGATCGCGTGAGCCGCAAGTTTCGCTTCGCTGAGGAAGGGGGACGCAACGATGTGCCAATGTGTGAACAAAGTAATTCTGATCGGGTTTCTTGGTGAGGCGCCGGAGGTCAGGTTCAGCCAGCAAGGGAAACCGGTCGGTACCTTCAGCCTTGCGGTCAACGAGAGGTGGAAGGACACAGAAGGCGCTCGCCGGGAACGCGTGGAGTGGTTTCAGATCGTCTGCTTCGGCCGCTTGGCAGAAGTGTGCGGTCAATACCTTATCAAGGGTCGCCATGTCTACATCGAAGGCAGATTACAGACTCGGAAGTGGGCAGGCCGTGAAGGCGAGAAGCGTACGACAATCGAAGTTGTGGCCAACCAGATGCAGATTCTGGACCGAGCGCCGAAGAACGGAAACGGTGCGAAAGGGGCGGAATCATCCAGGTCCGCGGAGCCCGTCGATGAGGGCGACAACCCCTTCTTCGAGCCGGGAGGCGAGACGGTGGATCAAGAAATCCTGTTTTAGGGATGCCCCCGGCAGTGCCCAAATTTTACTTCTTACAGGATGCGTCGATCCTCCGTATGGACCGACCGGAATGAGCCGCCAACTCCCACCAGCCCCGTCGGAAATCGCAGACACCAAAGAACAGGCGGCCTCTGGACAATCGCCAAGGTGTCAGGAATGGCCACATCTCTGGTTAGCCGACAGTCCAATGTTCGTGCGTCACCCGATGGAGGTAGTCTGGCCCGGGCCGATCGACCGCCTTCCCCGGATTGACGCGATAGCAAGACATCTGTCACGTTTCGTGGGAAAGTAGAGATGTCTGCAGTTCTCCCGATGACGCAGTATCTTCAAGGACGGTTTCAAGGAGCTAACCCATGGAAAATCCATTCCCACGCCGAGCTGCTGCGAATCCTACGCAGTACAATATTGATGCAATCGCCAAGCTGGAGCATGAGGCCCTTGGTCGCCGGACTCCCACTGAGCGAGTTAGCGACGTAATTACAAAACTTGTCGGCAACATAGGATTCCTACTGGCTCAATTGCTTCTGATCTGCGGCTGGACCCTGGTAAACCTCCACGTGATCCCAGGACTCAAAGCATTTGACTCATTTCCTTTTGGCGTCCTAGCCCTCGTCATCTCTTCCGAAAGCGTGTTTTTGACGATCTTCGTGCTCATCAGTCAAAGTCGAATGGCCCGTCAGTCCGAACGGCGCTCGCATCTGGATCTTCAAGTCGGTATGCTTTCTGAACAGGAACTGACAACCATCCTTCAAATGTTGCAGAAACTCTGCCAACACATGGGCGTGAACGTAGACTCCTCCAAGCTGGAGGTTCAGTCATTTAGCAAAACAACGGACGTATCCAAGCTGGCCAGTGAACTCGAAAACAAACTTCCGGAGGAATAACGATGCCCGCTACGTTTTGATGTGGGGTCTACAGGCGGGTGGAAGGACCTTACGATGCTGGAGGAGTGGTCGCGTACTCTTCCAGAACCGCTTATGTCTGAGTGCAGAGTGATCCAGGCACAATCATGCGTGCCACAGCCATCGTGCGGTCTCAACATGCCCAACCTGTGTACTTTCATTGAGCCGGTAGCCACGTTTAGTACCGCCTTGACCGTGGGCTTTTCTCATGCCCGATACACCAGCGGCAAGCGCACGTTATCAATCTGGATAGGGCACGCCGCCAGCGTCCGCCTACTGGAAATGTGACCCGTGCGCAGTTTCGGTGGAGCGACACGGAAGAGTCCAGTCCCACTCTCCGATGCTTGCCCCGGTCGAGCCCTCCTGGCACTGGGTCCCTCAGCGAATCGCAACCCATCAATCCAGACACATATATTTTCCTCTTAACCCGGAACGAGAGGTCCCGGAATCCTATACTAACCAGGAGGGTAAGACAGAAGTTCAGTTTTTCCTTGTTTCAGGGCCGGTAGTCGGTAGCTGCCGGCCTCACTCCTACCGGAGGCAGAGAAACAGGGGATACGGGAAGGCTGAATGCGTACCGTAATTAGATCCCATCGACAACTGACCGCATTTGGATTGTTCCCGCAATCGAACTGGGAGCTCATTGCCTCACGGCTCA
>Ga0187884_10003267_pt1 | contig 12738 bp, 14 predicted proteins | sample June2016WEW_20_4_FD_132983 | JGI IMG/M metagenome (GOLD analysis project Ga0187884, IMG submission 132983) | Peatland microbial communities from SPRUCE experiment site at the Marcell Experimental Forest, Minnesota, USA - June2016WEW_20_40 | ecosystem: Environmental > Terrestrial > Soil >...
CGCAGGGCTTCACTTTGGGGTGAAAGCCCTGCGCTGGCCTCGATTTGCAGCTTTTGGCACCACTCGCAACTGGCCGGATTGGACATGTCCATGACTGGCCGGATCGAAGGTGTCCATTGAGGGCTCCCGCGGAAGCCGACCCAGAATGCTCCACACGGAGTCGTCCACCGTGGGCGCGAACCCTAGGTGTTCCAAGAGGGACCGCAAATCACGTAGCGACTCCCGAACGTCTTCTTCCGATCCCGCTCTGCGGAAAGGGTCGAGCTTGCCAGGACCAATGTCTATGCGGTAGCGAAGCGTATCCCAATCGCGAAGAGTGCGGTGGTAGAAACTGGTGCTGTTAGAGAAATCCGTGTCTGAGAACTCTCCGCCGTCGATATGGCAGATCCTAACTCGATTGACCCATTGTGCTTTCCCTTCTCTTAGGAGACGAAAGGCTCGCTGCGCAGCGAAACGCCTGAGGCCTTGGTAAAGGATCGCGATGTCATTGGCCGGGTCCAGCGGCAGGTAACGGCGCACGGCCTTCCACGATCTGGGGTAGGTGTCGGGAAGTGGCTCGTACAGTTCGTTGGGGTTCGCCCGAAAATAGCGCGCCACAGTAGGTGCCAGCCGCTGGGTGAGACTTTGCACAGCAAAGGCCCGCTCGTGTTCCGCAAACGCCGGATACAGCAGGTCAAACAGGTAGTACTCTGACCCCCGCCATCCGCAGCACCAGATCAGCTCAGAAATGAAGTCGTCGAGCTTCTCGTTCCATCGTTCCTGAAAGAAGGCAGCATCTTCCTGTTCGCGGTGATACCATTGCGATCGGATGACGCGTGTCGACAGATTGTCCTCTGAAGGCAAAGAACACGAACTCGGAAGTGATTGCTCCTCTGCCCTAACACACGTGGCCGGGTCGGTAAGACGCCTTAGCTCGAGGAGGATATCTTCAGGGCTGCGTCCGAAGAGCATAGATCGCACCGCTCACGAACGTCCACCCGCTTCGGATTCAAGAGTGAGCCCTGTTACAGCAACAGGGTTTTCGGCCGGGCCATGTGTTGCTGTTATCGCCTCCACCGACGCCCCGCCTTTGCCAGTTACCAGTTGTACTTATCGAGGCGGGTCACGATCGTCGTCTCAATCAGACAGGTGAATTCCGCCCCCGCAGGTGTTTCTATGGGGTCGATCGGTAGAAACAGCCACTCTTGATAGCGTTGCGCGTTCGATAGGGCTTGCGCAACACCAGCCGTTACTGGGCTGAGTGCGGCCAACGCAGCAACCACGTCCACCACCAGAAGATTTCTTGGATTCAAACTCTGGATGACCGGCGAGGCTACATGGGCAACCCACAAAAAGGGATCTCCACCCGGTCTAAGGGGCGGTCGTGGTTGATAGGAACAGAGGTATATGCCGGCGGTCTGGGTGGGAGAGACCGCGGAGAACAAACCGGTGTCGAATTTGAGTACGGCCGTGTCCCAGGACTTGGCGTCAGGGGGAAGTGGGGTGAGGACCCTGGACCGGCCGCCATCTGCAAACCACTCGGCAATTGCGCGGTCGGAGGTAAGCGACAGGAAGTGAGTCTTCGGCCACGCGCCGTTTACATGCGTCGTAACCAGCGGAAGCAACGGCGCAGAGAACACCTGCCGCCCAACCCCGGACGCCGCCAGGTTGGTTTGAAGCCAACCCCGGGGCCAACTCCCGCGGAGGTCGCGAATCTTGTCCCCGTCAGAATCGCCCCGATAAAGGAACCTCGGTAGGGTCATAACTCGCGAAAGGCTAGCTGAGGCCAGGCCTGCGGTTGAGCACTCAATGCCCAAGCGGCGGGACGGCACGAACCGGCCGTGTGGAGCGAGGCCAGCCTGCCGAACCCCGGCGCCCTCAGCGGTAGGTGTCTTCGCGTGAGCCAGGCAGCGACTGTAGCAGCGCGAGCCATACAGACTAATTGTACCGTGGTGCTGCGGAGGTGCTCAAGGCTCACCGCTTTGCCTGCGTACGCTGCCACCTACGCCACCGCTCGGGGCCGCTCCAGCCGCTCGGCCACCAGCCGAAAGCGCGCGGCCGCAGCCTGCTCGGGCGGTAGCACGCCATTCAGTTCGGGCATCTCGGGTACCATCACGCGCAGTTTCTCAACTAACAACTCCAAGGTCGCGCCCTCGGTAACCAACCCTGGCACTTCGTCACCGGTGGCGATCACCGTCGTGTGCCTTCGCCCGCCGCTTCGGCGCCTACATCCCAAGCAAGGGCCGCAACTTGGCGGTCACTTCCACCAAGACGCCCTCCGTCACCTTGCCCGCGAACCGCGCGCGCCGTGCCTGCCAGTCGGCGCTCTTCACGTGGTCGGCCAACACGACGCCACCCGCCGGCAGCCCCTTCGGTAGCGGTACTTCGAATGGGTAGCCTTTGAGGTGGCCGGTGATCGGACACACCAACGCTAGACTCGCCCGGCGGTTGTACAGCGCCGGTGACAGCACCAAGGCGGGGCGCCGGCCGGCTTGCTCCCGGCCCGCTTGCGGATCGAACGTGAACCACACGATGTCACCGCGGTCAGGAACGTAGCGGGCCATCACCACACTTCCTCGCCGACCGGGCCGCCCCAGTCGGTCTCGGCATGGCGGTTTTGTGGCGTGATGCCACTTACCAGCTGTTTCAGTCCGTAGCGCGGTGCTGCCGGCGTGATCAGAAGGCCACCGTTCGCCGTCGTCATCTGCACCGTCGTGCCCTGCGTCAGGCCGGTCTCGCGAGCGACGGCTTTGGGAATCCGAACAGCTAGGCTATTGCCCCACTTCGCAACCTGTGCGTGCATCATGTCCTCCCTCGGATACACAATGGATATACCGCGGTGCCGCGCGCCGCAAGGCCGCGCTACGGCACCGAGTCGAGGGTGGAGCTTGATCGTCACCGCCTCTTCGACCAGTGCCAGCTCTTGCGGCTGGCGGCCTCGATAGCGCCCAAAGCGGCGGGCAGCTCAGAGCGTGCCAGGCTGCCGGCACGTTACCCATCGCAGTTCGCTTGTCGATCGCCCGCGAGCCGAGTTCGCTGACAGCAACGCCCGCAGATTCTGCTATACATCGGCACCGTGAGACGCGAAGGTGAATTTCATTTGGTCGCCGACTTCGAGCCATGCGGCGACCAGGGCCAGGCGATCGCGGAGCTGACGGAAGGCATCCAGACGGGCCGCCGGCGCCAGGTGCTACTCGGCGTCACCGGCTCCGGCAAGACGTTCACGATGGCTAACGTCGTCGCCCAGGTGAACAAGCCGACGCTCGTCATCGCCCCCAACAAGACGCTGGCGGCGCAGCTCTACGACGAGTTCAAGGTGCTATTCCCGGAAAACGCCGTCCGCTACTTCGTGAGCTACTACGACTATTACCAGCCCGAGGCCTACGTGCCGAGCACCGACACGTACATCGAGAAGGACGCTTCCATCAATGACGAGATCGACAAGATGCGGCACTCGGCGACCAAGGCGCTCCTGGAGCGCAACGACGTCCTGATCGTGGCCAGCGTCTCCTGCATCTACGGTCTGGGCTCCCCGGAAGCCTATTTCGACATGCTGGTCTTCCTTGAGCGCGATGCGCAGGCCGACCGCGACCAGGTGTTGCGCAAGCTGGTGGACATCCAGTACCAGCGCAACGATTACGATTTCCACCGCGGCACCTTCCGGGTGCGCGGCGACGTGGTCGAGGTGTTCCCCGCCTACGAAGAGGCGCGTGCCGTCCGCATCGAGTTTTTTGGCGACCAGGTGGAGAGTATCTGCGAGGTCGACCCGCTGCGGGGCCAGGTGCTGCGGCGGCTCGACAAGGTCGCCATCTATCCCGCCAGCCATTACGTTACCGCCCCGGACCGCATGGAGATCGCCGTCAGGAGTATCCGTGAGGAGCTGAAGGAGCGGCTGGCCGAGCTGCGCGCCGAGAACAAGCTGTTGGAAGCGCAGCGCTTGGAGCAGCGCACGCTGTACGACCTCGAAATGCTGCACGAGATGGGCTTCTGTCCGGGCATCGAGAACTACTCGCGTCATCTCACCGGGCGCGCGCCGGGTGAGCCGCCCCCCACCCTGCTGAACTATTTCCCCAACGACTGGCTGCTCTTCATCGACGAGAGCCACGTCACCGTCCCTCAGATCGGCGGCATGTACCGCGGCGACCGCTCGCGCAAGGGGACGCTGGTGGAGTACGGCTTCCGCCTGCCGTCGGCGCTGGACAACCGGCCGCTGAACTTTCAGGAGTTCGACGGCCTGCTCAAACACGCCGTCTACGTCTCGGCGACGCCGGGCGACTACGAGCTGCGGGACGCCGGCGGCGTGGTGGTCGAGCAGCTGATCCGGCCCACCGGCCTGACGGATCCGGAGGTCATCGTCCGGCCGGCGGCGCACCAGGTGGATGATTTGTTGGAGGAGATCCGGGAGCGCCTCGCGCGCAACGAACGCGTTCTGGTCACGACATTGACAAAGAAGATGGCCGAGGACTTGACCGATTACTACCACGAGCTGGGTTTGCGCGTGCGCTACCTGCACTCCGACATCGAGACGCTCGAGCGGGTGGACATCATTCGCGACCTGCGCCGCGGCATCTTCGACGTCCTGGTCGGCATCAACCTGCTGCGTGAGGGGCTCGATCTGCCGGAGGTGTCGTTGGTGTCGATCCTCGATGCCGACAAGGAGGGCTACCTCCGTTCGGAGCGTTCGCTCATCCAGACCATCGGCCGGGCGGCGCGCAACGTCAACGGGACGGTGATCATGTACGCCGACACCGTCACCGAGTCGATGCGCCGCGCCCTCACCGAGACCAACCGCCGCCGCAGCGTCCAGGCGGCGTACAACCAGGAGCATGGCGTCACGCCGCAGACGATCCAGAAGGCCATCGCCACGCCGTGGGCCGAGATCGCCGAAGCCGACTATGTCGACCTCCCGAAGATCGCGGAGGAGGCGGAGGAGTACGTGCCGGTGGTCGACCTCCCCAAGCGCATCGCCGCGCTGCAAAAGGAAATGCGCGCCGCGGCCTCCCAACTCGATTTCGAGCGCGCGGCTGAGCTGCGCGACCGCATCCAGCGCCTGCAACAGCAGGAGCTGGCCCTGCGCGAAGCGTGATCGCGAACTGTTCCATTGACATTGAAATCCTGTAGGATGTGTGCATCGCATCATCCCGGAGGTAACCCATGCTCAGCGCACGAAATCAGCTCAAAGGGACAATCAAGTCGGTGAAGCTCGGCACCGTCATGGCCGAGGTGGTTCTGACGGTCGGCAACGTCGAGGTGGTATCGGTGATCACCCGCGAGTCCGTCGAGCGCATGAAGTTAAAAGCCGGCGATGCCGCCGCCGCGGTGATCAAGGCGACTGCGGTGATGATTTTGAAGGGTTAGGTTCGCATTAGCCGGTGCACCGGTCCGATACGTGGAGTTCCGCCTGACGCTCGCAGGCTTTCCGCTCCGCGGGGCTTGCCGTAGAATGTCTTTGTGAAATCCGCTTTTTTGCCGCGCCTGGTGAACGGGCCTTTCGGCGATCCGGGCCTCTACGTGGCCTTGCGCTGGCAGGGCACCGCACTGCAGTTCGACCTGGGTCGGCTCGATCGTTTTCCGGCCGCCGAGATCCTCAAGCTCACGCATGTGTTCGTCTCCCACACCCACATCGATCACTTCATCGGTTTCGACCGGCTGATCCGATTGTTCCTCGCGCGTGAAGCCACCGTCGCCTTGTTCGGCCCGCCCGGCATCATTCGCAACGTCAGCGGCAAGCTGGCCGGCTACACCTGGAATCTCGTTGAGGGCTACCCGTTCGTGCTCGATGTTCACGAGGTGTATCCGGACCGCATCGAGCGGGTGCGCTTGCGCGCGTGCACAGCGTTCGCTCTCGAGTATGCGGGCGCGCAGCCGTTTGCCGGGGTGTTGCACGAGGACTCCGCGCTTGCAGTAGGTGCAGTCCACCTCGACCATCGCATTCCTTGTCTCGGGTTTGCGCTGACGGAGAAGAATCGCCTGAACGTGCGCAAAGACGAGCTCGAACGGCTCGGCGTGCCAGCGGGGCCGTGGCTCAATCAGCTGAAGCAAGCGATCCGCAGCGGGCAGAGCCGCGACACCGTGATCACCGCCCGCTGGTCGCAGCAAGGCAGCGCGCGACGCCTGGATTTCACACTGGGCGAGCTGCGCGACCGCCTCGTGGTCGAGAGCCCGGGGCAAAAGCTTGCCTACGTGGTGGACACGTTGTTCAGCAAGGATAACGTCGCCAAGGTCGTCGCGCTCGCCGAGCACGCGGACGCGTTCTTCTGCGAGTCGCTGTTCTTGGACGCGGATCGCGATCAGGCGGGCAAACGGTACCACCTGACGGCGCGGCAGGCGGGCACACTCGCCCGGCTGGCCAGCGTCAAGCGGCTCGAGGTGTTTCACTTCTCGCCGCGCTACGACGGCGCCGCCGAACGCATGTACACCGAAGCCGAAGCCGCGTTCAACGGCCAGGTGGCAGCCGATGAGCCGTGCGAGTCGTGAATCGTGTTCGGTGAAGCTACCGGATGAAGAGCACGAGTTCTTCGAGCGGCACCGGCTGGCGCATCTGGCCACGGCGAGCGCGGCCGGCGTGCCCCACGTCGTGCCGATCTGCTACGCCGTGGTCGGCGATGCGCTTTACTTCGTAGTCGATGAAAAGCCGAAGCGCACGCGTACCGGATTGAAACGTCTGCGCAACATCCTCGAGAACCCCCGCGTCGCCGTAGTCATCGACGACTATGACGAGGATTGGAGCCGGCTCGCGTATCTGCTGGTGCATGGAGAGGCCCAGCGAGTGACCGAAGCGGGCGAGTTCGAGCGGGCGTTGCAGGCTTTGCGCGCGCGCTACCCGCAGTACCAGTCGATGCCGCTCGCGTTTGCCAGCCATCCCATGATCCGCATAGTGCTGCAACGCTGGCACCTGTGGCGCGCCAGCCTGTGAGGCATGCGGGCCCGAGACCGCACCTCGGGCTTTGCGATACACGCCACCACTGTGGCATGCTCTGAAGTTAGAGACGATGCAACGAGAGGGACCACTGCGCGCGTGGGACTGGCTACCGGCGGGATTCTTTGCGATCCACCTGCTTCACCCGCTGCTGCTGGCGCACTGGTATCCTCACCACCTCTACGACCCTGACCTGCTGGCGCACTTCGTCTATTTCCGCAACTGGCTCACACATGACACCAGCCTGTTCGGCATCCCCTACTTCACGCACCCGAAACCGCTGCTCGTCTTCGTACAGGGCCCCCTGGCAAACGTGGAGCTCGCCTTTTATTGTGCCGCAGTCGCCTCGGGGCTACTGGGCAGCCTGGTATACCTGGTTGGCCGCGATTGCTTGAGCCGCACGGCCGGCATTCTGTTTTCGCTCTTTCTCTTGTTGGATCCTTCCAAATCGGTGCTGACGCTCAAGTCTGGCGCTGACATGTACATAGCGCTCCTGCTCTTCTCCACGATTTACCTGTGTGGTCGGGGCCGGACCGGACTCGCAGCCGTGTGCCTTCTTGCCTCGGCGCTCATCAAACCGGTCACCTTGCCGTGCGTTGCCGCTCTGGTCGCCGCCCAACCGCACGCCAAGAAGGCCTGGGCGTGGGCGCTTCTTCCTTTCCTAGCGCTACCGCTGACGCTGTGGTCGAACCAGGCGTTGCTCGGGACCGCCTTGGGTTCGGAGCATTTCTTCCGCGAATTTGCCGCGCTGCGCGACGGCAGCCCGATTCCGACTGGAGACGTGTTGCACTTTGCTTTCTGGACACAGCTGGTGAAAAACCGCTTCATGTCGACGGCACCGCTGGGCTTCGTCGGCCTAGTCGTCTGGCTGGCCGCCGATCGGAGCCGTCTCACCAGTCCGCTACTCCTGGTGCCGTTGCTATTTGCCATCGGATACTTCCTTTTGAGTCTGGCGGCGCCGTACATGCCGTTTTTTCGCTTCTTCTGGCCCCTGGAGATCTGGTTTCTCGGTTTTCTGTTGTTTGGGATTCTCGAGACGGCGCGGCGGCTCGCGGGCAACAAGCGCTGGGTCCGCCTGGCAGTCGGTGCGTTGCTCTTGTTCTTTCTGAGCGACGACTTCATCATTCGGCAGTTGCGCTATCGTCAGGAATTCGCGCTTCCATTCGAGCAGAGCATGGCATTTGTCAGCTCGGCGCGTGAAATCCTGGCGCAGAAGCCCGGCGCGCATGAGCGTATCCTGGCGCCGCTGGCTTTCCTGCCGTACTTGACCTGGGAACTGACACGCCAAGGGGGCAGCGATCAAATCGTCGTTGCGGAACAGGTGGCGCTCGACCGGGTTGCGATTCGGCCCAACTGGATCCTGGACGTGCCGGAGATCTATGCCAGTCTAAGCACCGGTGGGGTTGTCGCCCAGCTGATCAAGGACGGCGCCTACGAGGTAAGGCTCACCGATGGGAAAGCCGCCCTCCTGTCGTTGCCCGACACTCCCTACCGGTAGGAGTCTGGCAGTCGGACACAGTCTCGATCGGCTGTTCGAATGGAAGCGAGGCGTTGGAAGACTCCGAGCCCACGCAAGCGATCAGTGCCGATCACGCCTCGATCGCTCTGCAAATCGTGTCGGTGACGGTGCGCGCATGGCCGATGCCGAGGATGTAGTTCTCCCGCTGCGCGAACACTTCCGACACCACGGCATCGATGGACCGCCACTCCGCGGGACAGAGCCGCAGATCGTGTTCCAGCCGTTCGATCGCCGGCGAGTTGGCAATGAAGTCGCCCGCTAAGACGACCTCGCGCAAGAACCGGCCCTGCTCCAGACCGAAGTAGGCTTCAAACATTCCGAGTTGTACGCGCGTCCAGGCGTGGCGGTCGAGATCGGGCCGCAGCTGGCGCTGGCGCAGCCAGCGGTCGCCATGGAACTCGTGCGCCGCGGTGGCGTCGATGGCGCGCTCCTGCAACGGTGATAACGCGTGTGCCTCAAGTAGCAAATTGAACTGCGTCTCGTACCCGCGCTGTATGAGGCGCGCAAGTTCCTCCGTGGTCAGCGAGGTGTGCAGCTCGCGTTCCAAGCACGTGGTGTCGTGCGGCGTCAACATCTCCGCTTTGACCACGCCGGCGGGATCCGCTTGCTCCAGGAACCGCGGCAGTAGGCTGAAGTCTCGCCGGACCGCGAGCACGGCCTCGAAGAGCATGGCACCCGAACGCTCCACCTCGAACGATACCATACCTAGGACACGCCGGTTGGCGGTGATGACGTCACGACCCGGGTAGAACACCTCTAAACCCGCCAAACGGCACGCCTCGAGCACGCCGCGGACGTAACGGTTCGGAACTTGGTACGGCGCCAGCGTAAGCGGATCATTGCCATACAATGCCGAGCGGTGCGGTAAAAAGAGGGCCACCCCGACGAAGCCGTCGCCGAACGGTACCGCGCGTCCACCGCTGAAGCGCCGGTGGACCGGCACCGCTGTTGGCGCGCTCGGGGCCGGCGCCAAGTGATAGCGACCCAGGGAGAGCACGTCCCCGGTGAAGTCGTACACCCGCAGCACCCCCAGACGTGTGCGCGACGGGTGGCCCACGGCGTGGAGAAAGTGGCGATCCGCCCCCAGGCTGTACGCCGGCGCAATCGCCGGCTGTACGATCAGGTCGAGCGTAGGCATCATCACGACCGGCTTCCGCCTGCCTAGGCGCACACGCGCAGCAACAGGCCTTTGAGGTATTCGCCTTCGGGGTGAGCAAGACTCACGGGATGATCGGCCCCAGCTCCGAGATGCCCTAAGACCTGAACATCGCGACGAGCGTCCACTGCGGCGCTGTGGACGATTTTCCAAAACAGCTCCGAGGACACGTGCTGCGAGCAGCTGAAGGTCATCACGTAGGCGTCCGCTGCAGCACGGCGGAAGGCCCAGAGATGCAGGTCCTTGTATGCCCGCGCACCACGCATCAGCTCCTGACGCCGCTTGACGAGGGCAGGGGGGTCGAGAATCAGCAGATCGAAGGTGCGTTCGACCTCGCGCAAGTAGCGAAACACATCCGCTTCGATGAATGCCCCCATGGCGGGGCCGAGCTGGTTCACAGCCCAGTTGGCGCGCGCGAGAGCCAAGACACGCGCAGAGCTCTCCACTGAGGTCACCGCACGCGCGCCGCCGGCTGCCGCGTAGATCGAGAAAGCGCCGGTATAGGCAAAGGCGTCGAGAACGTCGCGCCCGGCGGCAAGCTGCCGGACGAGGGCGCGGTTGTCACGCTGATCAAGGAAGAACCCGGTCTTTTGACCCATCCGTACATCGACCAGAAAGCGCAAGCCGTCTTCGCGCACGGCCACCGGCTCGGTCGGCACCTCACCGGCCAGCACCCCCTCCTCAGGCTTCAGCTGCTCCTCGCGCCGGACGTTGCCGGTGCTGCGCTCGTAAACGCCGGTGGGTGACACGGCTGCGGCCAGTGCCTCGCCCAACAGGGGTTTGAGCCGCGCGGCGCCGGCCGTCAGGCACTGGAGCACCACCGTCGACGCATACACATCCGCGATTACGCCTGGGAGAAAGTCACCCTCGCCGTTGATCAGCCGGTAAGCGTCGGTTTCGGCCGGCAGGACCTTACGGCGCAGATTTCGCGCCTGTACGACCCGTTGCCGAACGAGCTGCGCGTCGATGGGCTCGTCGGCGCGCGTCAGCAGACGGACCGCGATCGCGCAGCGCGGATTGACGTAACCGCGCCCGAGGAACTCGCCTGCTGCATTCCGTACGATCACCGTCTGCCCAGGCTCCAATCGCGGATCGAGATCGTCAATCGCGCCGGAGAAGATCCACGGATGCCCCAGAAGCACGGGCCGCTCCTTTTTCGATTTGAGGTGAAGGACGGGATCGGACGACATTTACTCCAGGCGACAATCCAATCATGATCCATCTTTCAGCCGGTTTCCATCGCTCAGCGAATGCGCCCGAGGTCCCAACCGCCGGGAGTTGTCGCCTGAGCTGTCCGGTGGCGCAGACAACGGGAAACGTGCTACCCAATTTCCATGACTTCTTCACGCGTTGCCTTCATCACCGGCGCCAGCCGCGGCATCGGCAAGCAGCTGGCCATCGACTTTGCCGCCCAGGGATACGACGTCGTCTGCTTGGCGCGCTCGACAAGCGACCGGCCCACCAAGCTTCCCGGCACGGTCGATGAGACCGCGGAGTTGGTCCGCCGGCAGGGCCGCCGTGCCCTCGCCCTCGGTGTGGACTTGCAGGACGAGGAACAGCTGCGTGCCGCCGTGGTGCGCGCTTACGAGGAGTTTGGCCGGATCGATGTGGTCGTGAACAATGCCGCCGTCGCCGTGCCCGGCCCGACACTGCCACAGCCGATGCGCAAGTGGCGCCTGGCCATGGAGGTCAACGTGAATGCCGCCCTTGTGCTGATGCAAGCGGCCTGCCCACGCATGGCATCCGCCGGCGGTGGCCACGTCATCAATGTGTCCTCTGAAGCCGTCGGCATGCCCGAGTTCGGGCGCGCGAGCTACACGGTCAGCAAAGCCGCGTTAGAATCGCTCAGCGGATGTCTGGCGTACGAGCTGACCGGCAGCAACGTCGCCGTCAACGTCGTGCGCATCGACGTGATGATCTGGACCGAAGGCTTCGTGTTCACCCTTCCTGGAATCGACACCAGCGAATTCGAAGATGCGGTGGTCATGTCTGACGCCTGCCTGTGGCTAGTTCAGCAGCCGCACAGCTACACCGGCAAGACTCTCACCATCACCGGCCTGCGTGATCAAGGCGTTGTGCGGCCACGCACGCGCGTCGGCCAGCGCAGCCTCAGCTGAGCGGTCCGGTACGCACGTGCAAAGGAGCCCACCAACGGCGGCTCACGAGGGCGAAGGCTGCCGGCGTGCGGCGCGCCAGGCCAGCAGTTTCGGCGTGAGCCGCTGGAAGACGCCCGGGTTGAGCCGCTTGAGGCGCCAGGCCCAACGACCGTCGGCATGCGGCAAGATGTGCAGGTCGCCACGCGCAACACCGTCGAGCGCCGCCCGAGCGACGTCGTCGGCTTGCATTCGGGCCGCCGCCATTAGCTGGCGCACGGTATCAAGCAACTCTGCGTTGCCCTCGAGGTGCCCGGCCTCCGCGATGTTCGTCTGGAAGAAGGTGGGGCAGAGCACGCTCACACCCACACCGTCCTCGGCTAGTTCAGCGTAAAGCGTTTCCGAGAGGGCGACCACGGCGGACTTGGTGGCGTTGTACGGCCCGAGGTTGGGCATACAGAGGAGCCCGGCTGCCGAAGCCACGTTCAGGATGTGACCGCGCTGTTGTGCACGCAACCGTGGCGTGAAGACATGACAGCCGTGGATCACGCCCCAGAGATTCACGCCAACGACCCACTGCCAATCCTCGATCGGGATCTCGCCCACGCGGCCACCGACGGCCACGCCCGCGTTGTTGACGACGAGGTCGACACCACCGAGCAGCCGCTCCGCCTCGCGCGCGAGCGCCTCCACCTCTGCGAGGTTTGCGACATCGCAACGGGCCGGATGCGCCCCACTGCTGCCCAAGGCGCCAACGGTCTTGGCCACCGCATCGAGATCAATGTCGCTGGCGAGAATACGAGCACCGCGCCGCGCCAGCTCGTGGCAAAGCGCGCGCCCCAGCCCGCTGCCTGCACCGGTCACGACCGCCCTCGGCTGTGGAGGTAAGGGCATAGACGCACCCTCTACGTCGCCTGATCGGCGGGAGTCAAGTCAATAGCGCAACGTGGCGTAACCCCTCAGTCTCGGAGGGGTAGAGCGTTTGACTTGCCGTACCATCTGTGCAAATGGTACGGCATGGTCAGCAGAGAGACGCAACGCCTGCTCCAACGGCGACGCAAGGCGGTGGCAC
>Ga0187884_10003275_pt1 | contig 12722 bp, 7 predicted proteins | sample June2016WEW_20_4_FD_132983 | JGI IMG/M metagenome (GOLD analysis project Ga0187884, IMG submission 132983) | Peatland microbial communities from SPRUCE experiment site at the Marcell Experimental Forest, Minnesota, USA - June2016WEW_20_40 | ecosystem: Environmental > Terrestrial > Soil >...
ATCGATGTACATGAAACTGCGCGTGGCAGTGCCATCGCCCCAGATCACGATCTCGTGCTTACCGCTGTCCTTCGCTTCGATGACTTTGCGGCAGATGGCCGCTGGAGCTTTTTCGCGGCCACCTTCCCAAGTGCCATAAGGGCCGTACACATTGTGGAAGCGGGCAATCGCCGTTCTCAACCCTCGCTCCGCCCAGTACTCTTGGCAAAACATCTCGGACATGAGTTTCTCCCAGCCGTAGCCTCTTTCAGCCATGGCGGGGTACGCATCCGTCTCCTTCAACGCTTTGACGTGGGGGTCCTTCTGCAGGTCGGTGTTGTATGCGCAGGCCGATGAGGAGAAGAAGTACCTCTGCACCCCTGCCTGGTAGGCGGCTTCGATGAGATTGGCAGTGATCAGAATGCTGCGCAGGCACTCAACGCGGAAGCGCTCGATAAAACCCATGCCACCCATGTCGGCCGCAAGGTTGTACACTTCGACAGCACCCTCGCAAGCTCTGACGCAGGTATTCCTTTCGCTCAGGTCCAGACAGAGGGCCTCCACACCGGGCACCTGCTGGTACCATTCCGGGAGCGGCTTCTTGTCAATGGCGCGGATCCGGGTGAATCCTTTATCGTGAAAATATCTGGTCAGGGCTCCCGCAATGAAGCCGCCAGCCCCTGTGACCACAATCAAATCGTCCTTTTCCATTGACGCATTGCTCCTTGTTGGCATCTGCTTGTCCGTTTCGATTCTCCATTGGGATTCGATAGCAAGGTCCCGCGGGGATGCGAGTCTCGGGGATGCGTCGCGGCTCGCTTTGGTCGTCCCGGTGGTTCCTCCCCCATGTTCTTGGCTCCGCCGCTCCTCGCTTGTCGCAGAACCGCACGGCTGCCCGACTCGGGAGTGTCAGATTCCTCACGATGAACCCCACTCGCGGGAGCGACCGCCCGGATGGTCTTCTAATCAAATGAAAGTGACTTTAAACGTGATCGCATAATCCGACGGCTTTTCCGCCGGCAACTGCACCTTCAGGCCTGTCGCCTCCTGGGTCCAGTTCAGGCGGCCCGGATGGCCCAGCAGTTCCACATTGCCGATCTTGCCTGGTGACTGCAGGCTTGCCGTGCCCAGCGCCTGCACCACAGCCTCCTTCTCCAGCCAACCCATGACAAACACATACAACGTATCCCTCTTCGTCGTGAAACGAACGTCATTCGCCGTGAGAGGCTGACGTTTGTTTTCATTGAACCCGCCGCCGGGATTCTCAGCTTGCGTGCTGGGACCCTCGCCATAGATTTTCCACGGCCGCGTGCCGTAGATTCCCTCACTGTTCACGGTCATCCAGTCGGTGATCCCCGCGAGAACCTTCAACTCATCGGGGTCAGGTTGGCCACTGTTGGGTAGGGGGAAATTCAACAGCAGATTTCCGTTCTGGCTCACGATATCCACGAGCAGGTCAATGACCGTCTTCGACGTTTTATAGCGGTGGCTCTCGTACACTTCGCGGTTGTAATGCCAGTCGCCGATGCAGGTATCGGTTTGCCAGGGAGTGGGCCGTATCTGGTTCGCCAGTCCGCGCTCGATGTCCAGCACGCAGGTGCCGACCGCGCAATCTTCCGGCCGCTTGCTGGTGTAAACCGCCTGCGTCTGCCCCCCATGCAATTCCGCGCTTAGGTTGTAGAGGTTGGCCACCGCATTGTAGCCATAGTTCTCAAACGGCAGAGGTCCGTCGGTGTACAGGAGGTCGGGGTGGTAATTGTCCACCAGATCCTGAATGCGCAGGAACCAGTGGCGCCTCCAGGCGTCCGACATGCCGAGATCGTTCCAACCAAACTGTTCAGGAGTGTCGTCGGCCCACTTTGCGACACTTGCGTCGTGGTACAGATCCGCGTAGGCCGGATTCATACCGTCGTAATGCACCCCCGCAAGCGGTCCCGTCTTGTCGCTTCCGTGGCTCACGGCGAACCATTTGTAGCTGATCCAGAGGTGCTCACTGACGCCAAACTTGAGTCCGTGCTTCAAGGCTGCCGTCCGCCACAGGCCCACTACGTCCTTATGCGGTCCCACCTTTACCGCGTTCCAGCGGGTGTGCCGGGAGTTCCACAGATCGAAGTTGTCGTGATGCACGCCCATGCTCACGAAGTACTTCGCTCCGGCCCGTTTGTAGAGTCCCATCAAGTGCTCCGGGTCGAACTCGGCGGCCTTCCAGAGTGGACAGAGATCCTTAAAGCCAACCTTGGACGGATGCCCGTAGTGCGCCACGTGGTAGTCGTACTGACGGCTGCCCTGGATGTACATGTTGCGGGCATACCAGTCTCCTTGCTCCACTGAGGATTGTGGTCCCCAATGCGCCCAGATGCCAAACTTGGCGTCTCGAAACCAATCGGGAACGCGGTACTGCTGAAGCGATTCTTGCGTACCCTCAAAGGGGCCCTTGTGAATCTCGATCCCGGTCTCGGCGTGGAGACGCCGGCCGAGCGCCAAGGCAGGCGCTACGCCTGCCAGTACCTCCATCGCAGTTCGTCGAGTAATGTCCATGTCCTGTATCCTTTCGCTTTCAAGGTTTGACTCCCTCGAGCTTCGTTAGAGATTAATCAGTGATTTCAGCTCACTCTTATCGAACCCTGGGTAGCTGTCGTCAAAAACAATCGAGAACCTTTGCGCCTTAACTAACAGGTCGGTGTATTGCACTGGCTGTGCAAATTCGATCCTGGCACCGTAGCGGACGTAGAGCGGTAGCCTCGACAAGGGAGATTTCACTTCCTTCAGCCGCTCGGGTCCCGTGACGACTCGGCCGCTCCAAAAATCCACCCATTTGGCCTCTGGCAGGTAAACATCGCGGGTGCCCGAAGCGTCAAGCACCGGGCAAACCAGGAAAGATTCGCCCAGCATGTACTGGTCGGAAATCCCCCAAACTGTGGCATCGTCCGGCCACTCGATGACTAGCGACCGAAACATCGGATAACCGCTTCGACAGCACTGTTCGGCCTGAGTGAGAAGGTAGGGAAGCAGCGCGTAGCGGAACCTCAGCCATTGCCGTGCAATGTCGGAAACCGAGGGATATTCCCAGGGCTCACGGGGCGTCGAGCCGTGGTAACGCATGTGTGAGGTGAAGGTTCCTACCTGGGTCCAGCGTATGTAGAGTTCCGGCGAGGGCTTCGTCGTCATGAAATTCGGCACTCCGTAGAAGCCCGGGACGTCATGACTCCAAAATCCAAATCCCGAAAGCCCCAGGTGCAGGCCACCACAGATGGTTCCCGCCAAGCCGTCGAAAGTGCATGCGCTGTCACCTCCCCAGTGGAGCGGGTAACGCTGGCTGCCGGCCCAACCTGACCTAGCCCATTCAATATTCTCTCCTCGAATCTTGTTGGTAGCCTCCCACACGGCCCGCTGGTAGAGCAGTGGAAACAGATGGCCGTATCTTGCGGCCGTGGCGCCTTTGTAGATGGCCTGGGTGTCGGTGGTCTCCCCGAAATCCGCCTTAATGGCTGACGCGCCCATCTTCAGAAGCTTCTCCAACATCCCCTGGTACCAAGCCACGGCATCAAGGTTGGTGAAGTCGATGGTGTAACCCAGCTCCACGCCGGTGGAGGGATCGGTGGGTTTTCCAACGAAGCCTTTCTCGAGAGCGAATTTCCCCAGCGGAAGATCACGATTGATGTAGGGATACTGCCACAAGGAAACCCGAAACCCTTGTTCTCGCATACGCCGGAAGAAATCCGTTGCATCAGGAAACCGTTCCTTGGAAAATGTCCAATCGCATTTCCACTCCGTGGCGAACCATCCGGTATCCAGATGCAGGACGTCAAAGGGGTATTGCTCCTTCCGGAGTCTGGCGGCAATCCCGCTCACTTCCTGGTCAGAGTGATAAGTCATCCGGCTCATCCACGCACCGAAGGACCAGACCGGTGGCATCTTGGGAAAGCCCGTTATGCTGCGGTAGTTGAAAAGCACTCGCTCCGAACTGCCTCCGCCGATGAAGAACATGTCGAGGGCATCGTCCTCCAGCAGCCATTGCACCGCGCGCGTGGAATGATGGCCGATGTCAAGCCTCATTCGCGCTGTCGAGTGTGCAAACAGGCCGTAACGTCGAGAACTCATGAGGAAAGGGATGTTCTTGTACGCGCGCTCGTTGTTGACGCCCAAGGCATCGACGTTGACCAAATCGATTTGCCTGCCGAACAAGTCAATGCGATCAAACCGCTCCCCGGTCCCGCAGAAATGCTCCCCGGGATGAAGATAGAGCGATATACCGGTCGTCGCGGGGCCGCCCGCTCGATTGAGGAACAAGGCGGCGAATGAGTCCCACTCTCCGCGGGCCTCGACGAAGTGGTCCTGACCTTGAAACTCGATGTTGACCGTCCCATCCGGCGAGATCACGGGAGCAAAATCGCCGGATCCGGTTTTGAATCGTGCCATGACATCGGACGAGACCACCCAGCCATTCTCATCCTTGCTCAGGCGAGCTGGTGTCTTCTTCATAGCGGGAGACCATTCGAGCATAGGGCTCTCGTCGGCCAATGGCCGATTGGTGCGAGAAATGAGCACACGCACAACCTGATCGCCGTACAGCCGCACGCGAATGTAAGCCGTGCCGGCCTCGGCGCCATCCTTGAGCTGGGGTGAGAGAATGATGAGTGGTGCAGTGAAGAGAACGTCGCCATTTTCCTCAACAGCAGATGCAACACGGCCAATCCTGTAAAGCGTGTCCTTTGAAAGGTCGGTCCCCAGGAGATCTCTCAGATAGGTCTTTGCCTGCAGCCAATCACGCTGGCCTACTCCCTGTTCCGGTGGAGCGGCCGCTTGTCCCGATCTCGACGCCACGCCTAGTACGGCTCCAGTCGCGGCCATCTTTTTAGTAAACTCCCTGCGATTGAATCTATGTGTGCTCACAGATCCTCCTCCATGTTTCTGAGAGTTGCAGGTGACCATACGCTTTCGTCAACATGCAAATATCCCCTCGCCCGTGTATTCCGGTGGTCACTCGACAGCCCGCAATGTTTCCTCCGCCCTCTTTTCGTTGGCTTTTCGAAGAGCTTCTGATTGCTCCAGGGCTCTGCGTGCCGCCCTCTCATCGCCGATTTTCTTGTAGAGCATGGCGATCTGGTAGTGGAAAGATCCGTCGTGATCATCGGGCAAAGCCTGCTGCAATTCCTTTATAGCTTCAGGCGCGCGGCCTTGAGCGCCGTAAATCTTGCCCAGCAACGCGTGGACAAGAGGCAGGTTGGATGGTGCTCCATGCAAGGCAGCCTTGGCATAAGGTTCAGCCTGGGCAAACTCTCGCTTGAAAGCCAGGACGTCCGCCATCATGAAGTTTGCTTGGGGATTTTGGGGCTCAAGCTGGAGAACTGTTTTCAGCTCCGGCAAAGCTTTATCGTAGAGGAATAAACGGTAAAGAGTGGCAGCAAGTCCGAAGTGCGCAGACACGCCCAGCGGCTTGAGTTCAATCGCTTTGCTGTACTCGGCCTCAGCTTCGTTGAACCTTTTTCCCTCGCGGTAAACATCTCCAAGCATGACATGGACCGAGGGCGAATTCGGCTCAGCTAGATCAGCCTGGACCAAGGCATTCACGGCAAGAATCTCGCTCGCTTTGATTCGCCAATACCATGCGGCAGGGCTCTGCGCACCGGCACTGACAGCTTGTTGGCTCGCCAGGAAGCTCGTCTGAAAGTCCCCGGAATCGTAGGCACATTCAGCGAGGAGAAGGGAGTCTTGGAGGACCAACCCTGGCAGTGCAGGCTTCAGGCTTTCTCGGCAAGCGGTGAACTTTCCCTCCGAGTAGAATTGGGCAACTCTCGTCGGGCTTATCCTCTGCGCCGTCCCATGGGGAACTGGCTGGGTGGAGCCCGCCAGAAAATTCGTGGATACCTCTGCAACAGTTTCTATGGGATACTTGTACCATCTAGCCAGAGCCGCTAACAAAGCATGTCCAACGCCGTCGGGATCAGGTGCTTGATTAAGTGCCCTTTCTAGACCTTCGATTTTCTCAGGACTCAAGCCCACCCACAAACTCGGCGCATTCGCCGAAAGAAAGTTACGATCGACCTCCCAGACTTTTGAAGCTTCGGCAATGGCCGTGGTCGCATCCCCACGGCCAAGCGCGATGCGGGCAAGGCCAAGGCGAGCCATTAAACAGCGAGGAGCGTCCCTGAGCTCCTTCTGGAACTCCTGCTCCGCATCCGCAAACCTACCTGATTGAATAAGGGCAAAACCGAAGTCTGACCGGACGCAGGCGGGAGCGGGTTGGGCCTCGAGCAGCGGCCGGTATTTGGCAATGGCGTCGTTCAGCCGGCCTTCTTCGACGAAAGACTTCGCCCCCAAAGCCTGGAAGTAGGCGGAGCGTAAGTGGGCTTTCCCCATGCGGTCGACACCCTCGTCCTCCAAATTCAAATATGTCGAACCCAGGCCAAGCCAAGCGTGTGGATCCCCAGGATTCAACCGCACGGCCTCGTTATAGGACATCCGAGCCTTCAGCAGGTCGCCCGATTTCGTGTACGCCCGGCCTAAGCCCAATACTGCATTTGCATCATGAGGATTGAGGTCATGTGCCCGTTCGAGATAGGAAATGGCCTCGCGGGGTTTTCCAACCTGCAACAGATCCAGGCCCAAGAAGAAATTGGGGGCAAAGAGCCGCGGGTTCTCCTGCAAGGCAGTACGAAACTCGGGGATCGCTGCTCCATATTCACCCAGCAGATGATACATCAGTCCCAAATTGGCGCGGACTTCCGCGGCGTGGGGCTCGGCCTTCAGCATTTCTTGATAGATCTGAGCCGCCGCACGGTAATCGCCGTGATGTTGGGCCTCCTCTGCCCGTGCCGCAAGGTTCTCCTGGCCCTCCTGCGAATTGATCGATGGCCGGCCCGTCACAGCGGTCGTGGTGAGTGAGCACAAGACAGAAAGCAGCACGAATACCCTCACAAAAGCCCTGAGGTAAGGCAATAACACTGTTCTTATGCTCAGGAACCCTCGGCGTGGTTTGGGATGGCCTAGTTGCAAATTACGTAGCCCAGCCTTGCAGACACAGGTTGTTACGGCTTACTGACCCACTGCATAATACGGTGGCGGAGGAACCGCCTCGCCCAGCGCTGCGCGCTGCCCCCTCCCCCGTAGGGGCGAGGGCATGAATTCCATGTGTTTCTCCCCTCGCCCCCGTGGGGGAGAGGGGCCGGGGTGAGGGAGTTCTGTCATTCACTTTTGCAGCGGTCAATAGATAGAGAGTTGCCTCTTCTGAACGTCCACCCGAAAGAAAGTGTGAGATCCCTGGGGGCTTTATTCAGTCCCCAGGGATCTCCAAAGCTAAGACAAGGCGTATCTCGCCGCGACTACCAGTAAATCTTCAGAGCGAACTGGATGTCGCGAGGACGCATTGCCGAGGTGATGGTTCCAAACCCCCCACCGAAGGATTGATTGGGAGCGAAGAGGTTCACGTTGTTAAAGGCATCGTAAAATTCACCGCGGAATTGAACGCGCAACCGCTCCTGCCAGTGCCACCACTTTTCTATGCCCAGGTCCCAGTTCTTGATGCCCGGCGCCCGCAGGTTAGGCATGTAGCGTGGTCCGTCGCCGAAGGTGAAGGGCGCCGGTTGGGCGAAGGCGGCCGTGTTAAACCATTCATTGATGGTCGGGTGGGACAGGTGCGGATCGCCAACGATATCGGGATGCACGGCCGCATTAAACCCGGACATGGTACTGTTTGACGTTAGAATCTGCAAAGGGAAGCCACTCTTGGCCGTGGTAATGCCAGATACTTGCCACCCACCCAGGACGGCTTCGCCAATCCCGTGCAGGTTCGAGGCAAAGTGCTTGTTATGACCTACCGGCAGTTGGTAAATGTAGTTAACAACCAGGCTCTGTGGAATGTCATTGCCGTCTAGAGACTTCTCCGCGGAGAGATCGTACCAGTTCCGAATGGGTGGTCCATATCCAACGTTGGCCCATTCCCCTTCCCCTGCGCTATTGTCAATGAATTTCGAGATGGTATAGGAGACTCCGAGCTGCAAGGCGTGAGCCCAGCGGTGCCTGAACGTTATCTCGGCCGCGTTGTAAGTCGAGAAGGCGCCCGGAGCCTGGGAGTTGCTTACTGAGCAATACTCGGGATAAGGCAACATCAGCCGAAATGCGGGCACCGTGGCCTGATCAAGGCCACAGCCGCTTGACGTGATGTGACCGTAGAAGGGGTTGGCAACCTGGGCGAGCAACGCACTACCCTGAGCCAAATCCTGAGGCGGCAATTGATTCACCTGCACCGAGGTAAACGGTAGCTTCACGCCGTGATTGCCCAGATAGGTTACGTCGATCATATCGTTGGGGGTAAGTGCATATTGGAGGCCCAACATCCACTGCTCGACGTAAGGCGTTGGCCTGTAGCGGTTAGTAGCGGTCCCCACCGAAAAGCCCACATCCTGCAATCCACCCAAGGAGCGACCGGTAGGCTGGATTACCCCGCCCGGAAAAGGATTGCTCAGCAAGTTGTTCGGAGTAATGCCATCAAGTGTGCCAACGTAAGGGGTAGGCTGCGTGTAACCATCCATGGAGGGGCCCAGTTGGTAAGATTGGATGTAGAACATGCCGAAACCTGCCCGCATCACCAGCTTGTTCATCGCCTGATAGGACAATCCAATCCGGGGTGCGAAGTTCGTGTGTGGGGCATCGTAAACACCCCGCGCCCCACCACCCCCCGCGAAGACCATTTCTCCCGGAACCGTGAAGCCCACCGCTTGACTGATCGGGTTGGCGGCAGTGAAGTTGAACCATTGTGTCCTGTCGTACCGCTCCGTGGGACCAGGCTGGATGTCGTAGCGTAATCCCAGATTTAAGGTGAGTTTGCGAGTGGCTTTCCAATCGTCCTGGAAGTACCAACCATACATCTTTTTCGCAAAGGCCCCAAACTGATTGATCGCGGTCCCGTTGGCACTCGCGTTGGGCCCACCATTATCGCCGGTTCCCAGCAGGAAAGAAGCGAAACCATAGCCGGTCGCGGGATTCGCCGTCGTCGGGTCAGGGCCTTCGGTCATGCTCTGGGGGAAGTGAAAGCCTGTCACCGCCATCCGGCCACCAGTGTTCTCCGCTATGACACCCATAAAGCCCATGGTCATAGTATGTGGGCCGTGAGTCTTGGTGAAGTCTACGGAGTAGCTCCCCACGTCTCGAGGGAACATGCCTTCACCGGCACCCCCGGACACCGATCCCGGTCCCAGGCCACCCATGTTCTCGACCCCAATGTTAGGAAACTCGTTCGAAACACCATCCAGATATGCCGGCAACCCGAGGGAGGAAGGCTTAAAGGGGTACGCCTGCATGGCATTGCCCTCCGCCCACCGCGTGACCCCCAGGTTCACGCTCATGACGAACGAGGGATTGAAGGTTCGAGTGTAGTTGAAGGCGATGTCCCAGCGATTGTCGAGGGCATTACCTCCCCCCCCACCAGGATCGCTGGCGCCGTAAACATCTGCCCCGAGCGACTTGAATTCCCTTTTCTGTGACCAGCGTGCAAACAGTCTCGATTTGTCGCTGATGTTCTGGTCAACCCGAATGGAATATTCCTCCGGCCAGTTCGATGTGGCGGCGGCGGAATATACATAGTTGTTCACCAAGGCGCTTGAGCTTGGGTTCGGCCAATACTGCAGGAAGTTCTGTGACACCGGATTGATCATCTTGGACAGATCATTGCCGGCAATGGGATCACGATAGTAGCACGTTTTGGCACCCCCAGGGCAGGTGACTGGCAAGCCCGAAACCGAATCCTTCACGCCGCTGGTGAGCAGCCGGGTGCTGAGGGGATTGTAGATCTGACCCGCAAGAATAGGACGTCCTAGGGCGTCCGTGCCAACCTGGGAGCCGAGCAGAGCTGAGAAGATTCCCTTACGCATGTCGCCTGTCGGGAGTGTGGTGGTAAACGTGCCCGGCGCGCTCTGGCGGAGGGCTTCGATGTCGCCAAATATGAAGGTCTTATCGCGTTTTTCGTAAATTTTGGGGATATAGAGAGGCCCGCCGGCCGTTCCGCCGAATTGATTGCGTCTGAACTGTGGCCGGGGTTGACCCGCCGCGTTGGTGAAAAAGTTGTTAGCATCGAGGTCGGAGTTGCGGAGGAACTCCCACACATCGCCGTGAAAGTCGCGCGTGCCGGATTTTGTAACAGCGCTCATGACGTTTCCAGTGCTCCATCCGTACTGAGCACTGAAAGTATTCGTCTGCACTGAGAACTCTTGGGTGTTGTCCACGGACGGGACGTACATGTACCCACCCCAGTCGCCGCCGACGTCCCAGTGGCCATCCAGCAGGACCGCGGTCGTGCCGAATCGTCCGCCGCCAAAGTTCATGAAGTAGAAATCCTGGTCGGCCGTGTCTTGTTGCCCGGAGCCGTTAACCAGTTGGTACTGCGAGCTGTTGTTCACGCTGGCATTCAGGGTAACAAGCACGAACACGTTTCGGGTATCGAGGGGAAGCTCAACGACCTGCCGCTCTGCGACGGTCTGCCCCACGCTGGCCGTGGTGGTGTTCAACATCTCGGCGCCAGCCGTCACGGTGACCTCTTGGGTGACAGCCCCGAGCTGCATCTTTACATCTTGCGTAGCCGTCTGGCCAACTGTCAGCGCGATTCCTGACTGGACGTAAGTTTGGAAACCGCTCTTTTCGACCTTTAGCGCATATGTCCCCGGACGCAACAACGTGAACGCGTACGCGCCGTCCGGTTGCGTGGCGAGGGTTTGAGTGAATCCCTTATCAGGGTTAGACAAAGTAACCGTGGCTTCAGGCACGACAGCACCCGTGTTGTCGTACACGAAGCCGCTCAGCGAGGCACTGAAAGCTTGAGCCTGCGCCCACGCTCTGGGCACGGTAGGACCAAGCAGTGTGAGCCCCAACAATGCAACGGTCGCAACCGCAAGCCTCGACCTGTGGTTGCGGACCAACAAACAGTCAATGAGTACTTCACAAGCTCGCGGAATCATACATTTCATATCTGGCCTCCTCAAAGCCATTTCTCGCCTTCTGAATTGACCCGAGACCCTTCGCCAAACCAAAGTGATTCAAGACTGACATCAAGACTCGACGCAATTAAGGAAACGCAGAATCGGGAAGTGGTGCAACACGGTTTTCGAACCTTTTCGGGACCAAGTTGAATCGCTGGAATGTCCGTAAACAGAAAGTGGGAACGGAGCCCATGGCACCGAGTGCGCCAATCGACGTAGGGGCGCCCCTCGCGGGCGCCCTGCAATGGGCAGGCACGAGGCCTGCCCCTACGGCGCCCGAGACTGAGGGATTGCAACCGGCAACAGATAAAGAAACCAGCGGGGCAAGCCCCACCGGAACCATCACCAAGACGCTCCGATCGATTAATTTGCCAAGCCGTGAGGATTTCACAATTACCTGCTCAAAATTTCGTGTTCTATTGGAGGTTTCTTCTTGGACCCGACGCACTTACAGAAAGACCGAACCGCTGTTGCCTCACTGGCCTTCGCACATACAAAGTACTACGATAACTTTAGCGCTATTTCAACGTATCTTTTACTCCAACCCTTATCCCGTGTCAAGAAAAATATTTTGCCTATTTTCTTGCACTTAGGGCGTTTTGACCTGGATGGTATGCCGGGGGAAACAAGAAATCTTGATTAGGTTATCTCAATCTGTTACTATAACGCCGCCCTAAATGAATATACAACTCGAGAGAGAAGCAGACTGATAAGGTTTCGTTACGGACGACGCATGGGGAGGACTTAGGTTAACTCAATCTGTTACTATTACTATAACGCCGCCCGAAATGAATAAACAACTCGAGCGAGAAGCATGACTGATAAGGTTTCGTTACGAACGACGCATAGGGAGGACTTATGGCCGTAACCATGAAAGATATCGCGCGCGACCTCCATGTGTCCGTTGTAACGGTTTCGAAGGTGATCCGAAACCACACAGACATCAGCGAGGAGACGCGGCAGAGGGTGCTTAAGCGGGTCCGGGAGATGAACTATCACCCGAACCTCGCCGCTCGCGCACTTGTCACAGGAAAGACGTATGCAGTCGGACTGATCGTTCCGGACCTCGTCCACCCGTTCTTCGCTGAGGTGGCAAAGGGGCTTTCCAACTCGCTCCGGCGCAAGAACTACAGCCTTCTGATCTCCTCTTCGGAGGAGGATCCGCGTCTGGAGTGCCAGGAGATCGAGAGGCTGCTGAGCCGGGGCGTGGATGGGATTGTCGTGGCCTCCACGCAGTGCACTGTCGAGAGTTTCAGACGCATAGAGGAGAGTAGGACTCCCTATGTTCTTATCGACCGGTGCTTCCAGGGGCTGGCGGCCAACTACGTCGGCGTGGACGATGTCGCGGTTGGTCGCCTTGCAACCCAACATCTCGTCTCGGTGGGCTGCAGGAGGATCGCGCATATCCGGGGTCCGGCAACCAGCGCCGGTCTCGGGCGCCTGGAAGGCTACAACCAGGCGCTGGCAGCGAACAATCTTGGGCCGTTCACAGAGTACGTCGTGCCAGCACGGTCCGGTGATGTTGAGACTTACAGCACCGGCGCGGAGGCGACGAGCAAGTTGCTCAGGCTGAACCCGCGGCCGGACGGTGTTTTTTGTTTCAACGATCCCATTGGGATCGGAGCAATCGATACAATTCTCGGGGCGGGCTTGCGAGTGCCCGAAGACCTTGCAGTGATTGGCTGTGGCAATCTTCACTATGATAGATCGCTACGAGTGCCGCTTTCGAGCATCGATCAGCAGAGCGCCACCATTGGCGAACGGGCCGCAAAA
>Ga0187884_10003279_pt1 | contig 12715 bp, 9 predicted proteins | sample June2016WEW_20_4_FD_132983 | JGI IMG/M metagenome (GOLD analysis project Ga0187884, IMG submission 132983) | Peatland microbial communities from SPRUCE experiment site at the Marcell Experimental Forest, Minnesota, USA - June2016WEW_20_40 | ecosystem: Environmental > Terrestrial > Soil >...
ACCTGTTCCCGTGACTTCGCCAACAAAGACGGCCTTGGAAGAAGCTCCCCTGGCCCACTTCACGCCCACAGGGTTCTCAAGAAGCGGGAAATAAAGCAGGTGAAGTTCTTGGAGCAAGCCGCCACGTGGCGGGTCGCGGACGGCTCGCCAGAGCTCATGCCTCGAACCTGGCCCCACGGGCGGCTGCGGCGCTGATAATAGCATGCTGGCCCGTTGGAACAGAAGACGAGGTACTCGTCGGAAGAGCCTTCGCCTGCTGGTTTGCCTTGGTGCCACTTTTAATACTCCTCTGGCAACAGCAGAGTGGTTGCAGACCGGTCCGCTTCGGTGATTATCCATAGCTTCTCGCCGGCATCCGTCTGTAGCTGCTCAGCAATCGAAACCCATGAGCCACGCTGTATTCATTCTCTGCGCCATCGGTTGGCTCCAGTTCGCCCCAGTCCCCGATTGCGTGACGGTCCAAGAAGCAGGTAGCCGGCTGCTTCGCTCTCTCCAACGCAGCTAGCGCCCCGGTTGTAGCGACAATTTGTCCAAGCGGAAACAATTCAGACATGACGGTGACTCCTCTCTTCAACCCAATGCGGGCGAGCCGCGCCCGCATGGGTCGCCTAAAGCAAAGTGGATCTACTTGTTGGGAAAGGACGGCTAGCCGGCACTGCCACGAGGGCTAGAACGACTGTGAGAACCGGGCCTCCAGGAATTCACCGAGCTTGGCAGTCACCCTGAATTGCGGGATTGGATCCAGTTCCTTGAATGCCGAAGTAAACGCATTCGAGAGACTCCAGATCGTTCGCGACCGGAATTCCTCGTACTTCGGCTCGAAGTAAAGGTCATGCACCGTACGGGCCAGATGTTTGGGAGCTTCGAGCTTGCCCTCAACGAATGCTTCGTAGATGACCACCTTGGCGGTGACGTCCGTCAGTTCGCTCCTCTGCCAGGCTTCGACCTGCTTCCGCATCGGCTCGAAGTTCCGTTGCATACGGTCGACGCCGACCGAGATACAGTCGATGAGCGAAAACGACTTCGAGTGTTTGGCCAACACCGGCGTGAACACACCCATGGCAATGTCTCCGAATTCTTGATGCCGTGAGGTTCAACTTCCTCGAAGCCGACCTCTGGCCCACCCTTGCCTGGCAGCGATTCTGACTGCATCCGTTCACGATTGACGGATGATTGTCGGCGCAAGACTCGTCAATGGATCTCGCCAAAAAACATTTCAGTCGCAATATTCATCCAGCATTCATCCGGCTGTTACGCAAGATTCAAATTTGTTTGCTAGTGTGCATCGCATCGGAAGCAAGTTGCTTAGGATTGCGTGGCAGTCTTCCGCCAAACCAGAGGTCACTTGATCCAGGTGCGAGCTAGATCGCTCGGACGGCGGAAACGCCGGCTTTGAGGTTTGTTTACACGGTCACCGGCAGCTGGGTTCCGCCGGCCCGTTAAAGCGAGGAGGAGAACATTGAATACCACAGGGAAAACTTTCGCGCGAATCTTTTGGTTCTGTCTGCTGGCGTCGTGGTGTCTGCTTTCGGCCACGAAGATCGCAGCGCAATCGACCTACGGAACGATAATTGGAGAGGTGACTGACGCGAGCGGCGCGGTTGTCGTCGGCGCGAAGGTGGAAGCGCTAAACCGGGCTACAGGCAGTGCCCGTAGCATCACCACAGACAGGGCGGGCGAATATCAGTTTTTGAACGTCGATCCCGGCCGGTACACAATTACCGTGACGGCGGCAAAGTTCACGTCGAGCACAGATGAAAACGTGATCGTGCTCGCCCGTGACACCGCGCGATCGGACATCCGTCTGAACGTGCAGGGCGGACGAGAAACCGTGGTTGTCGAGGGCGGGCAGTCCGTGGTGAGTGAAGACCTCACCGAGTCCACTTCGGTTACGGGTGCGGAGATCAGCTCGCTCCCGTTGAACTTCCGCGCGACCAACGCGCCCAGCCCCATCGAGACGGCTGCGCTCACCCCCGGCGTAAGCCAGGATCCCAGCGGCAATCTCACCTTCTCAGGGCAGCTGCCGACCGCTACTTCTTTCTCGCTGGATGGCATCTCCATTCAGGACGTGCGCGTCGGTGGACCCAGCACAAATCTCTTTCCGTCGGTGGAAGGCATCGCTGAATTCCGAGTAAACACAGCCGGCAATAGCGCTGAGTTCGCACAGCCCACCGATCTTACTGTTGTCACGCGCGGCGGCACCAACGAATTTCACGGCAGCGGCTTTGGGTATTTCACAAGCCAGGGTTGGAACGCCACAGATGGAATCGGGGACTTCAACCCCACGCTCAGCGCCAAGACCTTCGGCGCCTCTATCGGCGGCCCAATCATCAAGAACAAATTGCAGTTCTATTTCGACTACGAAGGTGTTCGCCTCGATCAAAACTCACTGATCGCCACCCAAACACTACCCGCGAGCTGGGCCGCCGGCAATTTCTCCGGCGTCAGCGGCGGTACTGTACCCCTAGTTCTGACCAATCCCACAACCGGCACAACAATCAACAACAACACATTCACGGTCAATCCCACGTCCGCAATAATCATCAACGACTTTTTCCCCGCGCCCGCCGGACCCAATGCGGCCAGCTCGAATATTGACTCGACCGGTAACAATCTCAATACCACGTTCCCCGGCCATTATTCGGCCAACGGTTTCGACGGTCGCCTCGATTACAACATTTCAGCGGCTCACCATCTCTTTGGTCACATAACTCAACATAACATCACCAGCACCGGCACCGATGCCACCGAAGCTGGCGCACTCGGCGCGGTTGGCGACGAGAGCTACAACTCCGATATGGGCACTTTCTCCACCCAGACCGGCGCCACCAACGTTGCCATCTCTCACAACTGGATCATCAGACCCAACCTGGTCAACGAACTTCGCGGCGGCTTCACTCGCTACAACCTGACCTACGGCTATCCCCAGTCCGCGCAGGGCAACTCCATCATCAGCTCGCTCGGCATCACCGGTCTTCCTGGACCCCCGGTGAACGGGCTCGGCGGCGTCCCCGTTTTCTACGTCGCCAGCTTGCTCGGCGGGGCCACCAACCAGTTTGGTCATCCTCGCGTTCAGCAGAACGGAATCTGGGAAGTCGGCGACAACCTTTCTTGGACGCACGGCAAATTCAACAGCAAGTTCGGCGTCGACCTCCGTCGCCTGAACTATCGCGATAACATCACCTTTGAAGTAGGCGACGAATACGGCGACTACTACATCGACGGAGACCAGGTATGCACCACCGCAGTGCTCAAGGCATATCCCGACGCCTGCGCTGCCGCGCAATTCGAGCTCGGCTACCTCGACGAAGGCGACCAGGCGCAAAACGGTCCCGATGGCAAGCCGTACGGCTACCACTATGACTTCTTCGGCCAGACCGAATATAAGTTGCGTTCCAACCTCACCTTTACTCTCGGCCTGCGCTATGAGCTCAACACGCCCTTTGTCGACGCCACCAATCAGCTCGGCCAGTTCGATTACCTAAAGAACTCACCCTACTACGGCAAGCTCATCTATGACCAGGGCGAGAAATTGAGTCCCGCGTGGGTTGCCGCTGTTGGAGGCATGAGCCAGTTCGTTCTGAACACAAAATTGGGTCTGCCCTCGTCACTCCGCTTTACCGACAAGACCAATATTCAGCCTCGGCTTGGCATCTCCTGGAGTCCGACGCCTGGCACCGTACTCCGCGCCGCTGGCGGCATGTATTCCGTGCCCGTCTTGGGAGCAGTCCTCTATTCCCTCTTGGGTGTGGACACGAGCAATTTCGGATCCTATTTCCCCACCGATGGTCCCGGCTCCATGACGTGGTCCAACGTCTTCGGCAGCGGCGCTGCTGGTCCTCCCCCGTGCCCCGAATCTTGCCCCGGCTATCGCCGCGCCAACCAGTGGAACCTGAAGGATCCCCGGGTGATCCAGTGGAACGCCGCCTTCGAACAGAATGTCGGCTTCCGTTCCGTGTTTAAGGCCAGCTACGTCGGTTCGCACACTTACGACCTCATCTACAGCCCGGACCTGAACCAGATTCCCGCCAACACTCTCGGTTATTGGCCCTACCGCGCTGCCTACGGAGCAAACTTCCCTAACTTCCGGGAGGTTCTGACTCGCGCCAATGGCCCCAGCGACAAGTATCAAGCGTTCATTCTGGAGTTCAACCGTCGCTTTGCCCGCGGCTTTACCTTCAACAATGCGTTCACACTTGACTGGAACAGGACTAACGCGCTTGGTGCGGTACCAAGCTCCTCGATCCCGGTGGGCGGCCAGGGCGACAACGGCGACAACGTTCTGAACGTGTTCAACATCACTGCTGAAACCGGCAATGCCTTCTATGACCCGCGCAAGAAGTTCCTCAGCACTCTGGTTTATGAAATTCCGGCGGGTCGTGGTAAGCGCTTCCTGAATTCCAGCAGCCGCGCCATGGACTACGTGGTCGGTGGCTGGAGTGTATCGGGAATCGCTTTGTACCATTCGGGCTTATGGCTCACTCCATATTTCCCGAGCAGCCTCGCTGATCCCTCTGGCACCGCGCCACAATATCGGTCGGTCAAGCAGCAGAATCCCGATGTTGTTCCCGGCACCAGCGGCTATCTCCCTCATCCGACAATCGCCGGCTATTTCAACCAAGGCGCCTACACCGTCCCGGCGAGCGACATCGGCCGCTTCGGCAACGCTGGCGTCGGCATCCTTCAGGGTCCCAATACCGTGACCTTGTCCACGTCCCTCGGAAAGACTGTGCACATCAATGAGCGATTCGCCGTAAGATACGAGGCGCAATTCGCCAATCTGTTGAACATCAATAACTGGGGTAATCCGAACATGAACGCTAGCTCCGCCTCGTTCGGGCAGATCACCTCCGAACAAGATGGAACGCCAGGTTCGCAGGCCGGACCCCGATCCATCCAGATGGCTTTGCGTCTGACATTCTAAATCCAGGTGTCTACCGGGAGGGGGCACTCGCTGTTCTGCGGGTGCTCCCCTCCTTGAATTGGATGACAACGTCTTTCGGACTTGCGGAACAAATTCTTGACGAAACGGGTGGGGCCGCTCGATATTTCTGAAACCTGCCGCTCGCTCCTCCGCAGACACTTCACGCGTCACTGCCTCGGGTGGTTCCGGCACGACGCTTTGTTTTGGCTGGCAGAACCAACCATTCGGGAGGCGCGATTGTGAATTACGCTCGCAAGACTTACACCGGACGGCTTCAGGCCGTGATCCTGGATTGGGCCGGGACCACGGTGGATTACGGAAGCCTGGCTCCCGTCCGCGTGCTGCAACAGGTCTTTGCCGATCGAGGAATTAGGGTCAGTGAGGACGAGGCACGTCGGGATATGGGCGTTCTCAAGAGGGACCACATTCGCGCTCTCCTCGGTTATCCACGGATTCGCGCGGCATGGGAACAGCAGCATCGGCACGTCGCTGGCGAGCCGGATGTGGAAAGCTTGTTCGCCGATTTCATTCCTCGGCAGATGGAATGCCTGGCGCAGTACTCCGCGCCGATTCCAGGAGTCGTCGAGTCGGTGCGGCAATTGCGCGATCGCGGGCTCAAGATTGGAAGCACCACGGGCTATACGCGTCCCATGCTTGAAATTCTGCTTCGCCACGCCGCCACCCAGGGCTATGCGCCGGATTGTGCGCTTTGTCCGGACGATGTAGGGGCCGGCCGTCCTCTTCCCTGGATGCTTTATGAGAACGCTGTTCGCATGAAGGTTTATCCACTCGAAGCGATTGTCAAGGTTGGCGATACGATCAGTGATATTGAAGAAGGCTTGAATGCCGGTACATGGGCAGTCGCGGTCGCACAGACCGGCAACATGATAGGAGTTACGGAAGAACAATGGCGGGACTGGCCGGAATCGGAACGATCAACGCGCCTGCAAGATGCGCGGAGCAAACTGCTGGCTGCCGGCGCGCACTACGTGATCGACACGATGGCCGATTTCGGTCAAGTGATCGATCGGATTGAGGCTCGGCTGCAAGCAGGCGAGCGGCCATGATCGCTTCGCCTCAGCGCGGAACAACGACCGCTAAACCGGGCCGGCTATTTCGCTGGCAGGTGCTGACCGTGGCACTCATGCTGGTTGGCTACTCCGGATATTATCTTTGCCGGTCGGACTTTTCCGTGGCACTACCGCTGATCGCGGATGAGTTGGCCGCGCGCGGCTTTGCTCCCGACGTCGCGCGCATACGGCTGGGCGCAATCGCCTCCCTCGGAGTGATGGCTTATGCGGTGGGCAAGTTTCCCGCCGGCGCGATCTCGGATTGTTTCGGTGGCAGGCGCAATTTTCTCGGCGGCATGATCGGCTCCGTGATCTTCACTCTGCTGTTCGCGCTATCGGGTGGGCTGCCATTGTTTACCCTGGCCTGGATCGGTAATCGCTTGGTCCAGTCGCTAGGTTGGGTCGGAGTGGTCAAAGTTTCCTCGCGATGGTTCTCCTATCACAGCTACGGCACAGTGATGGGAATCCTCAGCCTCAGTTTTCTGTTTGGGGATGCCGTTTCCCGCACGTTCATGGCTTGGCTCATCGGTCATGGATTGGGTTGGCGTGGCATCTTCATGGTGGCGGGCGGAACGCTTTTCCTCATTTTCCTCAGCAATCTCTTTCTGCTCAAGGAAAATCCGGGCGCAGTCGGCGAACTCGAACCCGAAGACAATCCCTTGGCCATCGTTACAGAGATCGGTACGGAGCCAGACCGGCAAGGTTCACGAATGGAAAAGTGGCAGCACATTCAGCTTCTATTCACCAATTACGGATTTTGGCTGGTGTGCGTGCTCTCGTTTGGCGTCACTCTGGTTCGCGAGACCTTCAATCTCTGGACTCCGACTTACTTCATTCAAGCGGTAGGACTCAGTAGAGCCGGCGCGGCGCAGCAGAGTGCGCTGTTTCCTCTGTTCGGAGGACTTTCCGTTCTTCTGGCTGGATACGTGAGTGACAGGCTCGGACAGGGCGGACGCGCCGCCATCATCTTCTATGGATTGCTGCTCACCGGAGCAGTTCTTTTCGGCCTGGGATATTTTGAATTCGGGTCTTCCCGAGCTCTGCCGGTGGCGCTGGTTGCCCTCGTGGCCTTTCTGATGATCGGTCCATATTCCTACCTGGCGGGAGCGATTGCTCTCGACCTTGGCGGCAAACAAGGCAGTGCTACCACTTCCGGCGCCATTGACGCAATCGGATATCTCGGAGGAATTCTCGCCGGCGACACCGTTGCGCGGGTTTCGATTGCGTACGGATGGAAGGGCGCTTTCACCATACTCGCAGTCGTGGTTTGGCTCTCCAGTCTGGCTGCGTTCCTGTATCTCCATAGCTTTCGGGCCAAAGCGATGATCCCCGCAATCGCCGAGGAGAGTTAGAGTCCATGAACGGCAAGTCAACCGCCAGGAGGGATGTCGCTTGAAGAAATGTCGCTATCGTTTCGACGTAATCGCAATCTCGATTCTAGCCGCGCTCTTTGCCTCCGCATCGAACGCACTCGCCCAACAACCCCAGCAACCTTTGGTCCTGCTCATCTCGATCGACGGCTTGCGCCCCGATAACGTACTGCGGGCGGATGAGTTCGGACTGAAGATCCCCAATTTGCGCCGCCTCCTGGCGGACGGCGCCTACGCAACCGGCGTCACGGGTGTACTGCCGACGGTAACCTATCCCAGCCACACCACCATCCTGACCGGAGTTACTCCGGCCGTGCACGGAATCGTCGCTAACACGACCTTTGATCCACTGGGGGAAAACTACGGTGGCTGGTATTGGTACGCCGAAGATATCAAGGCACCCACGCTATGGGATCTCGCCGCCAAAAACGGAATTTCGACTGCGAATGTGTATTGGCCTGTGAGCGTAGGCGCCAACGTCACTTATAACATTGCCCAAATTTGGCGGGCCGGCACCGAGGACGACCGCAAGCTTCAGCGCTCCCTTTCCACCCCAGGACTTCTAAGTGCGCTTGAGAAACAGATCGGCACTTCTTTTCCGGTAGGTTCCGATGAGAGTGTTGAAGCGGATGAACTCAGAGCGCGCTTCGCCAATTTGTTGCTGCAAGAGAAGAAGCCGGCATTTATGACCGTTTATCTCACCGCGCTCGATCACATTGAGCACGAAACAGGTCCGTTCAGCAAGGAGAGCCTGGGCATCCTCGAAAGGCTTGACGCTGTCGTGGGAAAACTGCGGCAAACGGCCGAAGAGCAGGGTCCCGCCGTGATTTGCGTAGTTTCGGACCACGGCTTCGCGAAGACAGACAAAGATCTCAACTTGAATTTCGCCCTCCGGCAAGCCGGCCTGATCGAACTGAACCCGGATGGTTCGGTGAAGTCGTGGCGCGCTTCAGCATGGCTGGCCGGAGGTTCCGCCGCGATTATGCTCAAAGACCCGGCAGATAGCGACGCCAATACAAGAGTGCGCCAGCTCTTGGATCAGATGCTGGCTGATCCGGCGGCAGGAATCGCCCGCGTCCTCAAACCTGCCGAGTTCAAAGCTGGAGGAGGTTTTCCCGGCGCGACGTTTGTCGTCAGCCTCAAGCCCGGCTATCAGCTGGGTCCAAAACTGGATGGACCGGTCGTGGTACCACGAAAGCCAGGCGGAATGCACGGGTATCTCCCGGAGAATTCGGACATGCTGTCATCCTTCTTTCTTATTGGGCCCAACATCCAGCGTGGATTCTCACTGGGAATTATCGACATGCGGGATATCGCCCCTACCCTCGGGGAACTGCTGGGCTTCGAGTTGAGCACGGCACAGGGGCACAGCTTGGTTCGGAGGATTGCGCCAGTCCCGGCACGGGCACGATAGAAGTTCTTCGACCTTGCGAAGACGCCGAGATTCGAGCGGTCGTGATCTAGGCAAGTGAGAACTACGCGGTGACGGGCGCGACTCCCATTTCCTCCAGAACGCGCCGCATCGCCGTGAGCAGCGCCTCGACGTCCGGCGGATACAAGTGCCCGATGGTCCCGACGCGAAAGCACGGCTCCGCCGTCAGCTTGCCGGGGTAAATGATGAACCCCAATTCGCTCAGCCGCGCGTAGAAGTCTTCGAAGCGAAACCGCGGGTGCTCTGGATAGCGGAACGCGGTGATGATGGAGCTTTGGTCCTCCGGCGCAAGATACGCCTCGAAGCCCACTTCCGCCATACCGCGCATCAGCGCCGTGTGGTTCGCGCGATAGCGCGCGGAGCGGCCGGCTACGCCGCCCTCCGCTTCCAGTTCGAGCAGAGCTTGATGAAACGCCAGCAGCGCGTGCGTCGGCGGGGTGAAGCGGAACTGGCCGTCGGACTCGAAGCCTGCCCACTGCGCGTGCAGATCGAGGCTCAGCGTGCGCGCCCGGCCTTTCGCTTCGAGTAACCGGCCCCGCCGCGCCAGCACGAACCCGAAGCCGGGGACGCCTTCGATGCACTTGTTCGCCGAGGAGATCAGAAAATCGATGCGCGCTCCGGCAAGATCCACGGGGATTGCGCCGAAGCTGCTCATGGCGTCGACGATGTACACGGTGCCGGCGCGTTCCACCACCGCTCCGATTTCTTCGATGGGGTTCACAATGCCCGTGGTCGTTTCGCAATGGATCACCGCCGCGTGCGTTATGCCGCGCGATGCCGCGAAGCGCTCTGCCACGGCTTCCGGCGAGATTTTGCGGCCTTCGGGCACGTCCACCGTCTCGGTTTCAATCCCGTGGACGCGCGCCATCTGCGCGATGCGGCGTCCATACGCTCCGTTCACCACAACCAGCAGCTTGCCCTCGCGCGGAATCGCCGAAGAAATCACCGATTCGATGGCGAAGGTTCCGCTGCCCTGCATCAGAACGCATTCGTATTCGCCCACGTTGTCTGCGGAGGCCGCCCCGCCAATCGCCAGCAGCCGCTCACGAATCTCGCGCACCGTTTGCAGAAAATCGCGGTCACGCGAGCCCGCGTCGCGCAACATTGCGGCCTTCACCGCCGCGCTGGTGGTGAGCGGTCCGGGAGTGAACAGCAGTTTACTGGTGGCCATGGTGGAGGTTCTCCTCTTCATCGCCGTCGCCGAAATCGATGCCCGGAACTAGATGGTAGATCACCGCCGGCACATTACGCGGCGCCTGCCGAACATTCTTCCCGCCGGCGTACGTGGCATCGACCACGATGTCCTTGATCGTTACGGCATTGCGGCGGCCAAGAGGATGACCACCACAGCGAACAACGCCAATGGAAACGCTGCGGACACGTCTCGGATGTTAGGCCCCGAGTGTTACGGGACGATTAAATTAAGAGTTGCTTATTGGGAAAGGGCGTCCGGCCGACAGCGCCCTGCAGGCTAGAACGATTGTGAGAACCGGGCTTCCAGGAATTCGCCCAACTTGGCTGTCGCCTTGAACTGCGGGATGGGATCGAGTTGCTTGAATGCCGAGGTAAATGCATTCGAAAGACTCCAGATCGTTCGCGGCCGGAATTCCTCGTATTTCGGCTCGAAGTACAGGTCGTGCACGGTCCGGGCAAGGTGCTTTGGGGCCTCGAGTTTACCCTCGATAAACGCTTCGTAGATGACGATCTTGGCGGTGACGTCCGTCAATTCACTTCTCTGCCAGGCTTCGACCAGCCTTCGCATCGGCTCGAAGTTCCGCTGCATCCGCTCCACTCCGACTGAAACGCAGTCGATGAGCGAAAACGACTTTGAGTGTTTGGCGAGCACAGGCGTGAACACGCCTGAGACAATGTCTCCGAATTGGGGCGGTCCCTCACGAAGTGGCTTCCAGTGCATCCATCCGACCCGGCCCGATAACTAAAGTTGAAGGAACTTCGCGAGGTGGATCTCGGGAGGTTCGACGTTCTTGGACCTTGCCGCGGTCGATATCCTCTCGCATTCAGTAGGGCCGCACTTCTGCAGTCCAGTTGGCAACCATATTGCCTTTGCTAGTCCACCAAATCAGCAACAACCACAAGCCTTGCCGCGCATTGCCTCCCTGCCCTCCCACACGATAAACGGCACAATCAGCAAAGCCGCGAGCGGGTCAGCCCAAGCTACATGCCAAATCGCATTCACTCCAAGCCCGACAAGAGCAATCAGTGACAGATAGGCACACACGACTGATTGAGAGGCATCTGCTCTCAAGGCAGCACTATTTGTAGCGGCAGAGAGTTTCCGCTTTTCCCTGGCCAGCCAGGGCATGACTGCTGCGGCGGCCAGCAAAATGCCAATCCCGAGATACGTCGGTTTGGGTTCGCTGTACCCCATGAGCGTCAGAGCCGAAGCCACGATTACACAAGCGGCGAGGACAACGAGCAATGCTCCCCCGATTCGGGCAGCGCGCCTCTCAGCCTGTTCTGGCGAAACTTGCACACGAAACCGCCACAACACAATTGCCGCTGAAAGGAGTTCGATAGCACTGTCGCCGCCAAAGGCCAACAGCGCAGTACTGCGCGCCATCCACGCCGCGGATAGCGATACCGCAGCCTCAATGCTCATCCAAAAGATTGTGACGCCTTGAATCCGCTGAATCCGGCGTATCGTCTCTGGCGTTGCAGTGGGCAGTATCGAAGTCATCGAAGAGCATTATGGCACGCCCTTAAGCTGCGGCCTGACGACGCGAAAAGAGGGCGCCACGAGCCGCCTGAAGTGCGCATCCGCCTTGTTGGCAAACGACACAAGACTGAAACTTCCTACCCTTCTCCTTTTTTGTTCTTGTCAGTTGTAATTAACTATGGTTAACTATAGCAAATAATCCTTGGTTAATGTCAGCAAACTGGACTGACGTTGGCGTTTAGGGGCAAGCGCAGTGGGAAAACACATGACAGAGGTAATTCGCTTCGCTCTCATTCTGGCGGTTGTCGCCTCTCTTTCCCCGATGGACGCACTCGCACAAGGGGAAACCACCAGTGCCATCGTTGGCGAAGTTAGGGACGCAACCGACGCAGTTGTGCCGGGCGCCACTGTGATCGTCACAAATCACGAGACCGGTCTAAAGCGTGGCGCTCAGACCGATAACGCGGGCCGGTTCAACTTTCCGCAGTTAAAGCCGGGTACCTACTCGGTCAGAGTGGAAGCGCAAGGCTTCGGCCCGCGGCAAAATGACAACGTCGTTGCGGGTCTGGGCCAGAAGCAAACCGTGGATTTCACGCTTAAGGTGGCCCGATCGAATGAGGCGGTTGAGGTAAGCAGCGAGGCCCCACTCATCAACCTGGGAAACCCAAACACATTCACCACTTTGAGTGCGCCGGCGCTGGAGGACTTGCCGAATCCGGGCGGCGACCTAACCTACCCTCTACAGTTTGCGCCTGGAGCGCTTATCAACACGGCGGGGAGCAGCAACGATTTCGTGGGCGGCACAAACGGATATGGCAACGTGGAATTCAACGGCCTGCCCGCCCTCTCCAATGGCTACATCGTTGATGGGCTGGAAACGAACGATCCGCTCACCAATCTCAACAGCGGCCTTTCCACCAACCTCGTCTTGGGATTGAATTCGATTTCAGAAGTGACCGTCAACACTCTTTCCTATTCCGTGGATCAAGGGCGGTATGGAGCATCCCAAATCAACTATGTCACCAAGTCTGGCACCAATCAGTTTCACGGGAACCTCTATGAACTGTGGAATGGTTCGCTGCTGAATGCGGCGGATTACTTCACCAATGCGGTGCCAGGGCGTTACAAGCCCAGATCGACGGTGAATCATTTTGGGGGCAGTGTGGGCGGCCCGATCGCGCACGACAAGCTCTTCTTTTTCTTCGACAGCGAATGGGTTCGGATCGCACTGCCCATCGTTAC
>Ga0187884_10003281_pt1 | contig 12706 bp, 14 predicted proteins | sample June2016WEW_20_4_FD_132983 | JGI IMG/M metagenome (GOLD analysis project Ga0187884, IMG submission 132983) | Peatland microbial communities from SPRUCE experiment site at the Marcell Experimental Forest, Minnesota, USA - June2016WEW_20_40 | ecosystem: Environmental > Terrestrial > Soil >...
AGTAATCCCGCGCGGCCGCTTCCCGCGCAACAACCGTTACAGAGTTCTCACCTCCAGCGATACTTTTCATGACTCACTTTCCAAACGATCTGCGCTCAACCACCTGTGCAGAGGTTCCCTAGCTCTTTCCCCCTGCACCAGACCCGGGGTCCCTCGGCTCCGCAGACTCCGCTCGGGATGACACAAACAGCAGCCGCATCTCTTCTCTTACTCCCTTCTAACAGGGCGAAGCCCGCATCTTTCTTCTTCCTCACTAAGATACAATGGGTTACCCCTGCCCACCGTTAATCGAAAAATCCGCAGGATGCATCTTTATCTCCCACGGCCGAGAGCGAGAGACGCGCTGCGCGTATCTCGCGATTCTCACTGCGCCGTCGCCGCCGCGACCGCCCACCGCGCAGGTGATTCTTCCTTCATGCCGCCGCCAACGGCGCGCGGTCTCTTAATACTGGCTACCCGTGCCCACGGGCTGGCCAGCCGTGCCAACGGCCAGGGGCCGCGCGCGACAACGGAGCGCGGCCTTAACACTGGGTGCAGGGGTCACCCCTGCTCACCCCTGCTCACCCCTGCTCACCCCTGCTCATCCCTGCTCGAGCTGATCGCCAAGAATTTCGGCCAGCCGCTCGGCCGGAAGACGGCGCAAATCGGGAAGCGCGAAGCCCGACGCCGCGGCGTGACCGCCGCCGCCGTAATGCTGTGCGAGGATCGACAAATCGACCTCGCAGTCGGAGCTGCGCCGCAGGCTGACGCCCTGGCTTCGCAGATCGAACAGCGCAACGACCGTGCGAGTCTGTCCCTTGTAGAGATGCGCCGCGACTTCACTGCTGTAGCCGAAGCAGCACGCCGTCCGCACCGTGATTCCATTGTCGAGCGGGCGATCGACCATCGTCGCGTGGGCCAATTCGACGCTGCGGCGCATCGCATCCTGACCCGACTCGAACGCGGCGCGCAGCTTGCGGCTCATCCGCGGCTCGCGCAGTTTCAGGATTTCGCGATACGACGAAGCTCCGCCGAGCGTCTGCACGGCGAGCGCCCATTCGGAAGACTCGGGAATTTTGTGAATCCAGCGATCGTGATCGTCGGCTATCATCACGAAGGGCTGGAAAGCCTCGAACTCGGCGCGCTGACGATCGGGAAGGTCGCGCCCCATTCGCTTGAGAAAATTGAAGGTCAGGCGCGCCGCCGAATATTGTTCGCTTAGAACTTTGCCGGCGAACGGCGCCTTGAACTCGGGGGCATCGGCGCGGGAGACTGCGGTGCGATGGTGATCGATCCAGTAAATCCGTGCGCCCCGCTCACTCAACTCCACCAGATGCGCGCCGGTCGCCGGTGAGTTCCAGGACAAATCGGTGATCCAGATTTCGTTTTCGATGCCGGCGTCGTCGGACTTGAGCGTCAGATTCTGTATTACGTGGTCGGCGTCGTTGTTGCCGGCCAGCGTCGTGAAGACATTATGGCCATCGTAAAAGCGCGCCACCGCGGCCGCCGCCATCACTCCGTCGAGGCATGACGGACCGTGGCTGACGACCTGAATCGTGCGGGAAGTTTTTCCGGGCATAAGGGAACGATTGTAGAGCATTCGGCTCTCGCGAGCGAAACACCAAAACACCGCCGCGGCCGCGGGGCCGTGATGCTCGCGCAGATACCCAACGGCCTGAGCGCGCTCAGATTCGCGCTGGCCGCAATCTGGATCGGGATGGCGGCGCATGGGCATCAGGGACGGCCGGCATTCGCGATAGTCGCGATAGTTGCCGCGGCCAGCGATTTCATCGACGGGCGAATCGCGCGGCGGCTGGGCGTCGCGAGCGGGAGCGGGCGATGGCTCGACGCAGTTGCGGATGTGACGTTCGTGCTGGCGGCGGCCTTTTGCGAGGCGGCGGCCGGCGCGATACCTTTTTACATCCCGATCCTCATCGCGCTTTCGTTCAGCCAGTACGCGATCGATTCGGCCGTGATCGCAGAGCGCGCGGCGGGACCGGTACGGAGCCGGCTCGGTCATTGGGGCGGGATCATCAACTATGCGCTCGTGATCGCGCTTGCGATTTCACCGCCGCCGGCGCTTGCCGGCGCGATCGTGCGCGGTCTCGCGCCGCTGATCGCGCTGTTCTACGTCGCCGCGATCTCCGAGCGCGCCTGGCTCTTCTACCGCTCGCGCTGACGCGGTCACAGTTCTTCGATAAACTCATCCATAGCTGCGTGCCGGATCGTCACAACACGAACCAGTTTGCGCGGTTCATCGATATCGTAAATCACGCGGTACACGTCGCGCTTCGAGCCGTAGAGCAGATGCCGCAACCCGTGTTTGGCCTTTTTGCTTTCGGGAATAATCGGGCAGCGTCGGGGTAGCGCACGGAGCGTGTAGATCGCCGTCTCGAGTCCATAAAACCAAAGAGCAGCGGCGGCGGAATCGTCCGCCGAGATTAGCTCATATATGTGGTCGAGGTCTTGCTCGGCGCGGATTGTCAGTTCAACGAGATAAGCCATGGCGCCGGCGGAACTCGCTGAATACCTCACGGGCAGGCCGCGTCCGGCCGTGGGCGATGTCGTCCAAGCCCTGCCGAATGGCCTCGTAAACGTCGGCGCGGGCCGCGATATCGAGCAACCGCTGATAGGCTTGAGCGTCCTGCACGACTGCCTCGGCCTTGCCGTTGACGGTCAGCACCACGGGTCGCTTGCTCTTCTTGAGCTGTTTAAGGAATTGGCCCGATTTGCGTCGAAAATTTGTCAGAGATTGGATATCCTTCGTGATGTCGAGCATGGCGAATACTTCCCCCGGTACAGCACCTAATTAGGTGTTATCAGCCTCAGGGTGCTTTGTAAAGCTGCCCGACGAGGGGGCTCAATGCTTGCCGCAGTCGTGCGCGGCCTCGCGCCGCTGGTCGCGCTGTTCTACGTCGCCGCGATCTCCCAGCGCGCCTGGCTCTTCCACCGCGCCCGCAATTCCCCGTAGGAAGGAGTAAGTCGATGCGCTCAAGAAGCTTTCAGAAGCGCGCTGCTGCGCAGATTTTCCCGGCAGCTCCGTTCCACTTCGACGGAACGTTCCACAAGCCATCTCACTTTCCCGCGCCATTGGAAGCGTGGGAGCCTGACAGGTATTGGCAAACACTGCGCGTGGGCGGGAGTCTTTACGGTGTGCGAATTGAAAATGGAGGGTCGATCGCTGAACCGGCACTGCGCGTGTCCATTTTCAGCGACAGACAAGTGACGGCGCCCGATCGGGAAATCGTGCGGCGCGAGTTGGTCTGGCGATTCGATCTCGACACGGAGCTCCGCGCTTTCGGGCGACTCGCACGGCAAGACCGTCGCATTCAGGGTGTGTGGCGGAGATGGCGCGGGATGAGAGATTCGAGCGCAAACAGCATCTACGAATTACTCGTGATCGCAATTCTTCTGCAAAACGCGACCGTGCGACGAACTGTCCAGATGATGAACGCCTTGCTCGAAGCATTCGGTACCAAGGTCAGTTTTGACTCGAAGAGCCTGTTCGCGATGTGGCGACCCGAGGATCTCGACCACGTTTCAGACGAGGAGTTGAGGGCTCTGAAGGTCGGCTACAGGGCCCGCTTCCTGAAAAGGCTCTCCGATGACTTCGCCCGCGGAACTGTGAACGATCTGGAGCTGCGCACTCTCGATCCGGACTCGGCGAGAAAGAAGTTGCTGAGACTCTATGGTGTCGGGCCTGAAACGGCACGAATCCTATTGTATCCCGCATGCCACCGCTACGCGCGCCTGGACCATATTGCGCCCTGGCAGCAGAAAATCTATTCGCGACTACTTTACAACAAGACGTTAGTGCCTGTGCGCAAGATTCTCGGGGACCTCAACCAAAGGTATGGCGATTATGCCAGTGTGGCGATTGATTATGTCTGGGAGGATCTCTTCTGGCGTCACAGCCGCAAGCCGATTCCGTGGCTGCAGAAGGAGATAAGGCTGTAGGCGAAACGTCAGCGCGGCGCGCTGTTCTACCTCGCCGCGATCTCGGAGCGCGCCTGGCTCTTCTACCGCTGGCGCAGAAAATACATTAGCCGTTCTAATGCAGCGCGGGTCTTTTTCGAAGCGATGAAGTCTATACCGGAGGGGGAGATAGGCCTACGCTTTAAGAGGTACGGTTCTCGCCCGGCTCCAGGACGGGTACGCGATGAAGCTGCAAGCGCATTTGCCCACCGACAGTATCGACACGCGGAATTGGCACGCGGCGATGATCGGATTGGTTTCGCTTTTTGGAGCTGTGGTGCTCCTGCTGGCGTTACCGTTACTCAATAATCCATTGCTCGAGCGGATGCGAACGTCGCCGATGATACGTCCTCAAATTAGCGTCCCCCATCGTGTTCCGCTCGATCTTCACTTATGGAACCGTCCGATCAGTCCGTGGAAGCAGTTTTCAGTCGCGCACCCGCTACCGGCAAGCGACGCTTCATCGCAGCGATTCTCAATTGGCATCGACGAGCGGGTCGTGTTCGAGGCCTTCGGCGATACGGCGCTGCGCGAGATGTTGGCCGAAAAGGAAACGGCGCCGCAGCTCAAACCGCGCAATGATCGTCTGATCATGATGTTGATGCTGCTCGGGCTCGATAAGCGTCGCAGCTAACGGCCGCATCCGCCGCGCGCGGATGTACGCCCGACGAGATGACCGCTCAGTGTTTGCCGTAGTCGAGCGCGACGCCTTTGCGCTGCGCGAGGATATAGGCTTCGAGCGCGCGCAGTCTCGTATCGTTGGGATCGAGCGCCTTGCCCTTGACCGGATTCTCGATGCACCAATCGATCATGTCGCGCAGCAACGCCACGCGCTGTAGCTGGACCTGGTATTTCGGATAAGTCTCGGGATGCGTATTCGACGCGTCCGGATGGCACATGTCGCAGCTCACGCCAATCGTGCCGCCGATTGCCGCGCCGTCGTGGAAGAGCTGTTTCCCTTCCGCGACGAAGTTGTCGGTTTCGTTCTTCCAAACTTTGTAATCGCGATCGGTGAAGCTCGCATAGGTGTCGCCCTGCTGCGTTCCCTTCGATTTCAACTTCGCTCCCGTTGCCTTGGCCGCGGCATCGGCGCCCGATGCGGGAGGTGGAGCCGGTATCGGCTGGGACGACTGGACGGTTTTAGCCATCTCCCATTTTTCGTTCGGATGCTCGCGCTGCCATTGCGCCATCAACTCGCGCGTGACCTCGACTGCCTGCGCATGAGTCATCGACTCGCCCGGCTTGAGGCCTTTCACTTCCACGCTGGTCTTGCCGTCGCAGAGCATCACGACCGTGCCGCCGTTTTTCGAATCCGGTACTTGATGGACAGGCAGGGGAGGCGCTTGTTGCGCACAAAGCCGCGGCGCGTGCGCCACGGCCGCGAATATCGCCGCACATCCCGCGGCGGTTGCCAATGCGATCGATCGTCGGGTCATATTCGCCTCGAGGAAGTTTTTCTCCGCCCTCAGTAGCTCGCGAACTGTGGCGCGGGCGGCCGCGCGGTCTTGCCGTGCGAAACCAGGTAGTCGGCCTTCACCGTGACCGGGTTGCGATCCCACAGGCTGTAGATCTTGTCCGCCAATCCGTCGGCGCGCGCATTTATCCGGCCGTCGCCCAATCCGTCGAACTGATCGAACGGATCCGCCCGGTTCATCTGAATAGTCAACGGCGGCAGCCCGGTCGGAGCGTACGGCCACGGCCATGCCGTCGAGAGCATCCCGTAAAAACTGATGTTCCCGATCTGGTTATAGAGCATCTGATGGGTATGGCCGTGGATCACCGTCACGTGCTGGTACGGCTTCAGAATCGTTTGCACCTGCTCGGCATCATCGGTCCAGAAATTCCAGTTGCGGTAGTATTTGTAGAGCGGCGAATGGGAGAAGACCAGCAACGGAGTGGTGTGCGGCACTTTGGCGAGGTCGGCGGACAGCCACTTGCGCTCGTCGTCGCCGACTTCGAAGCGTGACTGAATCCCGTTGTCGAGGCCCGCGACCGTATGCATCCTTTCCGCCGGCGTCATTTTGCGCGCCGTCCAGAAATCCTTCTCGTGCACGCTCATCAGCACCACGACGTGCACGCCCTTCCAGTCAAACGAGTAGTTGGGCGGGCCGAACATCTCCTGCCACGTGTCGCCCAAGTCGTAGAACCAGTCGTGCTCGCCGACCATCATTTTCACGGGCGCCTTCACCTCGGCGAGGATCTGCATTCCAAGGTCGAGCTCCTCGCGGCGCCCGAGCTGAGCCAGATCCCCGCCGAACAGCACGAAGTCGGGCTGCGGATCGAGCGCGTTCACGTCATCGACCGCTTTGACGGCCGCGCGCACGAAACGCTGGTTGAGCGTGCGCTGATAGAGATGCGTGTCCGAGACGTACGCGAAGGTGAACGGCGGCTTGCCCGGCATCCCGGCCGCACTGGCGGTCTTGTCGGGCGCGGCGTTGGCTACCTCGACGAGCTGGAACGAATGCGGCGGCATCAGGCTCTTCGCCATCACCGCCCCGGTCGTCGCGGCCAACACTTTCAGAAATGTCCGCCGGTCGAGACCGCGCAATCCGCGCAGGACCGCCTCGCGATCTTCCATGTATTTCGTTTCGACGCTTTTATGCCGAGCCGCCATCGCGCGCCTGCCTCTGATTTTTCGTCAGGTTAATTCCTTTGTCAGGTTAGTCGCCACCGAGCAGCGCCGGATTCTCACTGGTCTGTGCCGGTCCGATATCGCCAAACGGTCCCGCCAATCCCGGCCCGTGCCCTTTGTCGCCGTTGGCGGCGGCGGTATCGCGCTGCGGCCGGTCGGTGCGCGATCGTTTGAACTGCAGGTCGTACTCCTCCTTGGCGGGCTGCGCGTATTCGGGACTGGTCAGGCTGGCGAGAAACGCGACCAGGTCGTCCTCTTCCGCTTCGCTGAGGCCGAGCGGAACGATCCCGCCGTCGAGGTACGGGTTCTGCACGCCGCCCTTGTTGTAATGATCGATCGTGTCCCACAGCGTGACCTGCGAGCCGTCGTGGAAGTACGGCTGCGTGACCAGCAGGTTGCGCAAGCTCATGGTGCGGAACGCGCCGATATCATGCGGCTGCTTGGTCACCAGGAAACGCCCGAGCCCGCTCATGTCGGTGCCGATGGCCAGCTTGTCGATCTCCTGCTCGCCACCGCCGCTCTTGCCGAGCGTGTCGAGCGCCTTGCGCGCGAGCGGTACGAAGTTGGCGTTATGCGCCGACACGCCGATGTTGTGGAACTTTTGATCGGTAAACAGCGGCTGCGTCGGATTCCATCCGTGACACGACATGCAGCGGCCCTTGCCGTTGAAAATCGACCATCCTCGCTTGGCCGAATCGCTGATTGCGCTCTGGTCGCCGCCGATAAACTTGTCGAACGGCGAATCGAATGCGAGTTGCGTACGCTCGTACGAGGCGATCGCGCGCCCGATATCGGCGAACGTGACGTCGTGCCCGAACACATCCTGGAATTGCTTCTGATACTCGGGAATCGCCTTGATCTTCGCGACCGCATCGTCGGTCGATTTCATACCCATCTCGACCGGATTGGTTACCGGGCCCTGGACCTGCGCCTCGAGCGTTGGCGCGCGTCCGTCCCAGAACTGCGTCACGTTGAACACCGCGTTGAGGATCGTCGGCGCGTTGCGCTGGCCGAACTGCGCGCGGATACCCATCGAGGTCGGAAGCTGATCGGTGAAGCCCTTGGCGGGAGCGTGACAGTGATCGCACGATATCTTGCCGTCCGCGGACAAGCGATCGTCAAAAAACAGCGCCTTGCCGAGCGCAATCTTCGCCGGCGTCTGCGGATTGTCAGGTGGAATCACCCACGAATAGAGATCGGTCGGGAAACCCGCCTGGTTTTCGGACTTGGGATCGGCTAGCGGACCGGGTCCTTGAGCAGCAACCAGAGTGACCGAGGCGACCACCGCCGTCGCGGCGAGAAGGGAGAGGAGTAGCGTGCGTGCGGGCTTCATCCTGGCGTTCTCCGGTGGCCCGATTGCGGCGCGGTACGCTCCGCGCGCTGTCAAATACCAGATAATTCAGGCGCGAAGACTTTGTCAACCGCGCCGCGAAATCGCCGCAAGCCCGCAACTCGCGCCGGCCGGAAATCGGGGACGCGGACGCGATCGCACCGCGTCCGCGTCCCCATCGTGAAGCGGAAAAGTCAGCTCATCTTGCTGAGCAAATCCGACATGTCGTTGGCGTGCTCTTCTTCCATCTTGTTGATCTGTTCGATCAGTATCTTGGTGGTCGGATCGCCATCGCCCAGCCATCGAATGATTTCCTGATACGTCTGGATTGCAATCCGCTCGGCGACCAGGTCTTCCTTGATCATGTCGACCAGCGTCTTGCCCTCGACATACTCCGCGTGCGAGCGGTCCGCGAGTCCCTTGGGATTGAAGTCGGGTTCTCCGCCAAGCTGCGTAATTCGCTCCGCAATCCAATCCGCGTGCTGCTGCTCTTCGTTGGCGTGCTGCAGGAATTCGGCCTTGACCGAATCGGAGTTGATCCCCTGCGCCATGTAGTAATGCCGCTTGTAGCGAAGCACGCAGACTATCTCCGTCGCCAGCGCCCCGTTGAGGACTTTCAGCACCTCCTGGCGGTCCGCCTTGTAGCCCTCCGTTACGGCGCCCTCTTCGATATGTTTGCGGGCGTTTTCGCGAATCTTTTTAACGTCGGTTAGAAGCTTGTCCATGTAGCAGTCTCCTTTGTTATCGTTGAGCGTAGCCCTTTTCTCGCTTCTTGGGCAGGGTGGCGCGTGTCCTTTCGCGTCGCGCGCCGGGGCGATGAAGCCTGCGCGCCGTCGTGCTAGCTTTGGAGCGAATTCGGGCAAACGGAATTGGAACCCCGCATACTTGAGCGCGCCGAGCATCCCATCTCGCGCCGCGATATCGACGCCAACGTCCTCAAGGTCCTCTATCGCCTCGCCGGCGCCGGATACAAGGCATACCTGGTCGGCGGCGGCGTGCGCGACCTGATGCTCTCGCGCAAGCCCAAGGATTTCGACGTTGCCACTTCGGCCCATCCCCAGCAGGTCCGCGAGCTGTTCCGCAACTCGCGCCTGATAGGCCGGCGCTTTCGCCTGGTCCACGTTTTCTTCGGCCGCCAGAATGTCGAGGTCGCCACCTTCCGCCGCCAGGCCGAGGCCGTCGCCGATACCGACGATCCGCTGATTCGTCTCGACAATACTTTCGGCACGCCCGAGGAAGACGCGTTTCGCCGCGACTTCACCGTCAACGCGCTGTTCTACAGCCCGCAAAATTTTCATGTGATCGATTTTCCCGGCGGAGTTGACGATCTCAGGGCTCGATTGATCCGCACTATCGGCGACCCCGAGTTGCGGATGCGCGAGGATCCCGTCCGCATGATGCGCGCGGTGCGATTCGCCGCCAAGCTCGGCTTCGAAATCGAGCCCGCCACGCGCGTCGCCATCGAGCGTCATCGCGCCGATCTCGCCAAGGCCTCCGTGCCGCGCCTCGTCGAGGAAACTTACAAGACTCTCGGCCAGCCCGAGGCCGCTCACGCCCTCGTCCTGATGGAAGAGATGGGATTGCTCGAGTACGCAATCCCGATTCTTTCCGCTCATCTGAAATCGCGCGGCGCCATGCTTGCCGAGCAGCCCATCGTTCGCAACATGGCCGCTTTGGGCCGCGCCGTCGCAAGCGGATTTGCCCCCGATCATTCGATCGTGCTGGCCACCCTGATGCTCGACCTGTATCGCGACGAGCACCGCCGCGCCGCCGACCGCCGCGTCGATCTGCTCGGCGAGCTTCGCGCGCGTGGCTTCGCGCGCGGCGACACCGAGCAAATGCGCCTGATACTCGAGGCCTTCGAGAATCTCGCGGCGCCCACTCGCCGCACGCGGCGCCTGATGCGGCGGCCGTACTTTCCCGACGCGCGGATGTTCTTCGAGATGACCGCGCCGACCTACTCGATCGATCCCACCCGCATGTTCCGATTCCTTGCCGACCCCGACGACAGCCTAAGCCCCGGCCACGCCTCGCCCGACCGCGGGGGTGCCGACGCCGCGCATCCGCCCGGTGGCGAACGCCGCCGCCGCAGGCGTCGCCGCCGCCGGCCGCACCACGGCGGCACCGCGCCGTCCGGCGATCTGAAGCCGCCTCCATCGCCGGATCCCACTCGCCGCGACTAGCTACCCGCGACGGTATCGATCGCTTCGCCGCGCGCGATGCCGCGCGGGGCACCCCATCGACTAACTACTGTGCTTCGATTACTTTTGACTCCACTATGCCCGCGAACAAGCTGCGCTCCGATCGAATCTGGATGGATGGCGCGATGGTCCCGTACGACGAGGCCACCGTTCACGTGCTCACCCACAGCCTGCACTACGGCCTGGCGGTGTTCGAAGGGATGCGATGCTACAAGTGCGACGACGGCCGGTCCGCAATTTTCCGCGCCCGCGAGCACATCCGCCGCCTCATCGACTCCGGCCACATCGTCGAGATGACCGTCCCCTACAGCCAGGAGGAACTGCTCAAGGCATGCGCCGACATCGTGCGCATCAACAAGTTCGCCGAATGCTATATCCGGCCGCTGGTGTTTTTCGGCGAAGGTGAGATGGGACTTTCGGCGCGCGGCAACAAAATTCGCGTCTCGATCGCCGCGTGGCCATGGGGCGCCTATCTCGGCCAGGACAGCATCGCCAAAGGCGTGCGGCTCAAGACGTCATCGTTCGTGCGATTCCATCACAACTCGATGATGCCCGCGGCTAAAGTCACCGGCCACTACGTCAACTCGATCCTCGCCGGCTATGAGGCCCGCCGCAACGGCTACGATGAAGCGCTGCTGCTCAACACCGAGGGCTTTGTGGCCGAGGGCAGCGGCGAGAACGTCTTTGTGGTTCGTGACGGTGTCGTGCGCACGCCGCCGCTCACGTCGGTGCTGGCGGGAATCACCCGCGACGCCGTCATTAAAATTCTCCACGATTCCGGCATCGAGGTGCGCGAGGAGTATTTCGCCCGCGACGCCTTCTACATCGCCGATGAGGCCTTCATGACCGGCACCGCCGCCGAAGTTACTCCGGTCGTCGAGCTCGACGATCGCAAGATTGGCCCCGGGATGCCCGGCCCGATCACAGCCCGGGTGCAGCAGGTCTTCCAGGCCGCTTTGCACGGACGCGAGCCGCGCTACCGCGACTGGCTATACTACATCTGATCTGCATCGCGGGAACTTTCCAGCCGCGCTCGCAGTTGAGCCCGAAAGGAGGGAGACTCGCATGAAAATGTTCACCGTCGCACTAATCGCAATCGTTGTTGTCGTCGCCGTCGCGCTACGCCCGCGGATCGCTCGCGCCGATTTGCTCAAGGAAGGACAGATCGCGCCGCCGTTTACCACCCAGATGGTTACCGGCGAAACTGAAGCCCCGGTCTCGCTCGCCGATTTCCACGGCAAAAAAGTCATCCTCTATTTCTATCCCAAGGACGAAACCTCGGGATGCACCAAAGAGGCGTGCGCGTTCCGCGACGGCTACGCGCGCTACACCAACGCCGGCCTGGTCGTGCTCGGATGCAGCATCGACTCGGCCGAAGCGCACAAGGATTTCATCCGCACAAACCGTCTGCCTTTTCCGCTCCTGCTCGATCCCGGCAAGAAGATTGCGACCGCCTACGGCGCCGCCAACGGCATTCCGATCCTCGGCCTCGATCGGCGAATTACCTACGTCATCGACGAGAACGGCAAGGTCCTGAAAGTCTATCCGAGCGTCGATCCGTCCACCCACGCGATCGAAATCCTAAACGACCTGGGCGTAGCCAACGCAGCCCCTCCCGCGCAAGCCAAGCCCGCGCCTCCAACCTCCGACTAAATCTCGGCGTCAGTATGCGCAGGGGCCGGCACCTGCCCAATGCTCACCGCGAGCATCACCGCCGCCGCCGCGAGCAACTCTGCATTCGACTCGCACCGAATCATCTCCGCAAGTCGTTCAAGATGCGCCGCGATCGTTTCTGCATCACCGATGGCGGTGCATCCGATTCCGCCCGCATCGAACATCGCGTCGATCAGCGGATTCGCGTCGTAGACTGACTCGGCCAGCGCCTCGCGAACGGCGCGCCGCCAGAACTCGCGCGGCTCGACTCGATCGAAATCGGCCGTCGCCGCGATTCGTTGGCGAAAGACCGCTATCAACGACGCGTAGCGCGCGTTCGCTTCGAGATACGATCCGACGCCCTGTGCCTCGACGAAGTCATTGACGTCACCGTCGATGCCATACACGCCAAGCGAGCCTGCCGCGGGCTCGAGCGTCACAAACCGTTCGTCTTCATCATGTTCAATTCCGAGCGGGTAGAGCCGGCATGCGAGCGGGCGTCCGCGATGGACCCCGCAGCGCGGGCCTTCGAGCGCCGCGCACGCGCCGCCGTCGTTGAACTTCAAGATCGATCCGCGCCGAATCGTGCAGCGATCGACCGCCTCGCGCGTCGTGATGCCCGCGGCGCGCGCGAGCCGGAACACATCATACGGCGACAGCGTGATTACCTTGTCATGGCAACATCGCCCGCACGCATTGCAGGTGTACGAAAATGGGCTCTTACGATTCACCGGCGTGAGCGGCTATGATACGACCATCAGCAGGTCGCCGATATGCAAGCCTGATAAGTCACCGGATGATCTTTTCACCCGTTAGGGAACCTCTGCATAAGTTGATCGATTGGTGTACAAAGGAACTGGTTGAGTGGCGGATGAGGAGGTGCGGTGATGGGTAATCAGCGGACGTTTGCTTCGGTGGCTTGGACGCAGAAAGGAA
>Ga0187884_10003282_pt1 | contig 12703 bp, 11 predicted proteins | sample June2016WEW_20_4_FD_132983 | JGI IMG/M metagenome (GOLD analysis project Ga0187884, IMG submission 132983) | Peatland microbial communities from SPRUCE experiment site at the Marcell Experimental Forest, Minnesota, USA - June2016WEW_20_40 | ecosystem: Environmental > Terrestrial > Soil >...
GTTAGTGAATTATATGAATATGGAACCCTTAGGTAGGGAGCCGTTCTCCACCAACCGTGGCTGGCAGCTCTACTTAAACCTAGGGAGGGCTACTATGCCCGACAAAGAATTAGAAACGATGTTATTAGAAGGTGAATACGATTCCCGTAGCGATGGGATGGCCAGCCTAAACCCTGAGCTGCCAGAGGCGCCGGAGGAGGTTTCACCTCCTCCGGCGCCTTCTAGGAAGAAGGTCCGGCGACCGACCTCCCAACGCCAGATGAAAGCCAATCGGATCAACGGCGCAAAATCGCAGGGACCTCGGACGGTGGAAGGTAAACGTAAATCTAGTAAGAACTCGTTGAAGCATGGCATACTCGCGAAGAAACTATTTTCCGATGAAAATGGAATACTAGAGGATTTAGATCTCTATCAGTATTACATCCAGCTACATGAAGAGTACCGAGCCGACACACTCTACGAGCAGTTCCTGCTCGACGATTTACTATTCGCCTATCACGGCTACCATCGTACGGTTCAGCTCGAACGTCTTGCAGCGAAACAGCCCGGGTATATGTTTGCGCTGCTTCCGAAACTGCAGAGGTACCACACTGCCAATCGCAATATCATGCGGCAGAATTTCGCCGAGCTAAATGAGTTGCGAGAGATCAAAGCAATACAGGAAGAAGACTGCGGAGCAGTGGAAGAAGCCTGCGAGGAAGAAGCTTTCGACACACGATGGGGAGACGATCCCCTTGGGGAAGAAGAAAATGAAAGCATGGACGCCTATCGAGACTATATCGAGGCTTGCAATATAAAGGACATGCTGCTCGGCCCGGTAGACCCGAGATTATTCGACTGGTGTGACAGTGATGACCTTTCGAGTCCAAGTGTGACCGGCGATACGGCTGCAGCGCGGCAGGCCGCACCAAGTGGTTCAACCAGTAATCCCGGTACCCAAACAAAATGCCAACCCGCTGGTCATGTAGAACAGGAACCCGGTGATTTTTCGGGTTCCTCGGCTTTGATTGAAGTTGCACAACCTGAGCCGACCGACAAGCCTTTCGCTGAACCAACCGATCGGGTGGAGCCTGATGGCCTTGTCCCGGAGCAAGAACCGACAGGTCCGAATGCCCCAAGTCCTGTTTCTCTAGGATGTGAAACCGAGGTAAGGGGGACTACCACGGATAGGCCGGGAGAGCCGGTGCCTGTGTTGCATTCGGGCGAATCCACGCCAAGTGCGATTACGGTCCAGCAGCAGATTCCGCAGAGGGGTGATCCCGCGCAACCTGATTGGCAACTCACCTCGGCTGATGCTGCCGAGCTGCTGGGCTTCGCAACCGGCATCCTGACCGAGGATGATGACAAGGATGGCGAAAGAGGGTCAGCCGGCGAAGCGCTTCCGTAATCAACACCAAGTCGGTCGTGCTGCCACACTGCTACATGAGAGTGCTGAGCCTCTTACAGTGTGGCAGCGCAACTGGCAGGCAGGGCTCCGTTGGTGAACCCAACCTGGCTGAACGTGCAACGGGGCAGCTGGCCGGGGATACATGCCCAGAAGAGCTGAATGTGGCCTTGTTGGAATGAGCCGCGGGTTTTCCGGACGGAAGAGCTATCAACGATATTGGGTGCCGTGAGTCCGAGGGTTTTCGTGCGTCCGCACCGGTGTCTCTTGCCGCTTCCGGCTAGGGTGGAGGAAGGCCGCAAGTACAGTAAACGGAGGGGGCTTCAGTGCTCATTGAGATGACATTTCATCGAGGACGCCTAGGAGGGAAGCGGAGATGTTGTGAGCCAAGCCGGCGCTGTTACGAGTACCAGTGATTCTTGGTATAACCGTTGTATGTCGGCGATTCGATCAGACTGAGGGTCAATTTTACGAAACGAACCCAAATCCGTGACGCTAGCCTAGGGCCTGCTTCGTCCTCGACCAAACTCGGCGCTAGGTTTCCCGACGCCCGAGGAAGGCGCACCTTCGTGCGCGAAGCCCGTAAGCCAGCAGCAAGATCAATCCGCACAGGAAGTCCCGTGGGCTTTCTTGCGATGTGGCGTGGCTCCGTGGGCTACCCGATGCCGAGGTCCTCAGCTACTTCCAATGGTGTGCCGCAGACCCGGCAGATAACCGCCGAGCAGTCGCCGCACGTGAGCGGGTCGTTCACTTCGCGTGCACAGTTTGGGCAGTACAGCGTGGGCGCGCTCGGATTCTTCTGCGGCGTCTCTGGAGTTTGAGCCATAGGTTTCCGCGAATGTAACATAGAAACCGCTCTTCGCTATTCGGCTTTCGCTTCGCGCGGTTCCAATGTCAGCGAGAGTTTAACGATTTCATGGAGAGTGAGCGGCTTCGCGAGAAGATGTATTCAGGGCGTTCGACGAATAGCGAAGAGCGAAAGGCGAAGAGCGAAGAGGTCAACGCAACTGGTAAGTCTGCGCCAAGGAGACCCATGATCAATCACGACAACATCAACACCGACGAGCACATGCGCCGCGAGTTCAACGAGTGGGCCGAGGCCGGCCGCGGCGAGGAGATGGAGAACCATCACATCAGCATCACCCAGCAGACGCTGGCGCTGATGCACTTGAAGCCCGGCGAGCGCGTGCTCGATCTGGGCTGCGGTGCGGGATGGGCGAGCCGGTTACTGGCGCAGCTGGTGGGCGTCGGCGATCGGCCTGGGCAGGTCGTTGGGATCGATGTCTCCGACGAGATGATTCGCCGGGCGCGCGCTACCTCGCAGCAATACGACAACATCCTGTTCGTCGTCGGCTCGGCACAGCAGATTCCCTGGCAGGAAAATTTCTTCGACAAGGTGCTCTCGGTGGAATCGTTTTATTACTACGGCGATCAGGGCGGCGCGCTCGATGAGGTGCGTCGCGTGATGGCGCCCCGCGGCGACTTGAACATCCTGATCAATTTGTATAAGGACAACCACTACTCACTGCGGTGGGTGGAAGAGTTGAACGTTCCGGTGCAGGTGAAGTCGGAGCAGGAATACATAGCGCTGCTGAAGGCGCATGGCTTCGAGAAGGTGCGCGCAGAGCGGATTCCGGACCTGACGCCAACGCCGGAGGACTACAGCGGCAAGTGGTTCAAGAACGCGGAAGAGTTGCGCGACTTCAAGCGCATCGGTGCGCTGCTGCTGATGGGGAGCAAGCCGGGCGCGTAAGGTATTTCACCACGGAGGCACGGAGAGCACGGAGGTTCATTTAGAGGTAGTCCGGTGGCGGGTCAGTTTGGTTTCCAGAGGTTAACGAAAATGGAGGACAACCACTGCGTAAATCATTGCGATTGACCAAAGCCAAAGGAATATTCCAGCGCAACGAATGTATGTGGGGTACTGAGGCTTCAAGGGTATGCTTGAAAACGGAGACCATGCGAATTTCGTTTTCGCATTCTTCCGTCCCCAGGTCGCCAGCATGTCCGTCCTAAATACGCATAGCCAACCACAGACCGCAAATCCGAGAATCACTACCACAAACCAGATGGTTCTGAATGTTGCCATGCAGTTATCTTTTCGCCGAGTGCTTTCAGCATAAGCCCCTTGTCAATCCGCGTTGTCATGGACGCGGGAGTCCTGTGGAACTCAGACTGACCCACTACCGGTAGTCCACTGCCTCAAGACTCGTCATCCTGAGCGAAGAGAGGACGCGTCGGCGTCCGAACGCAGCCGAAGGGTCTACTGTCCTGCACCTGGCAACGCTGCGGAGGCACAGCAGGTCCCTCCACTCCGCGTCCGCCCGCCGCAAAGGCGGCGGCGGAAAGGCAAAGCGGACGCTCCGGTCGGGATGACAAAGTGAAATGCGGTTCGCTGGAGTCGGGATGACAAAGTGAAGGGATCGCGCGTATGACAGTCGCGCGTGCGACGCATATCGCTCAACCCCGCGTGATCCGTCGCGATTCCCCAAACCTCTGTATTCTCCGTGCCTCGGTGGTGAAGGAAGTTCGCTACAAACTCCCCCGTCCCGGTCCGATGTGGATGCTTCCATTCACATTGTTCAATTCGATGTGAACGCCGCCGCTGCCCAGCGTGCCGGACATACTCTTTCCAACGAAACGTCCTTTCACCGTCAACGGGAAATCGGTGCTGATGCTGCCGTTCACGACGCTGGCGTCGACATCAGCATTCGGTGACTGCGGCAAAGTGAGATTGACGCTGCCGTTCACCGAACTCAACTTGATTCTGCTGACATTCTTCAGCGAATCGTAAGTGGCGTCGATAGAGCCGTTGACCGTCGCCAGGTCCGCTTCGCCGGCGAGGTCGGACGCGCGCAGCTTACCGTTGACCAGGTTGGCATTGATTTCTCCGCTGACCTTCTGCACCGTCAGCCCGCCGTTCACCAGGTCGACTTTGTCGATGCGGGCACTCTGCGGAACATGCAGCGTGTAGCGGACGCTACCCGGATTGTTGTTGGTGCCATGTTCGGGAAGACGTGTCTTGATTTCCACCGAGCTGCTACCGGCATTGACTTCAATGCGCATGTTGTCCAGCTTCTGCTGGTCGCTCGCGGTCTTGAGGGCGTCGATCTGAACTTCGTTGCGGCTCCAGCCGGTGATCTCGACGTTGCCGTTGATGTTGTCGACGGAGACCCGCCCATTCGCGGTGAGCGGAACGGTCTTATGAAATTCCTGCGTGACCTCGGCCTGCGCGGGAACGGCGATGAGCAGAGCGAGCAGCGCTCCAAAGGTTGCGCCGGCCACCCGGCGAGACTGATGTCGATGAATCATGCTTGCCTCCAGGCTTTGAAAGGGACCGCCTTCAGGCGGTCCGTAAGGTTGAACCAAGAAACCGGCTTTAGCCGCTGGGGACATGCGATCCCCCAATTGAATACGCAAGCCCTCGGGCGGCAGTTCAGCCAAAACCAGATAAAATCGATCTACATGCCTGCGGTAACCGTGACCTCGACCGTCCTGAATGAGGTCGAAGACATCGACGGGCTGGTATCGACCCTGGCGCAGCAATCGCTGCGGCCGGAGGTCATCATCGTCGATGGTGGTTCGACCGACGGGACTTGGGAACATTTGCAGGCGGCCCGCGAAAAATTCCCCAACCTCATCGCCATCCGGGACGAGAGTTGCAACCTCAAGGCGTCGCCCGGTCCGATCGCCCGCGGCAGAAATGTCGGAATCCGGGCGGCAACGTCCGAGGTAGTGGCATGCGCCGATGCCGGCTGCATCTACCATCCCGAATGGCTGGCCCGGCTGACCGCGCCCATTTTGAACGGCAGCGCCGAGTATTCGCTAGGCGGCTCATGCGTCGATCCGGCCGACCAGACAATATGGGATCTGGCTTCGGCTCCGTTCTTCGGACTGAAGCAACGCGCCGATGGCACCACGAAGTCGTGCACCGCGCGCTCGATGGCGTTCCGCAAAGATCTTTGGCAGCGCGTGGGTGGTTTTCCCGAGACGACATTCCTCGGGGAAGACACGGCGTTCGATCTGCGCGTGCGCAAGCTGGTAAAGCCCGCATATGCCGAACGCGCCCAGGCGATTTATCGCCCGCACCACACGCTGAAGACTTCGCTGAGCATGATGGCCCGCTACGGCGTCGCCGATGGGGTGCTGGGGACAAGGCGCTCACGGCTGGTGCGGAATTTTCTGCGCTGTATCGCCGAGGTGGCGACGATTGCGCTGCTGCCGCGCACGGTCATTCCGTTTGTCCTGGTGCTGCTGCTGGAAATGCACTTTGCGTTTCGCCTGGACTGGAGCACGTTCGGGAAGCACGCGACCGTCAAACAATTGGCGGCGCGATTTCTGTATTCGCTGGCCGTGCCGTGGATCGTAACTTGGAACCAGACGGTAGGCGAGTTGACGAAGACCAACCAGCCAAACCGGCAGAATGCGTAACGGCAGCTACTAGCGACGAGCTGCGAGCGCCAACGCAGTTAGAGCCGGAATTCGAGTCGGCATGTACGGTCAAGAAGCTTTGCATGGGGACGTGACTTCCGAGTGTTTCTGCTGTGGCGATGAGCCGACACCCTCGACTTTCAGCAATATTCCCCTAAGACAGCTTTGTATCAGGGCACGACTTCAGTCGTGCCGTAAACGGTGATTGCGTAATGGGCTTCAGCCCCTGAGGAGCGCAGCGGCTAAAGCCGATCTTATTAGGGGCATGATGCGGCACGTCTAAAGACGTGCCCTGATACAAGGCGGGACGCCATACCGAAATACAAAACGGCGGGTGGTTGTCGGTGATGCCTGCCGAGAATCGAGCCCTCGTATTTGCTTCGCGCTCGTAGCTCGCGGCTCGAAGCTAGTTGCTAATTGCTAGTTGCTAATCTTTAAACCTGTACTTCACCAAATCCACGAACGCCTTCACGCCGTCGGCCCAGCTGATCTTCTTGCCTTCCGCGTACGTTCGCCCGTGATAGACAATCGGCACCTCGTAGATGCGGATCTTCATCTTCGCCAGCTTGACCGTCATTTCGGTTTCCACGCTGAAGCGGTCTGAGCGCAGATGCATGCGCTCCAGCATCTCGCGGCGAAAAACCTTGTAGCAGGCGGTGACGTCGTGAATCGTGATTCCGGTGAGGACATTGCACGTCACCGAGAAGATGCGGTTCAGCGTATAGCGCCAGAAGCGCGGCACCCGGTGCGGACCGAAGTGGAAGCGGTTGCCGAAGACGGCGTCGGCATGCCCTTCGAGAATGGGCGCGATCAGCGCAGGATAGTCGCCGGGATCATATTCCAGGTCGGCATCCTGGATGAGCACCAGTTCTCCCGTGCACTGCGCCAAGCCGGTGCGAACCCCGGCGCCCTTGCCCATGTTCTTGTCGTGCAGCAGCAGCTTCACCGTATTCGCTCCGCCCTCACCGAGAGCCTCCTGCAGATCGGTTTCGCGCAGGAACTCACGCGTGCCATCGGTGGAGAAGTCGTCGACGATGATGATCTCTTTGCGCAGGCTGACGGGCTGGCGCGCGACCTGCCGCAACAACTTCATGAAGGTACGGCGCTCGTTGTACACCGGAATGATGATGGACAGCGTGTGAAACTGCGGCAGGACGTCGTCGTCCTGGTCGAGTTCGGGCGAAGTCGGTTCGGGGTTCATGGCCGCTCTGCCCGTGGCTTGGCTTCCGAGATCAAATACACTCCCAAAGTTATCAGTTGCGGATCGATAGGGTGCCGGTAACGCGGCTCCGGGAAGCAAACATAGTAAACCAGTGGATAAACCAGCAGCAGGCTGGCGAACAGAAAGACGCCGTGTACGCGCCGCTTCCACGCCAGCAGCAGTCCCCAGATGCCCAGCACCGACAGTAGCAGAGTGTGGCTGTTCTTGAGCTCGGCCAGCCATTGTTGTTTGGCCAGCCGGGGAATGCCGTTCCAGAAATAGTAAACGCGGCGCAGCGTGATCACCGCGAACTTTCCAGGATTCTCCGCGATCCACGTTTTCGCCAGCCGGCCTTGGTCTACACAGAAATCGTACTCGCCCATGCGCTTGTACTTCGCCAGCAAAAGAGCGTTCTGGCTGGGATGGTAGGCAAGCACATACTGCCCCTCGGCCAGAGGATTGTTGCCGATCCGCAGCTCGTTGCCGGCATTGTCGCGAACGAGAACGAAATGTCCCATCATGCGGTAATCACGCACCAGCCATGGCATGATCGCCATCCAGAAGACGACGGCACTCAGCAGCGCTGGCACGATGAACGGCTTCCCCCGGAGATGCAATTGATAAGCGAGCCAGCATCCAGCAAAGGGGAGAAACGACAGCGCGGCGGGATTCGTCAGCGCCTCGACGCCCCACAGCAAGCCATAGCCGATCCACGACGAGACGCGCTCGTCGCCCTCCATCTCCACCGTCAGCATGAACAGCAGGCTCAGCAGGAACGCCGACAGGCTGGTCTCCCAAATCCACTTCACCGACCAGAAGATAGTGTCGGGATAGAGCGCCCAGACCCACCCGGCCCAGAGAGCGACCACGGGATTGAAGATGCGCCGTCCCGTGCGATAGATCGTCCAGCTGGTGAGCGCCGCGAAGACGCTGTTGAAGCTGAGCATCACGAACGCCGATGCCTGCGAGTAGCTGCCGAAGACGCGGAAGGCCAGCGACACGATCCATGGGTAGACAGGTGCGGTCCAGGCCGAGGGCCCGGTGTTGCCGCCGAACGGGGAACTGAAGCCCATGCCGTTGGCTAGCGAGTAGGCGATGCGTCCAGTCTCAAAGCCGAAGCCGAAATTGTTCTCTGTGGTGCGGGTGCGATAAGTGTGCGCCACCACGATCCAGCCGACGCGAACGAGGAAGGCGATCAGCACCATCCAGCGCGGCGAGCGCAAAATCTGGCGGCACAGGGAAGTCGGCACACGTTCGCTGGAGTCGGGCGTCGGGCGCACCGGTGAGGTTGAGGAAGGCATTGAGAGCTAGAGAAAATTCTATCGTATAGGGGCTGTCGGCTATCGGCTGTCAGCTAAATGCCAGTCAGCTTCCTGTATCGCTCGGCCGCGGTGCGCAATGCTTTATTCGGAGCGGGAGGGAATAGCAGAGCAGTGACGAAGATCCAAGATGCTTCTTGATCGAGTTTTTCCGTCCCGACTGTCTCGGGCACTTGATTCTGAAAGCTGGAGGTCGGAGACGGCCTTACGGATTTTGGCGCGTTGTCGTTCACATCAATAATTGTACGGACGGAACACCTCGGAGCAAAGTCGACGCGACTACTCCAGCAGATTCCCCAGCGGCCCCAGCGCCAGATTCAGGTCTTCCGGCTTCAATCCGAATTGTTCAACCAGTTTTTTAATCTTTTCTTCGAGCTTCATCAGGGCAAGGCCCATCTCCTCGACCTGCTGGTCGGTCAACGTGCCGCCTTCCATGCGCCGGATGGCCTGCCGCTCCAGCAGTTGCCGCAGTAGTTCGATCAGCCCGAGTACCAGTTTCGCCAGCCCTTGCTCGATCGTCTCCTGCGAGCAGTCGACTCTCTGCGGCGTTTGCTGCGCGAGCCCTTCCATCTGGCGGCGCAACTCGGAGAGCGCCTGCTCGACTTCCTGCGGCGTGACCTGCTTGGGCTTATTCACGCTCGCCTCTGGGTTCCATCTGAGGTCGGACGAATTCGCTCGGCGGCCATGGTCCGCTCAATCGCAGCCGAATGCCTTCCGAGCCGCCGGCGGTCCGCAGAGACGCCAGAAACTTCTCGCGACTTTCACGCGGGACCAGGGCGAACCAGCGGTGCGTTTTCCGCTCCTGCCTCCCACGCCACTCGCGAACCGAATCGGCGGTCACGGTCTTCAGCTTGGTTTCGACGGCAGTCACGCGGCCCGTCGCTTCCTGCCGCCGCTTCAGATATTCGCGTCCGCTGACTGGCTGAGACGTGTCGGCGTCCTGCTGCTCGGTCCACGTGCCGACAATCTCGTATTGCAGGGAATTTCCCACCCGAGCCAGCGCCTCGCGGTAAAGTTCCTGTTCGGAAGAAAGCTGCTCCTCAAGGACTTCGTCGCTCTCAAACAACGTCGGGAAACGAAAGGGAATTGGCGTGCTTACGGCCAGAACCTGACGTAGCACTTGATGGAATTGCACGGCCGCTTTCTTCAGCGCTTCCGCCTCGCCCAAGCAGGCTTCCGCGTTCTCGACGTTGCTCCAGTACACGCGTACTCCGAGCATCTCGCGCGACTGAACCGCGCTATCGCAGACGCCGGTGCTGGCTTTAACCTCGGGACCAGGCTGGGTGACGCAATAAAGAAGACAGGCCATTTACTCCACATGACAGAGTAATTGAAACTTGGCCCGGCAGAAAATTGTAATTTGGATTGGAGGAAAGCCTCTGAACCGTGGCGCTAGGGAACGGCTCTGGGTGGAGCCCCGCTTCAGCGGTGCAGTCGCGGGCTCCCATTCCTGCCGGCTTCAGCCGCTGAGGTTATGGGCGATGTACCTCAGGCGCTAAAGCGCAGCTCGAGATAACGCCCGCAGAATGCAAACGCCTCAAGGCGTGCCCCACTCAGCCTCGTAAAGATGGTCACCGCTATTTCTGGTATTAATTCCTCGGCGAGATCTCATCCCGGCTCAGGTTGCGCAGCGCGGTCTCGACCGAGGTGAGGACAACGTTGAGGCCGACATAAACCAGGTCGACGCCGGCCAGCGAGATGACCAGGCTGCCGTGTATCACGACGCCCGAGTTCAGCACGTGGTCCAGGATCTCCAGCAGCGAAATGTCGTTCTCGCCGCCGATGGTCATCTCGCGAATTGTTTCCGGTTCAGTCGGCATGCTCTTCGACAAAAGAGTAAGGAGGCCAGGGCCCGCTGCAATCGATGCGGCGCTCGTCCTTCCAGCTACCAGCATACTTCTTCAGCGCCGCTTCCAGCTTCTTGCGGTCGGCGCGCCGGATGAGGAATGACCCATGCCACACCAGGCCGGGCTGTCCCGCGCTGGCCTTTCCACCGGGACTGGCGGCGACGGCAAGCTTCGTCACTGCGGCGATGAACTGGAGGACCTCATCGTCGAGCTTTCCGACGCGCGGCTGCAGCAACTCGGCTTTGCGCATCAGATAATCGGCGCCGCTCGCGGCTTTCGTGACGGCGCGGGCTTTCGGCTTCGCCGTGGCAAAAATTTTGATGCCCCATTCGTCTGCGTCGGCCACACGCTGGAAGGATTGCTTGAGCGCAGTCTTTCTTTCCTTTATGTGCTGAGCCAAGGAGTCTTCGCTGAGGAACACAGTGCCGAAGCGCGCCGGGAGTGCAGTCATGCGAGCGGAGATTTCAGACACCGCGCGCTGATGGCGCAGGCCGGCCGTCGCCAGCCACTCCAAATCCTGCATGCGGTCGGGAAGCGTGTCGGCGAATTCGGTCTTCGGAACGCGGCTGATCCAGCAGAGATAACCCTCGCAGCGTATTGCCTCGACCGGCGCCTCGCCGTCGATACCCTCGGCAGTGATAACCGGGGCAGCGTTCTTCGGCGCCTCCGAAATGGCGTACAGGTAAAGAGCGCGCGGGACTTCAAGCTTTCGTGGCGATTTTGCGGCTGGCTTTAACACGTGGGTTCGTTTGCGAGCTTCAATCCCATATTAGAGGACGAGCACAGATTACGCCGGAGCGGGAATGACTCCCAACTGCTGCATCATTCCCAGATCGTCCATCAGGATGCGGCTTTCGGTCATCCTGCCGCCGACGATCCTGTCGATGACGACGCCCTTCACCTTCACGGATTTCCCGGTCGCCGGCATTCCCATGAACTCACCCTTGTGGGTGCCAGTCCAGTGAAAGCGGGTGACCACCTTCTCGCCGGAAGCGATCATCTCCTCGATGACCCAGTTCATGTCGGGGAATCCGCTGCGGAGCATGACGATGATTTCCTTAAGACCCTCGCGTCCTTGTTTCTGGCCGGGCAGCGGGTCGAGTTCGATGAAGTTCTCCGCAACGATTTCGTCTGCCGTCTCCAGACGTCCGAGGTTGAGCACATCCTTAATGAAGCGCTGAATCACAGCCTTGTTCTCCGATTCGGACATGGTCTTCTTTCACTCTTGGTTGACCGATTACCCCTTTGGATCGACTTGCCACAGCTCCCGCGTAAATTCATTAAGTGCTTTAACTCCGGCGATTGGCTGCGACTGTTCGCGAGTCAACAAAATCTCAGCGCCGCGCATGTTCTTTCGCAAGCCTGCCAGCGAAGCGCTCTGCCATTGAACCGCAAGTTTGCAGCGAGAACACTTGCCGGCGTCTTCATCCATCAACACGCGATTAACGAACACCGCACCCAGTGGCGCGTCCAGCGTCTTCAAATCCCGCAACAAGCGGCGCGTCTCGTAATCCGGCAGCGGTTCCGGCATTGTAACCACTACAATCCGGCTGCGCTTAGGATCCTGCAAAATCGCCGCCAGCTCGCGCACGTTCTGCGAAAGCTTCGCAATCTCTACTGCCACGTCTTGAGCGATGGGTAGTGTACGGTGTGCCGCCAGCGTTTTCAACAGCAGCCGCGCCCACGCCAGCAAGCGTGCCGGCGTCCGCAGCAACTCAAGCGCGTGCCCGGTCGGCGCCATGTCGATGACCACCCGCCCGGCGCTCTTCAACAGATCAAGAATGCGGAAGATGGCGAAGATCTCGTCCACACCCGGGGGCACCACATCGAGTAGCGAGAGCAAGAACTTGCGGTCGAGGCTGACGTCCAAGTGAATACCGCGCTCTTCGCCGGTCATGGCTTCGTTGAGCCGTCGCCGCAGACTGTCGGCCCATTGCTGGAATTCCGCCATCGCATCGAACTCGGCAGCCAGCAGCTTGCGGTCACGCAACACAGGCTTCGGCTGATCGCCGACCTTCGTTGCGAAAACGTCGTCGAGTGAGGGCGCGGGATCGATCGAACACACCGTCACGGTATCGTCTTTGGCGATGCTGCGATGATGAAATGCCAGGGCAGCGGAAATCGTCGTCTTGCCGACACCGCCTTTGCCGACGGTTAATGTCAACGGAGTCGCTAATCCTGGCCACTGCGCGGTCTGGAACTTGGGCTGGGGTGCCTTGGGAGCTTTGGCGAGAACTTTCCGCGACAGCTTCTTACCCTCGAATACGTGCGCGCCAAATAATTGCAGCGCCGCAGTTCCGAGGATCGGGCAACCGGGATCTTCCGCTTCGAAGACTTCAACCTGCGGAAAATTCCGTCGCAGGAACTTGCGTGCCGCATCCGCCTGAACAGCTCGCCTCTTACAGCGCGGGCAGTCCTCTCCTTCATCAACTACGCGGTTCAGCACGATCTCCACAATTCGGTTCTGCGCTTCGCCGGTTTGAAACGACGACGCCGAGCGCGCCGCCTCGTTTAATGAGAA
>Ga0187884_10003287_pt1 | contig 12696 bp, 11 predicted proteins | sample June2016WEW_20_4_FD_132983 | JGI IMG/M metagenome (GOLD analysis project Ga0187884, IMG submission 132983) | Peatland microbial communities from SPRUCE experiment site at the Marcell Experimental Forest, Minnesota, USA - June2016WEW_20_40 | ecosystem: Environmental > Terrestrial > Soil >...
AAAATTCCACGTCACGGCCCTTGGGTGGAACGCGCTATCCGTCTCACTCGTGCGGGTCGACAGTCTTTTCACTCAGCGCAGTTAACGTCGCCGCCGACCCCTGCATGGCGACGCGCTGGTGATAGAACCACAGCCCATGTAATCCACCGAGTTCCTCGCCGCCGCCGGCGCGTCCCGGACCGCCATGCATACACGAAGGAAGCACAATGCCGTGGCCGGTATGGCTGTCGCCAATCGCCGGGTCGATCAGCATGACGCGTCCGTGCGTCGTTCCCAACGCCGTTCCCGCTTCCGCCAGGAACGCCGCATCGCCACTGAAGACCGACGCAACGAGCGAGCCGCCCCCGCGCCGGGCCAGCGCAAACGCTTCCGCTTTGTCGCGATAAGGTACGACAGTCGCGACCGGGCCAAAGACTTCGACCTCGTGGATGACGTCAGCATGATTGCTGTCGCGAGCTTTCAACAGCGTCGGAGACACAAAGGCCCCGCGCGCGATATCGGCATCAAGTGGGGCAAAGTTTTCCGCCGTGTAAGCCACGTCAGCCTGCGAGCGCAGTTTGGCGATACCTTCTTCCACCGACTTCCGCTGCGCCATGTTGACTACCGGCCCCATGTTCGTCATCGCATTAGCAGGATCGCCAACGACCACCGTCTTCAACAATCCAGCAATCGCCTCAATGGCGGCCTGCGCCTTATCCGCCGGAACCAGAATGCGCCGAATGGCCGTGCACTTCTGTCCGGCCTTAGCTGTCATCTCGCGCATAACCTCACGCGCGAAGAATCCAAACTCCGGCGAGTCGGGCGCGACATCGGGTCCGAGCAGAACCGAGTTCAAACTGTCAGCCTCAATGTTGACGCGGATGTTCTGCTCACGAACCCGCGGATGCTGCCGAATTCCTTCACCCGTGTCCGCCGATCCGGTGAACGCCACAACGTCACCGAGTTGTAAATGATCGAGCAGGTCACTTGGCGAGCCGCACAGAATCGACAACGCCCCGTCCGGAAGAACGCCGGCTTCAATCACCGCGCTCACCATCTCCTGTGCCAGCCACGCGGTCGAAGTAGCGGGCTTCGCCAGCACGGGCACGCCCGCAAGCAGGCTGACAGCGGCTTTCTCCCACAAGCCCCAAGCTGGAAAATTGAACGCGTTGATGTGGACCGCAACTCCTTCAAGCGGCACACCGACATGCAGTCCCTGGAAGTTGGCGTCGCGTGCGAGCCGCATCGGCCCGCCATCCCGCAGCATATGCGCGTCACCCAGTTTGCTACCGATCTTGGCAAAGAACTTCAGTGTTCCAATCGAGCCATCAACGTCAATGGATGCATCGGCCTTGGTGTTTCCGGAATTCTTACGCCCGATCTCGAACCACTCGTCGCGACGGGCGGCGAGCACATCGGCAACCTTGCCCAACAATTCGGCGCGCTGACCGTAGGAAAGTTTGCGCAGTGCCGGACCTCCCACATTGCGGGAGTAGGCAAGCGCGGCCTTCAAATCCAGGCCCTTCGAACTTGCCGACGCCACCGTCTCTCCCGTCGTGGGATTCACCAGCGCGGCGCCTTGCTCTGTGCCTGCCTGCCATTTTCCGCCCAGGTAGCTTTGCAGCACCTTGGCATCCGATCCAACGCGATTGTTCACTGTCGTTGCCATGATTTATGCCGTCTCCGATAAATGTGCCAGGTTCTGTTCGACCCACGGGACCGCCCACTGCGCCGCCACTTCTTCGGGCAAGGTGCCCGATCCCGCGTCGTGCATCAGCATCTCGCCCGCGCGCTTGGCGCCGAGCTCAGTCAGCAGATTGTCAAAGCGGATGCCGCCCTGGCAGAACGTGTCTTTGTAAGTTGTGTCCCCGAGCGCGATGACGCCGTACGTAACGCTGCTCAGGTTCGGTTTCTCGGTTTCTAAACTGCTAAACAATGCCTGGGCGTTGTCGGGCACATCCCCGTTGCCGTAAGTAGAAGTGCAGACGAGAAAGAAGCCGCCCTCTTGAAAGACGCTGGCGTCGAGACCATCCATGACCTGGATTTTGGCCTGGTGTCCCGCCGTTTCCAGCGCCTGCTGGACCTCCTGCGCAACCATCTCGGCCGTGCCGGTCATGGTGCCCACCAGGATTGTGATGTCTACCGCCATGCTTGCTTCCCCACGTGAAGAGCCGGAATAAGGATCCCGGCTTCGCCCTGCTTGGCACTATTATACGTGCCGTCGCGGAAGTATAATGCATCCACCGTGGGCCGGAAACGCGACATAGTGCATGTAGAGGACAGCGAGCAGCCGGACGTGCTCGCTGGCTCAGACGCGCTTGCGCCGCAGCAATCCGCAGCCGAGTCGGCCTATCTGAAGTTGCTGGGCGAACGCGTGCGGGAAACCCGGGCCCGCCGCGGCATGACGCGCAAGCTGCTGGCGCGTGACTCCGGCGTATCGGAACGTTACCTCGCGCAGCTCGAGACCGGGCAGGGCAATATCTCCATCCTGCTGCTGCGGCAGATCGCGAATGCGCTCGACATTCCCTTGGAAGCCTTGGTCCTCGCTGGACCTGAGCCGCCAGTGGACCTCGTCCACACAACCGAGTTCCTGCGGCGTCTGCCTGCCGCCGAACTGGCCGAAGCTCGCCGTCTTCTGGTGCAACACTTCAGCGGAGTCGATGTCTCTGCCCGCCGCGGACGCATCGCATTGATCGGTCTGCGGGGCGCCGGAAAATCGACGCTGGGCGCAATCCTGGCGGAGCAAATGGAAGTTCCCTTCCTGGAACTGGACCGCCTGATCGAACAGGAAAGCGGCGTCGGCCTAAGCGCCATCTTCGACCTTTACGGCCAGGGCGGCTTTCGCCGGCTCGAGCGGCGCTGCCTCGACGAAGTCATCGAGCGCCATCCCCGCTTCGTCCTGGCGACTGGCGGAAGCCTGGTCTCCGAGCCGGCAACCTTCGAGCGCCTGCTGACCATGTGCTACACCGTCTGGCTTCGCGCCACGCCGGAAGAGCACATGCAACGCGTGATTGCGCAGGGCGACATGCGGCCGATGGCCGACAATCGCGAGTCGATGTCGGACCTGAAGCGCATCCTGGAAGTCCGCGAACCGCTGTACCGCAAGGCCGATCTGACGATTGAGACGAGCGGCATAAGCCCGGAAGAAAGTGTCCGGCTGCTGACGAACGCGGTTCGAGAAAGCTATAGCTGATCTAAACGTCCTTCGACTTAGAATTCCAGCCTGTTTAAACAAGCTTGACTTGTTCGCAATTTGCGAACAAACTGTATCGTGCACGTCATCAGCCGGAAGAAGCTGCTGGAAGCGGCCATCCGCCACGCCGAAATAACCGTGCCACTCGATGTCTGGTATCGCGTGGCGCGAAAAGCGGAATGGCATTCGCTCTCGCAATTGCGCCAGTCCTTTCCGTCTGCCGACGCCGTTGGCAAATACACGGTATTCAACATCAAAGGAAATTCGTACCGGTTAATCGTTGAAGTTAACTACCGCACTGGCAGGATCTTCGTACGGCATATCTTTACTCACGCCGAGTACGATAAGGGAGGATGGAAATCATGAGCGCGCTGGCAAGAAATACGATTTACGCCGAGCTGCTGGCGAAGACGGCTCCCAAAGTTATTCGTAATGAGGCGGAGAACCAGTATTACATCGAGACGTTATACGCGCTCGAGCAAAAGCCGAACCCGCGGCGTGAAGAAAAGGAATTGGCTGACCTGCTGACTGTCTTGATTGAGAATTTCGAGGAAGCGCATTACAGCCTGCCTCGCTCTACCCCAATCCAAGCGTTGGAGTTTCTGATGGCAGAGCGTGGGCTTAAACAGAAAGACCTGGTCAGCATCTTCGGAGCGCGCAGCACGGTTTCGCAGGTCATGAGCGGGAGACGGGAGCTGACGAAAGGCCACATCTCACGGCTCAGCGCGTTTTTCCACGTATCACCCGACATTTTCTTCTAAGTAGCCTGCATAATATTTCCTATTCCGTCGGACCGATAGATGCACTATAATGCATCTATCTGAATTGGTACCACCGTGGGGATGTGACCGCCTGTCTGGCGCTGTCCTGAGGAGATTTCAACTGCATGCCTGAAGTTAAAGAAGCGGAGCTCGTCACTTTTGACGCGCCTGCCGGAGACTACCGCCATTGGCGGCTTACCATCGACGGCCGCATTGCCACGCTGGCCATGGACGTCAACGAAGATTGCGGGCTGAAGCCGGGCTACAAGCTCAAGCTGAACTCCTACGATCTCGGCGTCGACATCGAGCTCTACAACATTCTGCAGAGCCTGCACTTTGAGCATCCCGAAGTCGCCTGTGTCGTTTTGACCAGCGCTCGCGATCGTATGTTCTGCGCCGGCGCTAACATCTACATGCTGGGCACCTCGTCGCACGCGTGGAAGGTGAACTTCTGCAAGTTCACCAACGAGACGCGCAACGGCATGGAAGACTCCAGCCGCCACGACGGTCTGAAGTTCCTGGCGGCGCTCAACGGCACAACCGCCGGCGGCGGATATGAACTGGCGCTGGCCTGCGACGAGATTGTGCTCATCGACGATCGCTCCAGTGCGGTCAGCCTGCCTGAGGTTCCGCTGCTTGGCGTGCTGCCGGGAACGGGCGGCCTCACGCGCGTGGTCGACAAGCGCAAGGTGCGTCGCGATCTCGCCGACATGTTTTGCACCAATCCTGACGGCGTGAAGGGCGAGCGCGCGAAGGAATGGGGACTGGTCGACGACATCGCCGCTCCCGCAAAATTCCAGGAAGCTGTTCGCAAGCGCGCGGAAAGCCTGGCGCAGGATTCAACGCGCTCGGCCGATGCGAAAGGAATCAAACTCAACCCGGTCGGCCGCACCGTCGACGACAGCGGCTACCACTACAAATACGTCGACGTGGCTTTCGACCGCGACACGCGAACCATCACCCTAACGGTACGAGCGCCGGAGGGCGATCAGCCGCAGACTGTGGAAGCGATCCATGCTGCCGGCGATCAATGGTGGCCGCTGCAAATGGCGCGCGAGTTGGACGACGCCATCCTCATGCTGCGGACCAACGAACTGGAGCTGGGACTGGTGTTGCTGAAGACCGCGGGCGATGCGCAAGCCGTTCTCGCGTCGGATGCGGTGATTCTTGCCAATCAGAATGACTGGCTGGTGCGCGAGACCATTGGAATGCTGCGCCGCACGTTCGCGCGGCTCGACGTTTCTTCGCGGACGATGTACGCCATCGTCGAGCCGCGCTCGTGCTTTGCCGGTGTGCTGTTTGAGCTGGCGCTGGCCGCCGATCGCAGCTACATGCTGGCGCTCCCGGAAGAAGAAGGGGACGCCCCGAAGATAGCCGTCGACGACTCCAACTTCGGTCCGTTGCCGACGGTGAGCGGCCGGGGTCGCCTGGAGACGCGCTTCAGCGGCGACGCCACCCACATGGGCGCGGTCATCGAAGCCAAAGGTAAGCTGCTTGGACCTCAGGAAGCTCTGGAACTGGGCTTAATCACGGTGGCGCCCGACGATCTCGACTGGGAAGACGAAGTACGCATTGCCATTGAAGAGCGTGCCAGCTTGTCGCCGGACGCGCTCACCGGAATGGAAGCCAGTTTGCGCTTCCCCGGCGCTGAAACCGTCGAGACGAAGGTATTCGGCAGGCTGTCGGCGTGGCAGAACTGGGTGTTCATTCGTCCCAATGCAACGGGTGAGCATGGCGCGCTGAAGCTGTTTGGTACGGGATCGAAGGCAAAGTTTAACTGGCAGCGAGTGTAGGGAGTGATTGTAATTTGAGGTTTGTGTCAGGGCACGAGTTTACTCGTACCGCACACGATCAGCTTCAAACGATGGCTTTAGCCACTGGGCGCTATAGGCAGGGCCTGAAGCCCATCCGAAACAAACTTTAACGGCACGACTAAAGTCGTGCCCTGACACAAGACTCACTCGTTTTACGCCGCCTATCATCGTTCACGATTCGCTCGACCGCGTAACGGAGTCGACGGCGGAAGTCGAAAGAGTTCAGGAGCAATTTTATGTCGATGAATTATCAGGACCGCATTCCTAATAACGTTGATCTGGGATCGAACCGCACCTTGCAGCGCGCGCTCGAACATTGGCAGCCGGAATTCCTGAACTGGTGGCAGGAACTCGGCCCGAAAGATTTCCAGGTAGCCGACGTTTACCTGCGCACCGCTACCTCAGTCGACGCCAAAGGTTGGGCTACTTATGGCTACGTTCGCATGCCGGATTACCGCTGGGGCATCTTCCTGGCCGACCGCAATATGGATCGCAAGATCGGCTTTGGCGACAACTACGGCAAAGAAGTCTGGCAGCAGATTCCGGGAGAGTATCGCGCAACGCTGCGCCGCCTGATTGTCACCCAGGGCGACACCGAGCCGGCATCCGTCGAACAGCAGCGCATGCTGGGACACACGGCTCCGTCGCTGTATGACCTGCGCAATCTTTTCCAGGTGAACGTGGAAGAAGGCCGTCATCTGTGGGCGATGGTGTACCTGCTGCACGCGTACTTCGGACGCGATGGCCGCGAGGAAGCCGAGGAGTTGCTCGAACGCCACTCCGGCGATGCCGACAAGCCGCGCATCCTGGGCACCTTCAATGAGCCCATCAGCGACTGGCTCAGCTTCTTCATGTTCACCTACTTCACCGACCGCGACGGCAAGTTCCAGCTGAAGTCGCTGGCCGAGTCGAGCTTCGATCCGCTTGCCCGCACCTGTCAGTTCATGCTGACCGAAGAAGCGCACCACATGTTCGTCGGCGACACCGGCATCAGCCGCGTCATCAAGCGCACGCTGGAAGTGATGAAGGAGTTGAACAGCGACGATCCGGTGGCGATTCGCAAAGCCGGCGCCATTGATTTGCCGACCTTGCAGCGTTATCTGAACTTCTGGTTCAGCTCCTCGCTCGACTTGTTCGGCTCGGAAAGCTCGTCGAATGCGGCATCCTACTTCGCCAACGGATTGAAAGGCCGCCCGGACGAATCGCGCTACGAAGATCACGTCGCGCTCGAGCAGATTTATGCCCTCGAGGTTCCCAACGGGAACGGTGCGACGAAGACCGAAGAGATCCCGATGCGCAACGCCATGAACGACGTCACGCGCGGGTCTTACGTGAAGGATTGCGACATGGGCGTGACGCGCTGGAACCGGCTGATCGAGAAGGCCGGCCACTCGTTCCGCCTGACGCTGCCCAGCACACGCTTCCGCCGGAACATCGGGATCTGGGGGAACGTGCCAACAGATCCGCAGGGCACACCGATTCCGCAGGAGGAGTTCAATGCGAAGATCGCGGGCTGGCTGCCCAGCGAAGGCGATCGGGCTTACATTATGAGCCTGATGCACGGCGTGTACGAGCAGGGCAAGATGGCGGCGTGGATCGCGCCTCCCGATCGCGGCATTAACAACAATCCCGTGGACTACGAGTACGTCAGATTGCAGTAAGGCAGGGGCCAGGGACTAGGAATCAGCGACACAGAGCTTTTTGCAACAAGCGCAGCATCGGGATGTGAGCCACAAGATTCCACCGGCGCTGCGCACTTGATGGTTTTAGCCAATTGCTAACGGCTAATTACTAATTGCTTCTTTTATGAACATCGCCATCATCGGCAGTGGTCCGGCGGGATGTTATCTCGCCGACCACTTGCTGCGGCTCATCCCAGCCGCTTCTATCGACATCATCGAGAAACTCCCGGTGCCGTTCGGATTGATCCGCTACGGCGTCGCCCCCGATCATCAGAGCACGAAGAACGTCACGCGCGTGTTTGATCGCCTGCTCTCGCGCGATCGCGTTAGTTTCTTCGGAAACGTAGAAGTCGGCCGCGATGTGAAGTTGAACGAACTGCTGTCGCTGTATGACGCAGTAGTGCTGGCGACCGGGGCCGCTCGCGATCGCCGGCTGGGAATTCCTGGCGAAGATTTCTGTGGTGTCACAGGTTCCGGTGCTTTCGTCGGCTGGTACAACGGGCATCCGCACAGCCAACCACCCGCGATAAACCAGGTTCGATCGGCGGTGATCATCGGCAACGGAAATGTCGCCATCGATGTCGCCCGGGTTCTGGCCAAGAGCCGCGAAGAGCTTGCGGGCTCCGACTTGCCACATGAGGTCTTGAATTGGCTCAGCGCCCAGCCTTTGGAAACAATTCATATTGTCGGCCGTCGCGGCGCCGCGGAAGCCAAGTTCAACGATCACGAACTGGCTGAACTGGGAACGCTGAAGCGGGCGCGGGCCGTGATTAGCGATCCCGAAGCCATCGCTGGCGATGGCCTTGTCGCAGGAGTTTTCCTCGACTTCGCGGAAGCGCCGTCGCGCGAGACCCCAGTCAGCGTTCATTTTGATTTCAATCTCGCCCCGACAGCATTCCTCGGCGACAACAATCTTCGCGCCGTGCAGTTTCGCTCGGCCTCCGGAGAGACAGTCGAGATACCGGCGCAGCTCGCAATCACCTGCATCGGATACGAATCCGTTCCGTGTTGCTCGGCCACTCCGGAGAACGGAGTGTTCAGCAATCAAGATGGCAAGATCGACGACCGGCTCTACGTCGCAGGATGGGCGAAGCGCGGCCCGTCGGGAACCATCCCTACCAATCGCGTAGAGGCACAGCAGATAGCGCAGAAGATCGCGCAGGAGATAAGCGATGGCAATCGGCCTGGGAGCTCAGCCTTAGGTGAGATGTTAGAAAAGCGCGGAGTGCGGCCAGTCGACTACGCCGGCTGGCGGAGAATCGACGCCGCGGAATTAAGCGGTGCTGGCAGCGAGAGATGCCGGAAGAAATTGTGTAGCACGAACGAAATGCTGGATGCCGCCCATGCCGGTCAACTTCGCCCCGCCTGAAGTTCTCCTTTGCATCCCTGTCCGACAATGACTACGATACCTAGCCAACGGCAACGTGTGTATCCGGAATCCTACAGAACACACAAAAGGCGACCGTAGTGCAGGAACAGCGCGCCACCGAGGATGGAACGGCGGGATTCTTCTCAGGGATGAGCAGTATCACCACAACGCACGATCGAAAAGTAATGCTGCGGCGCGCTCATCGAGCGGGCCTGCGCACGGTTGCACTCGTCGAGGCCTTGAAGGGCGTGTTGGCTTTGATCGGCGCTTACGTTTTCATCCGCATGATCCGCCACGATGTTGACTTCGAAGAAGCTGCTGAGCACATCCTCTTCTTCTTTCACATCAATCCAACCCGCCATCTCTCGCACCAGTTCCTGGACGCCGTCGAGAAACTCTCCAGCACCAGCATCGGGATGATCCTGGGCATCGCCATCGCCTACGCCACGCTGCGTTTCCTGGAAGGCTACGGCCTCTGGAGACAACGTGTCTGGGCGGAATGGCTGGCCATCGGCTCCGGCTGTTTGTATGTCCCATTTGAAGTGTGGAAGGTGTTCAAGCACCCCAACGAGTTGCATTGGATCGTCCTGGCCATCAACATTCTGGTTGTGCTGTACATCGCGTGGGTGCGATGGGACGAGATCAAAGTCGCTCGCCGGGCGCGGGGCGAAGGCTAAACACCGCAACGCACCTTTCATCGGAATCGCCCTTGGATCGTAATGGCAGCCATACTGCTCGAGATTTGTTGCGGTTCAGCCGAAGACGCCTCAGACGCTGCGGCTGGCGGGGCTGACCGCGTGGAACTCTGCTCAGCGCTGTTTCTCGGCGGACTTACTCCCAGCCTCGGCTCATTGCTGCAAGCAAAGCAGGCCGGCATTCCCGTGGTGGCCATGGACCGGCCGCGGCGGGCGGGGTTCAGCTATTCCGCAACCGAGTTCGCCGTGATGGAGCGCGATGCCGAATTGCTTCTGCAGCATGGCGCCGATGGTATCGTGTTCGGCATCTTGCACGACGATGGGACCATTGATGTGACACGCACGCGAGCTCTGCGCGGGCGCATTGGGAAGGAGCAGGCGGTGTTTCATCGAGCGTTCGACGTCACGCCCGATCCGTTTCGCGCCCTGGAGGAGTTGATCGACCTAGGCCTCACGCGCGTGCTCACCAGTGGTCAGAAGAATGATGCTCCCGACGGAGCCGAGCTGATCCGGAAATTGATCGAACGCGCCGCAGGACGAATTGAGTTACTGGCCGGCGCCGGCATCACGCTGGGAAATGTTCGGGAGTTCGTTGCCGCTACGCACTGCACCCAAATTCATATGACGGCTTTCGGCGCCTACCAGGACACATCTACCCTGGCGAATCCCGAGATCCGCTTCGGCAGCGAGTCAGGTCCCGCGGAGTCAAGCTTTGAGAGGACGGACCGCGATCTGGTTCGCCTCGTCAAGGAACAGTTGCTTACAATCTAAAGCGATGGCTACGAAAACTGCGCCCACGGTTTTTCTCGCTTTATTCTTCGCACTTCTCCCGCTATACGTTTTCGCTCAAACAACTCCGGCAGCCGCTCCGAAGAATCCTGCAACCTGGACTGACACACAGAAATCTGAGATGGCCGAACACGTTCGCCAGGACTTTCTGCACGCCTGGGGCGGCTATAAGCAATACGCGTGGGGACATGACGAGCTCCGGCCGCTGACCAAGGGATATCGCGACTGGTACTCCCCAACAGCCGCCTCAAAGACGGCGCCCGCCGGCGACCCCGGCAGTACGTCACTGCTGATGACGCCGGTGGACGCCCTCGACACGATGGTCCTGATGGGTCTGAAGGACGAAGCCGACAAAGATCGCGAGCTCATCGACACCAAGCTCTCGTTCGACAAAGACATTTACGTCAAGAATTTCGAGATCACGATTCGCCTGCTGGGCGGACTGCTCAGCAGCTACCAACTCACGGGCGACAAACGACTGCTGGAGCTGGCCGACGACCTGGGCACGCGGCTGCTGCCGGCCTTCAATTCGCCAACCGGCATGCCGTACGTCTTCGTGAATCTGAAAACCGGCGCGACCAAGGGCGTGGAGAGCAATCCCGCGGAAATTGGCTCGCTGCTCATCGAGTTCGGCACCCTCAGCAAGCTGACCAACAAGTCGGTGTATTACGACAAGGCGAAACGAGCGCTGCTCGAGGTCTACGATCGACGCTCGCCCATCGGACTGGTCGGCTCCAGTATCAACGTTGAGACGGGCAAATGGATCGATCCCCTCAGCCATATCAGCGGCGGCATCGATTCCTACTACGAATATCTGCTGAAGTGTTCGATCCTGTTCCAGGACAAAGACTGCGAGCAGATGTGGAAGACCAGCATCGCCGCGCTCAACAAATATGTTGCCGACCCGACGCCGGGCGGGCTGTGGTACGCGCAGGTCAACATGAATACGGGCGCGAAAGTGTCGACTCACTACGGCGCGCTGGATGCGTTCTTTCCCGCCGAACTGGCGCTGTCGGGCGATCTGGAGCGCGCCGCGCAACTGCAGCAGTCGAGTTACAAGATGTGGACGACCTGGGGTGTCGAGCCCGAAGAGTTCGATTTTTCAACGATGAAGATCACCTCTCCCGGCTACGAGCTGCGTCCGGAAATTATCGAGTCGACCTACTACCTCTATTTCTTCACCCACAAGCCGCCGTACCTAGACATGGGCAAAACCTTCGCCGACAGCCTGGACAAGTACTGCCGCACTGACACGGGCTTCGCCGCGCTGGTCAACGTCGAAACCAAGCAGCAGCGCGACGATATGGAAAGCTTTTTTCTGGCCGAAACGCTGAAGTATCTCTATCTGTTATATGCTCCGAAGTCGACCCTGGACCTGCATACAACGGTCTTCAACACCGAAGCGCATCCAATCCAGAGAACCTGGTAGGACGAGTTTCGACATCTAAGCTTTCGCAGGTGGACATGGCACTGGGAGCACAGCGAAATACCACGACCGTCAGCGCGGCTGGCCACGAGCAGAACTATACCGGCCCGCTGGCCATGGTCACAACGTTGTTCTTCATTTGGGGTTCGCTCACGTCCTTAAATGACGTGCTAATTCCTTTTGCGCAGCATGTTTTTAACCTGCAAATTGCAGCAAGCATGCTGATTCAAACCGCGTTTTTCTCTGCCTATTTCTTTTTCTCTATTCCTGCTGCCAAGTTGATCGATTGGATCGGATACCAGAAAGCAATCGTTGCTGGCTTGGCGACGATGGTGCTCGCCTGCCTAGTGTTTTACCCAGCCGCGAAGCTGCCATCATTTCCAGTTTTCTTGATTGCTCTTGTCATTTTGGCCACTGGCATAACCATTCTCCAGGTTGCCGCCAATCCATACGTGACGATACTTGGAAAACCCAAGACGGCCTCGAGTCGGTTGAATCTCACGCAAGCGTTCAACTCGCTTGGGACAACGGTTTTTCCGTGGGTAGGCGCCCATCTCATCCTGAGAGAAGCAGGAGGCTCGATTGCGCAGAGCGCGTCGGCAGAGGCGCAGGCGGTAATCAGGCTTTACGTGTATTTCTTCTCATTCGTTCTGATCCTGCTAGCAATCGCAATTGCGATGTTTCGTTTTCCAAAGATCGAATCTGCTGCGCACCTGATTGGGGAACAAGTTAACGATTCGATCTGGAAACATCCAAACCTGTTGTTCGGGGCGATCGCGATCTTCGTTTATGTGGGAGCCGAGGTTTCTATCGGTAGTTCGATCTCTAACTACCTCGCATTGGATAACATCGGCCATTTTGTCAATGCGGCGGCTGTCCCTGACGCTGCACTGCGATACAGAGCAGCTTTGGCGATCGCAGCGCGTTACATTTCGTGGTATTGGTTCGGTGCCATGATTGGGCGCTTTGTGGGGTCGGCCGTCCTGCA
>Ga0187884_10003289_pt1 | contig 12695 bp, 8 predicted proteins | sample June2016WEW_20_4_FD_132983 | JGI IMG/M metagenome (GOLD analysis project Ga0187884, IMG submission 132983) | Peatland microbial communities from SPRUCE experiment site at the Marcell Experimental Forest, Minnesota, USA - June2016WEW_20_40 | ecosystem: Environmental > Terrestrial > Soil >...
AGCCCAACGAGTTGGTCATTGTGGTATTCACGGTCGTCCACGTGGCGTTGTCGGTGGAGCTCTGGAGGGTGATGAGTTGATTTTGGATCGGGGCGCCGGTCGTTTTTTCGGTGAGCGTTCCGTTAATCGTGAATGGCACACTGGGCAGAACTGAGGTTGAGGTGGCGCCGTTAACAGTCGCGTTGAGCGTCGTACCTATTGTGGTCACGGTGACATTGACGACGTTGCTCGTGGTGCCGATATAGAAGGCATCGCCCGCGTAGGTCGTGCGGTAGTAGTAGGTGCCTGCAGTTGGCTCACTCTGACTGAACGTGTAGCCACCCGTCGCGCCGGTCACGTTTGTCGCGCCGGGCACGTTGGTGAACGTGACGTTGTCGGTGGAGCTCTGGAGCTGGATGGTGGCGCCTGTGATCCCGGTGTAGGGGGAAGTAGCGTTGCTGAGCGTTCCGCTAATCGTGAAGGGCGTACTGTACGGAACTGTGGTGGGAACGGCAACCGCGGTGAGATTCGTATTGCTCGGAGTTTGCGCGGTGACTGTGACTTTGACGCCGTTACTTGTCGCATTCAAGTAGTACTGCCCCATGCCCGCGTAGGTCGTGCGGTAGTAGTAGGTGCCCACGACTGACTCGTTGTTACTGAACGAGTAATTACCGATCGGAGGCATCAGGAGGCCGCCCGCCGAAGTCACGGTCGTCGCGCCGGTCACGTTGGCGAACGTGACGTTGTCGGTGGAGCTCTGGAGTTGGATGGTGGCGCCTGCGATCCCGCCCCCGCCTGACGCGTCGTTGAGCGTTCCGCTAATCGTGAAGGTCGTATTGACCGTAGTTGTAGTGACACTAGCAGTCGCGTTGAGCGTCGTAGGTAGCGCTCCGACCACAGGTGGAGCAGCAGCTGCAATGCCTGCGAATGAGACTGTTACAAGGAGTATAACTATAGGAAATAGTATAATTTTGTTTATGCGCATAGATTCCTCACAAGAACATAACGCCAAACACCGCGTCGTACTATATGATAAGGCTTTGCGATAGCGCTTTGTTACAAAGTTGCGGTTGAAATGTGAGAGTAGAGATTGTGCTATGGCATCTAAACTATGAAGTGGTCAAAAAATGGATACGTTCGAACGATCGCACGTCCATTCGATACCTTCTCTTTTCCACCGCCTTCGTTAAAGCCGCTTAACTGGCGCCTCCTCTTTCTTTGTGAGTTCTTCTTCTTTCGGGGGTGCAGCGCAGCCAGTCCTTAAAACGCTGCCATCTTGATTGCTCTTTCTCTTCTGCCGGTTGCAGCAAAGAGAGTGCTGTAGCAATTCATTTCCAATGTGATTTGTGGTCTTGCGTGATGTGCTTTATTAAGGTGGTTTAGTCGCGGCTTCGATCAGGAGAGCGATCAGTTACATGACCTCAGTTGCAAATAGGGCAGCTTGGTTCGCTGAATTCTTGATACACTAAATAGGTCAAACTTAGCACGAATAGTACTGCCACTGAGGGCCACCGTGAATAGCGGATGCGCATTTGTGAGCCTACGAGCACAGCAAACCCGAGATTCGGGCCTATTGCGTGCGTCGACTTGAGATAGTTAGCGAATGCTGAACTCGAAACATAGGCGAGAATCAAAGCGCCAACGTAAACTATCAGGGCAACAAAACCCGCCCACTATCTGGTGAATCCTCGGGAAAGACAATACCGTTCGCACAATGGGCACCACGTTGCGCCCATTCAAGCTCCTAAATGGTTGTAATAATGCCCGGCAATGCTATTCGTGGGTGCATAAAGGTTTCGACGTGAGTGTAGACGCAAGAAAAAATGAAGCAAGAGCACGACGCGTTCCACAAACAGCAGGTCTCACTGAGACACAGCTGCATTACTCTCCGTCACTTTTCAAGCTGAAGAGCGCCTTGAACCGCCGCCACCGAGAATAACAAATCGTCCAGCGCACGTGCTTCTAAAGATTGAGGGTCGAAAACCGTAGGGCATGGGTCTAATCCGAAAACGTTAAGGCATTCGGCCAGTATCAGGGCTAACGGCGTGAACAGAAGGAGTATGCGCTTGAAGCGCGTTCGAGCACGTATGCAACCGATCTGCACGCACAAGATACGCCCCAACTCCCACTTTTAGTCTAATTCGCCTTTGTTTGTTGAATAGATGCAAACCAGCAGTATTTTGCTATCTCCAATTCTCACATTCAAAAGCAGAGACTCCAAAATCCATCTGGTTTAACGTAGATTCACGAAGCATAAGCATAACTTAACATAAGCTTACTAATATTAAAATAAATTTATTAAAAGCTAAATCGCGGAAGGCCGGCCCTTATAAGGGTGATTTTTTGCCTTATTGTATAAACTCTTAGCCTTGCACCACAAAGAAGAGCAAAATAGCAAAATAGCGCTGCAGCCGCATCCGAAAAAAGACATGCGCACACCCGCCTACCGTCGCATAGTGCAACGTAGCCGCCACGTAGAATACATACGCTGATAGGAGTTTATCAGCAAGGCTATTGTGTTTATTTCAAATAAAGTGTAAAAAACGTACTTTGCTGGTGCTACACCACAGGAGTTCCTCTCGAACTAACCATCAGATCGTCAGGCGACGGTTTCTGAATTACGATACCTTTGCCATATTCAAAATCGAAGAGGTGGGGCTCCAATTTATACGGTGAGCCGCGCATCTTTCGTACCAACAGAGTGCGTTTATATACCAGTTTATCAAGCTCTTCGATCTGCAATATGACGACGCCGGATGCGTAAAACTCTTCCACACCATATAGACTCAACCGGTTACTCCCTATAGGTATTGCAGACGTGATCACAGTCGTACATCCCAGAGATTCCAATGAATAAAAAAGTGAGCGGATATAGCTTCGGATTTCCCACATCCTTTCATCTTTTACGACAAAAGGGGCAATAGGATCTATGACCAATCGTTTTGCACCAATTTGCTTTACGTATTTATTCAGGTCACCGACAATCTTGTTGACGTCAATTTCTTTATCGTGTTCTCGTAACGAGTCAAAATGTGACGAATAATCAAGCAGCATCACCTGGTTCTCGGCTATTCCCTCCTCGAAGGAGAAGCCAAAAGACTCAGCATCATCGATAATATCGCCGGGTTGTTCATCGGCGGTCACGTATATGCCAGCCTCTCCGAGCTCAAACCCTTTCTCCATAAATTGGAGGGCAAATGCAGTTTTTCCAGTTCCTGACTCACCACTTATTAAGTAACTTTTTCCTTGGCGGAAACCGCCATTTACAATAGCGTCAAGCATATCAACGCCTGTGGCGACTCTCTCGTTATTCATACGAAGCTCCTCCGTTCTTCAGTATCGTTGTTTGTTTTAACGCGGCGCAACCTCGCCCTCCAGTTAAATGACTTCGCGTATGCTTCATTACGAAATTTCAAAATTGCGATGTAAGCTTAATTTCGATCGCTATGCTCGTATTACGAACCAAATCACGTACGAGGTTTCCGTCCCTCCGCATGCCTGATACCTTCTGACTGCCACAAAAAAATGTATATACGTTTTTCGCTCTAGAAATATATAGTTTTTGCTTAAAAATATTTTAATTTTTTTCTTATGAAGAGCAAACTTAAAAAATATGTTAATTCTAGAAATATGTAGTTTTTGCTCAAAAATATTTTAATTTTTTTCTTATGATTAGCAAACTTAAAAAGTATGTCAATTTTTGCATTAAATCACTATTTTTAAATACTTTGACATTGTTACTGTAATGTTTATTCATGAAAGATCAACTCAAGCAAGAGCGCATCCTTATAGCAGGCGCTGCTATTGCCATTCTCACCATTTGCATCTATTTTTTTGCGCATTTCACCAGTTTGTTTGTAGCTGGCTACTCGCCGGTTGATCGCATTTTTTCCATTATTTTGCTCGCCGCCGAGTCGTTCTTTTTGATTCAGGGCATCGGCTACGCATTAAACGTGATTAAAGCCAATCGCTCCTACGGTGAAGAGTTTGACGCGCAGCACTTTTTCTTACCGACTACAGAACCGAAGGTCGCGGTCTGTATAGCCGCCTTTAACGAAGAGCCAGATACCCTTGAAAGCACGTTGTCGGCTTGCACGTTGATGAATTACGGCAACAAAAAGATATATCTGCTTGATGACTCATCGCGCACAGAGCTGGCAGACGATGCGCAGATGCTAGCAGAGAAATACGGTGCTCAATACGTGCATCGCACGAATCGTCGAGGGTTTAAAGCCGGTGCCATCAACGATATATTGGCACAACTTGACGCCCAGTACCTCGTAATATTAGATGCAGATCAACGCCCACTTCACAATTTTTTAAGCGAAATTATTCCATTTCTTGTTGCTGATCCACAGTTGGCTTTCGTCCAAACTCCGCAGCACTACATCAATCGAACATCGAGCAGGATCGCGAATGAGGCAGGTTCACAACAGGACGTATTCTATACGCACATCTCTGAAGGCAAGTCAGCTTCGAACGTTATGTTTGCGTGTGGTACAAACGTTGTTCTGCGACTCGCCGCGTTACAAGCTGTTGGCGGATTTGACGAGGGTTCCGTTACTGAGGATTTTGCTACCTCAATAGCGTTGCACTATCAAGGATACAAGTCCTATTATTACAACCACATTTTTGTCGAAGGCGAGGGGCCGACTTCAATTGCGGCGTACTACAAGCAACAGATGCGGTGGGCATATGGCAACACGCGCGCATTGGGGAAGTTATCAAAACTTTTTTTTGCTCATCCTCGGCGTCTATCCGTTGGGCAGTGGTGGGGATATTTTTTGTCAGGCACGTGGTATCTCGTCGGGTGGGCATTTTTTCTCCTCATGCTCTGTCCTATCGCTTCTTTGCTCTTCAACGTCCACCCCCTTTTATTGAACGACGCACTTGCGTACGTCATTCTCTTCGTCCCCTACCTCATTTTTTCTGTCCTCATTTTCTTGGCGAGCATGTCATTGCGTCACTACCGGCTGAAAGATCAACTCTTGGGAATTATTATGACTGATCTAGCATTCCCCGTGTACATGTTGGCCGTATTATATGCCATAATTGGGAAAAAAATACCGTTTGTTGTCACGCCAAAAACGAATGCCAACCAGGCGTCGCTCAAATATTATTCGCTTGATATTGTCATGTTAGTAAGTCTTGCATTCTCTGTAGTTTTTGGCATTTACGTACACCTCAGTCATTTGACCCTACCAGTGCTACTAAATGTCGTGTGGAGTCTATATTTCATTGGCATTTTGTGTTGTTTTGTTTACTTTTTGAAGGAAATAGGTGAATTATCCATTTACGACGTAGATATTTTTGAGCAATTCCGGAAGGCATAGTTCACACAACACCTATATCTTTTTGGTATGATCTACTAAACGACCAGCAGCATATCGATGACGTCAATTCGCACATGGGGAACCAATCCGCTCGGCAGCTTTGAACTGGCTAATCCGCCATTTATAGGATTCTTTTTAATATTGCGGCCCTTAATGAGCTTCTTGGAAATGCCAACGATCGTCAGTGCTCGCAGACGCTTGCCCTATCCGAATCTCTTATTGGTTACCTCTCACCCAACCGTTCCATGACCCACGCCCTGCGGTAGATGAGGTACCCGATAAGCACCACGACCCCCACGATGACCGCGATATTGAAGTACCTGAATAGGCCCCTAATATGCTCCCAGTGTGGCCCGAGCGCGACGCCCGCGTACGCGAAGGCAAAACAGAACGGAAGCGACCCCAGGAACGTATAAAGGGAGAATCGTTTTATGTCCATCCGGACGATGCCGGCGGGATAGGAGATTACCGAGCGGACGACCGGAAGCAGCCGACTGATGAAGACGGCACTTTCCCCGTGCTTTGCAAACCACTCCTCGCCACGGTCAAGCTCACTCTTGCGTATGAGCACGTATTTGCCGTAGCGTTCGAGCAGCGGCCTACCGCCGTACGCGCCGATTCCGTAGGCAATGAGGGAGCCCGCTAGGCAGCCGAGCGTACCGGCAAGGGTGATGCCGAGAAGGGTAAGTTTCCCTTCCCAGACCACGTACCCGGCGAAGCCCATGATGATCTCGCTCGGCAGCGGCAAGCCGGTACTCTCAAGCGTCATTCCGACGAAAACGCCCGCATAGCCGAGGTGCTCGATGATGGCGATGACGAAGTTGCTGAGCGTCTCAATGATATTAATGCTTAAGGCGAGCACGCGTCACCTCCTGCGCGGCAGGCACGCGGTACGTTTGATCGCCTAAAAGACCGTTTTTCTGCCATGTTCTAGCTTCGGTTTGCAACGTGATGCCTCACGAGCGCGTCTGCGCCCGAAGGGGTTGAGTTCGCCAAAGGGAGGCGGATAACTGTGTGCGTTACAGCAATGCCGTAGAGGTGAGCAACGCAGGTGATGATAACACTTACCGCGACGCCGATCAGGACCGTCCTGGGAACGATGGCAAGGATCTAGGTGTCCAGGGGAAAAACGCTCGAAAGCAGACTGCTCCGGCAAGCGCACTTAAAATCACAAATAAAAAAAAGAGAAGGGCCTGCCGCCCTTACGACGTGATGATCACCGAATACGGGACGGTGCTTGTTGTCTGGTTCCCTGGGCTTATCTCGCTCAACACGATGACGCCGGTTCCCATTTGAGTTCCGCGGAAGGTGAATAGCTCGGTGCCGCCCACCCCAACCGTTGAGGTGTTCGTCGCACCACTCACGAACGTCTGATTGACCAGCATAAGGGTGGAGTTGTCATAGGTCGCGTTCCACTGGTAGCCTGTCGATGGATTTGACGGCTGCTGGAGCGTAAAGTTCTGGCCACTTGAGACGAGTACCGCATTCCCCGTTGGCACGTTGAGCGTTGTGCACGTTATCGTGTAGGTCACGTTGTTTGCTGTTTGGTTCGATGGGCTTATGTTGTTGAACGTGATCAGACTCGTTCCCGTCGTAGTTCCTTGGAAGGTGAAGACATCGGCGCCGGGCGCCCCAAGCAGTGTCGTGTTGCTCGCGATGTACGTCCGATTGACCAACGTAATGCTTGAGTTGTTATAACTCGGCTGCCAGTGGTACCCTGTCGATGGATTTGATTGCAGCTGCATCGTAAAGTTCTGCCCTTGCACGACGGTGATGTTCGTTGCGTTGCCAAGCGACGTACCAAGCCCCGTTGTGTTACCAACGACGGCTGTCGTTGAGCCTGGGCTCGGGCTTGGCGTCGTAGACGAGGTACACCCCGCGCAAACTACCGCTAAAGCGAGTGCGATGACGACCACCAAACTCGCCGCTACAGTCTTTTTCATTTTTATACTCCCTAGCTATGTTATTTCAGTGAGGTACCACACGAGATGCGCACTCTTAACCGTTTCCATATGCGCGCGCTTTTGGACATTCATCGCGGAAAAACCGGGGTTTCACCATATCAGTGTTGCAACGTCGACTAAATTCCTTCACGGGGCGCACCGATGAGTCGGAGGCGGGACGTCGAGTCCTGAATGCGCAACATGAACCGGTCGCAAAATTGGGCCCTGAAGGCGTGGCAGTTTCACTGATGGGGTGATCTTGGCCGATCGGCATGACAGGACACTAACCCGAAGCAAGGACGAGTATCGACTTTGCGACTCGCCTCGTTGGACGCGGGAATCGGCATTTTGGTGTAGCCTATGAGGTCTGTCACTCACTTAATGTTGCTCTCACAACCTCCAAAAGCTTAGCTGGATCAACTGGTTTCAGAAGGTAGGCATTCGCTTGCAAAATCAGAGATCGCAGAGCGCCGTCCAGACTGGCGTAGCCTGTGACCATGATCGTTCTCATCTTGGGCTCGATTTCCTGCAACTGCTCGAGCAGTTGCGTGCCATCCATATCGGGCAGCTTGATATCTAAGAGCGCAAGATCGTGCGAGCCACTTTTGCATTTCTCAATCGCCTCGTGACCGGTTTCTGCAGTTTCTACGCCGTACCCGTGCTCACTTAAGATGTGCACAAAACTGCTCAGTGCGTCTCGGTCATCGTCGACAACCAATATAGTCAGTTTTCCCACGAGTTCACCTCCTCGTTTTTACTTTGTCTCGGTAACGCGTTGGCAGCCTGACCGTGAACCGAGCGCCACTTTCCGCAGTGCGTGCAACGTCAATTACGTCCACCATCTAGGTCTGCTTTTCGGAAGCCGAGAATCGTTTCGGGAGTGTCCTTCCCTAAAGGACGACGCTCTCTGATGCTGCAAGATAATAATCAAACAATTCTAGCCCCCATGCAATCGCCTCCCTATTTTGGCTTGTTAAAATATAAGAATAGTCAAATGCTCCGTCTAAATTATAGAGCCCAAGCCCCATGAAAGGGTCAGCAACGACTAAGACAAGTTTGGGATTGTCTCTGGTCACATAAAGCGTAAGGTTCTTGCTGCCTTCCTCCCTCAAACGTGCACGACCGATCTCCTCAATCAAATGGTTCGATACCTCGTCGGTTAGCACGAGCGCCACGTGTTGTTGGCGAGTAAACTGCTCAAGCACTAGTTCACCAATGTTCGGAATGTAGAACGGGGAAACCAGTTTTACGACTTTGCTGTCTCGGAACAGCTCGGCAAAATGACGCAAAGCTTTAAAAACATCAGTCGGCGTGCCTGTGACAAGTGCGGCGTCAGATAACGACCCAATCTTGTCAAATACATGACCTGGAATCCCCCCCAAGTCGTGCTCGAGCCAGAATGCTTCATACTTCATTAGCACGGTTACCGCACCTTGAAAATCAATGACTTTGCGTGCAGCACTCCTGCCGATCGGGGTCAGCACGTAGTTTCTGTTTGAATCTTGCCGAATGATATGATTTGTTTCGAGCTCTCGCAACGCGTGTATGATCGCGGGAGAGGAGAGCTTGAGCTCGTCCCGCAGCTCGCGAAGCGATTTCATCCCGTCATTCATTGAGAGGAGGATCTCTTTTCGTTGGTCAGAGCAAACAGCGAGACGGATGACTTTATCCACGTCCATATTTTCTTTCATTTCCGTGTATCGAACTCCTCACCACCGGATACTCTGCGTATCATTACTCGGATGACTCTAAGTCTTTGCTATTGCGAGGCTAGAGGCCCTTATGGCACGAACGAAGAGTTCAGCCGTTTGAAGCAAATTCGGGGATGAGACAAGCGGGATGAGGAGTAACAGAGTGGGATTTGTTACATCATTGCCTGTGGACGGCAGTTTCATGGTCGCACCCCAAAGGAAGCACAAGCTAATGCAGGAAGGACACAATCTCACGGTGGCGGCCTGAAGGAAATGACAAAAGACGTTCCGTTCTCTCTATTCATGTCAATTGTGCCGTCAAGCTGACCAACTAACGCGGTGACGAGCTGCATGCCCAATGAGCCGGTCGCTCTGAAGTCCACATCAGCAGGAAATCCGACACCATTGTCAGCGACGGTCAACGTATACGTGCCGTCAGCGTACTGCATTCCAACGATAACTTCGCCCACGCTTCCATCAGGAAACGCGTATTTCAAGCAGTTTGAAACAAGTTCGTTCAGAATAAGGGCACAGGGCATGGCGATATCCACTCCGAAGCGGACATCCTCGATGTCTGTCGTGATCGTGACGGCATCTGGAGCAACGTGATACATCTGTAGAAGCTCTTTGATCAAGCTCCCGACGTAATCAGCAAATTCAATCTCCGAAAGCGTGCCCGAGCTGTACAGCTTCTCGTGAATGAGTGCCATCGATCTGATCTGGCTCTGGCTCGCGGTCAGCACCGCTTGTGCTTCTCCGTTGGTTGCCCGATCAGCTTGCAGGCTCATCAAACTCGATACGACCTGCATGTTGTTCTTGACCCGGTGATGGATTTCTTTGAGAAGCGTCTCCTTTTCTTTCAAGGCTGCTCGTACCGACGCATCTGCTTGCAGTTTTGCTATCACCGTTCCCGCCTCATTACCAATCGCGACGAGCAGGGCTTTTTCGGTTTGCGAGAAGGTGTGGCGCATTGCGCTCCCCACATTGAGCGCTCCGATAATCGTGTCTCGAGAATAGAGCGGCACGCTCGCAAGTGACGCCACCCCCAATGGCGCGTGCTGCGGCGGGAACGTTACGTAGTCCTCGGCAAAAAGAGGGTCTCCGTCGATCAGAATGGCACTAAATGGGGCGTCGTGGTAAGGTATCTTTTCAATTGCATCGCGCGCGGTCTCAGGGAGTCCCTGTCCGTACTGTAGCGTGGCGTAGCGAGCATCCGCATCAATGAGGTAGATGCCCCCAATGTCGAAATGCATCAGTTCACACGCCAACTTCGTCGCTACTTCTACAAATGACTGCACATCAGTGGCTCGGTTCCCCTCAGTCACGATACGGTTGAGCGTCTCTATCGTGTGCGTGTGCTCTTTTGCCCTCTGTTCTGCCAGCTTCTGCTCGGTAATATCAAGCATGACGCCGCGCTGCCCGACGACAGCACCGTCTCGCCTCATCAGTGCAGAACGGGTAGCCATGTTGAACGTGCTCTTGTCCTTCCGCAGTCCAGTGTACTCCACACTGCCGACGTCTTCCCCACGCATTCTCCGATGAAACACCGCGCGTGCTCGCTTCAAATCGGCGGGTACGATCAGTTGAAACACAGACATCCCCGCTTCGAGCTCTTCCTTCGTATAGCCGAACAGGTCCAAGGCCGTCGTATTTACGAAGGTGATACGACCAGTTGCATCTGCTTCATATACGACTACCGGCAGCGCGTCGGCGATCTCACGGATGCGTCGTTCGCTCTCGTGAAGTTTCTGGTCGGCACGAACGCGCTCTGTTACATCAGTTCCCGAGCTCAACGTGCCTATAATAGTGCCCGTATCATCCTTGAGAAGAGAGGTGTGCCATGCAACGAGACGCTTTTCACCGCGGGACAACACGATGTTTTCAAGATAGACGTACGTATCCTCTCCGGTGATGAGGGATTTAAATATTCGCCACGTTTCTGTTCGGGCGTCTTCAGGCAGGAACGTCTCAAACCAGTCCGTGCCTACGGCTTGTTCTCCCGTCACGCCGAGGAACTCACATCCCTTGCGGTTGAGCATAGTTATGCGCCCCTCAAGATTGAGGGCCATCATTATGACATCAGCGGTATCGAGGTATCGCTCCGCTTGGTCGCGCTCGTGTGTGAGCTCGTCTTCAAACTGCTTCCGTTCAGTAATATCAACTAGGGTACCACGTATCCCAACGACTCCACCGTCTCGCCTCATTGTTACAATACGGGTTGAAAGGGGGAACGTGCTCCCGTCCTTCCGCAGTCCGGCGTATTCCAACCGGTCGACATCTGTCCCATTGATTCGCCGACGAAAAAGCGCGCGTGCTCGCTTCCTATCAGCGGGTACGATCAGTTGAAACACAGACATCCCCGCTTCGAGGTCGTCTTTCGTGTAGCCGAACAGGTCAAAAGCCGTCGCATTCGCGAAGGTGATGCGACCAGTTTCGTCTGCTTCATAGACGACGACCGGAAGCGCGTCGGTGAGCTCACGGATGTGTCGTTCGCTCTCTTCCAGTTTCTGCTCGGCACGAACGCGCTCTGTCACATCAGTTCCCGAGCTCAAAGTCCCTATGACGTTGCCCGTATCATCCTTAAGACGAGAGTTGTACCAGGCAACGAGACGCTCTTCACCACGGGAAGTCAACACGATGTTTTCAGCATAGACGTGTGTATCCTCTTCGGCGATGATGGATTCAAATATTCCCCTCGTTTCTGTTCGGGCGTCTTCAGGGAGGAAGACCTCAAACCAGTCCACGCCTACGGCTTGTTCTGGCGTCACGTCGAGAACCTCGCATCCCTTGCGGTTGAGCAGGGTTATGCGTCCTTCACGAGTGAGGGCCATCATTATGACCTCAGCGGTATCGAGGTAAAGCTGCGCCTGATCGCGCTCGCGTGTGAGTGCGCCTTCTAGCCGCTTTTGCTCAGTAACGTTTAAGGCGATCCCGCGTATCCCTGCCGGAACGCTCTCTCGAACGATCACTGAAGCACGTACAGAGGCCGGGAATGTACTCCCATCGCGCCGCAACGCCGGAACCTCTATCCACTCCGAAGGTTCATCAATTACCGCTTGAGCGACGGATTCGCGTATTTCTTCGTGTTTGTCAGGGGGAACAAAGTCATACAGCGTCATTCCCCCTTCGACCTGTTCTTTTGTGTAGCCGAACTCCTTCAACCCAGCACGGTTGATAAACGTGATATTTCCCGCCAAATCCGTTTCAAATAACACTTCAGACAGCGATTCGGTGAGCTCACGCATACGGCGATCGCTCTCGCGCGCCGTTACCTCTATCCTATGCTTATAAATCGCCATTTCAATCGCAGCCCTAAGCTCAAGATCGTCGAATGGCATTACGAGGAAACCGTACGACGCGGTCTCTGTTGCACGGCGCACCGTGGCTGCGTCAGCTCCAGCCGTCAGAAAGATAACGGGTATGTCAAAACGTTCTGTAATCTGCTGCGCCGCCTCGATGCCGTCCATCTTCCCTTTGAGAACTGGGTCCATCAACACGACGTCGGGGTGCAGCTCACGTGCTTGTGCTAGTGCATCTTTTCCAGTCGCTGCAGTGCCGATGATGTCGAAGCCAGCCGCTCGTAGACGGGACGGTACATCCTCGGCGAGAACAAACTCATTTTCCACGAGAACGAGGCTGACCATCGAATTAATCCTCTTACAAAGTACGGTGCGGCTATATATAGTATCGTTTTTGATATCACCACGCTATTTCTGAGCGATATGTGTCCCATGGCGCCTCGTACGCAC